>Ga0066864_10001011_pt1 | contig 10655 bp, 8 predicted proteins | sample ETN02SmetaG_4_FD_66432 | JGI IMG/M metagenome (GOLD analysis project Ga0066864, IMG submission 66432) | Marine microbial and viral communities from oxygen minimum zone, Eastern Pacific Ocean - ETNP2014F10-02SV251 | ecosystem: Environmental > Aquatic > Marine > Oceanic ... | reverse complement strand
ACGGGCCTGCTCGAGGAAACCCGCTCTACCGAGCGCCATCAGCGCCTGGCCGATCTCGTGCATGCCGCGGTGATTGGCTGACAGCATTCCGGCGTACGCCCACGTCGATTCGCTGTGCCGTGTGAGTTTCGTTTGTACGGTACGTACGGTGGATTCCGGGCAGAGATTCGTGGGGCTGGGTATAGGAATCATTAACGCCCTGCTTTGATTACTCGCTAGTGAAAAACCATTGTTGTGGCGGAGCTCGGGACTTGGGCAGATGATGGGCAGGTGTGTCAGATTTGGAATCCAGGTGTGTCAGAATCTTCTCAATTATTTCCGGATCTTCTATGCATGCGATGATTTTGACCTCACCGCCACAGCGACTACAGATTGAAACACCAATCTTGAAGACTCGTATTAGTCTTTCCTCCCGAGCGAGTGATTTATGACTCTCAGCTGATGATTTTGCCTGAGTAGTCGAGGAGGCCTTCTTGGAACTACCTTTGCCTCGCTTTGCTATCAGAATAGGGCGTTAATGGTTCCTATACTCCTTTACCTACGATGATTTTGAACTCTTGAATTACCGCTTTCACGCCCACATACCGGCGCCGGTCGCGGTATAGGGACTGGTCGGTGCCCGCTCCGCGTCTTTCCATCATCGTCGCCATGGCGGAGAACCGGGTCATTGGCGTCGATAACAAGCTGCCCTGGCGCATTCCGGCGGACCTCAAGTTCTTCAAGTCCGTAACCATGGGCAAGCCCATGATCATGGGCCGCAAGACCTTTGAGTCCATCGGCGGTCCGTTGCCTGGCCGCAGCAGCATCGTCATCACTCACACCGAGAGGGCGCCCCAAGAGCGTGTGCAGTTCGTGCATGGTCTAGTCCAGGCTCTGGAGGCGGCCGGGCAGGTCGTCAAGGCCGGCGGGGCCACCGGGGGAGCCAATGAAATCATGGTGATCGGCGGTGAGCAGATTTACAGCATGGCCCTGCCGCGCGCCGCGCGCATATACCTGACCGAAGTGCATAGGGAATTCGCGGGCGATGCCACCTTTCCGGAATTTGATCGCGATGATTGGCGGGAGGTCTCGCGCACCCTATGTCCGCCAACGGGGCCGGAAACGCCGCCCGCCAGTTTTGTGGTGTTGGAGCGGTTGCCCCGATCCTAATTGAACCATCAAATTGATTCAATTAGGGCCGGAAAGACTCTAACATGTGACTCTGCAGAGGAACCAGGGGGCGGATCCATGACAAGTGACCAAGACAACGGTCGTGCCGCGGTTGGGCGCGATACCCTAGAGTCGACCATGTGGGACGCCACGGCGGAGCCGGAGCCGAAGACGGATATCCTGCAGGGCAGGGTCGAGGCCGACGTGGCCGTGGTCGGAAGCGGTATCACCGGCATGTCCACTGCCCTGCATCTGGCCGAGGCGGGCAAGAGCGTCACCGTCCTGGAAGCAAAGCGCATCGGCTGGGGATGTTCGAGCCGCAACGGCGGCCACATGGGTTCGGCCTGGACCTCGCCACCACCGGACGAAGCGATTCGCATCTGGGGGCAGGAGCGCGGCGACCGTCTCAACCGCTTGTGGACCGGTAGCGGCAAGCTGGTCGAGGACCTTATCGAAAAGCACGGTATCGACTGCAATTTCAAGCGTACCGGCATGGTCTGGGCGGCCGAGAACGGCAAGCAGGAGAAACTCCTTGCCGATATGGCCGAACAGTGGGGCCGCTACGGCCTGCAGATGGACTTCCTCTCGCGACAGGCCATGACCGATTACGTGGCCACCGACCAGTACATCTCCGGCGCCCTCACGCACGAGAACGCGTCGATTAATCCGGCGGATTTCGTGCGCGGCCTGGCGCGGGCGGCAATGCGGGCCGGGGCCGTCATCCACGCCGGTTCGCCGGCCATTGGCATCGAAAAACAAGGCGACCGCTGGCGGGTCTCAAGTCCCGAAGGCGAGGTCCTGGCCTCGCGCGTGGTCTTCGGCACCAACGCCTATACCGTTGGTCCCTGGCCCGGCCTCGCGCGGACTTTCTATCCGGTGCGGCTGACATCACTCGCCACCGAGCCCTGCGCCGAGGAGAGCCGCTCGTACCTTTTGAAGGGCATGCCGTTGCACGACATGAATTCGCTGAATTTCTTCGCCCTGTTGATGGACCCGGTCGGACGCCTTTTGGGCGGCGCCTTCCCAACCTTCAGCGATTCCGCAAGCATCGAGACCGTGGCCAGGCCCTTCGAGCGCAAATTCCGGCGTATTTTCCCGGCGGCGCCGTTACCCAAGTGGCGCCATATCTGGCATGGCACCCTATGCATGATGCCCGACAAGACCCCAAGGATGTATAAGCTGGCCCCGGGCGCGTATGCCGTTATGGGCCTTTCCGGCACCGGTAACGCCCGGGCCGCGGTGCTCGGCCGCGAGGTCGCGAATTTGATCGATAGCGGCGAGGAGGAGACTTGCGGCCTGTGGCTTTCAAAGCCGAAGACGCTTCTTTCCTCGCGCCTGATACCGGTCTTCATGCGCTATGCGGGTTATCCGGTGGCGCGGGCACTGTTCCGCTAGATATTTCTACTCGACGACGATTTTCGGCGCCTGGCGGGCGCCGCTTGCGCTCATGGTGGCGACTTTGGCGTCCAGGGCCTCGGCGATAGCGGCATAGGCTTGGGCCTCGGCGCCATCCGGCTCGGTCGCCATAACCGGCGTTCCGGCATCCGAAGTTTCGCGAATAGTGATGTGCAGCGGAACCTCGCCAAGGAAATCGAGCCCCAATTCCTCGGCTTTCCGGCGCGCGCCGCCGTGGCCGAAGATATCCGCCTGCTCGCCGCAACTGGGGCAAAGAAAATAGCTCATGTTCTCGACAAGTCCCAGATTGGGGACGCTGACCTTGTCGAACATCACCATGGCCTTGCGCGCGTCCACTAGTGCCACGTCCTGGGGCGTCGAGACGATCACCGCGCCCAGCAGGGGCACCTGCTGAACCAGGGTCAACTGGATGTCGCCGGTGCCGGGCGGCAGATCGACCACCAAAATATCCAACTCTCCCCAATCAACGCCCTGCATGATTTGCATAAGCGCCTGCGTGGCCATGGGGCCGCGCCAGACCATGGCCTGATCGTCGTCCACCAGCTGAGTAGTCGAGGAGGCCTTCTTGGAACTACCTTTGCCTCGCTTTGCTATCAGAATAGGGCGTTAATGGTTCCTATACTCAGGCCCCTGCTCAGAGAGTACTCTTGCACAGCACGCATAAATTCCGCTGGTACCTCCGGTGACGATGGCAACACGATCTCTTAAATCCATAACCTCCTCTTAGGGACTCGGTTTGTTTGATCCGCTGATCGGCTTGATTAGCGAGCAAGTCACTTAATTAAATGTCATTTTTTTGTTTTAACTCGGCGTTAAGCTGTTTGATGTATTTGATTTCTAGTTCTTCGATGGCGTCAATGTAACCGTCCGGATCCACAAAGGTCTCGGGACTGTAGCCTTGCTCTGCCTGATATTTTTCATAAAAGCCGTATTGACTCTTGTGAGCCGCAACCCAGATATCTACATCCATCATCTTTTGATTTTTATAAGTGTAGGCAAAGTCCTGTGAGACGCCGGGGTAGGTTGGATCGACAATCATTTGTTTCCCAGGGTTGATGGTTCCCATATTTGCGATTAAGACCTTGTATAGCTTGCCGTTCTCCTTGACCTCCATTGAATAGCTTGAACTCCCTTCGGTATGCCCGGGGTGGTAGTGGACGGTCAGTTTTGTGTTGCCCAATTCGATCAGCTCGCCATTCCCGATAATTTTGTCGACCGTTACCGGTCTGAAGGTCTCGATTCCGCCAAAGTGAGGGTCACTGAAGCCTCCGTCTTCTAAGATCGGAGCATCCTTTTTTGTGGCGTACATTTTTGCGCCTGTCAGTTCCCTGATGATCGCGAGATCAGCAGTGTGATCAAAGTGGGACTGCATAGACAGAAGTATTTTGACATCCTTGATGTCATATCCGAGGGAATTGATATTGGCACTGATGTGTTGCATTGAACCCTCTGCGCCAGTATTCAATAAAACATGGCCTTCTTCCGATGTAATGAGGTAGACGCTGAGATCCTGGCCTCCAACGCCATATAAATTCCCCACTATTCGAAATGGGGAATGGTTTGTTACCCAGGCATCAGGCATCTGAAAATCGGGAAGAGCCGCCTGCAGTTTCTTTGTGTACTCTCCGGTTCCGCCATAAACGGGAAAGCTCAATAAGATAATCACAAGTGTGTTTAGCATTAGCCGCTTCATAGATTTCCCCCCTTCGATAAAACTAGTTTAGGCTTTCCACTCTACTAGTCTACCTAATATAAGTGGGTAGCGGTTAAGCAGAAGGGCTTATTGAGTTCGGTTTGAGCAGATTAACTGGAATCGGTGCGCTGTATTTGTGGAGAAATTGTGTGCTCGTCATTTCGTGATTTAAAGAAGAAGGAACGAAAGAGCGTCCCTGGTTTTGTGCGTGTTGAAGATGTCACCGGAGAATCGATCAATCCTGCTCTCTTAGAGATCCGTTTACCCAATGGCGTCAGTCTTGATATGCTCACGCAGCTGGTTTCCCCGGATCAAATGTTGCAGACACTGGCAGCTCTGATGTTTATTTTTCGTATCCGTGGAATCAATTGGTGTATTTATACCTTAACTAGCTGTTTCTAATTTATACATCTGAAGTTGCTACAATGAACCCCCAAAAAAATTCGGGATTAAATTTATTGGAGAAAATATGAAAACTATTAAATGGATTATTATTTTTTTAATTACTTCTTTAGTTTCTATTTCAGCTTTTGCACACGACCCTAAGGGAGAGTCTTTTACTCTCTCAGGTAAGATCACTTCTGTTGAGCTGAATAATTCAGGCGGAGTCATTAATGTTTCGTCTGAAGCAGGAAGATACGGCAAAGTTTTTCTTACTTACAATGTGACTCTTAATCCGGCACTTCCAAATCAAGGTTATTTTTCAGGAAGAGGAGTAGGGATTAATGATGATGGAGAAAGAGAGTCTGGCTCACGTCAAGGGGTATTTAGAAGGGAAGGATCTATCATGAAGTTCTGGTCTTTAGATGATGTTTCGGATGGTCTCTTGAATTACTGCGAAACCGTTATTGATTTAAGGGCAGAAACAGTAGAAATGACTTTTTACCCTTTCTAAAAAAGGGTCTCCAACCCAATTAAGTTGGAAAAGACTCTATGAAGGGCATAGGAAGAATAACCGTCGGAAACGCGGTGTTTGCGAAGTACGAATTGTTGCTCGGGTACATCTGTGAAGTCTCGGCAGCGGCCATTGACACCAATGAATCATCATATTGGCGAAGCCTGGGATGTATCTAAGGCCTCGTTGTTCCTGGCCTCGGACGGCGAACTCATCGCCGAGAGCAAGGCTGCAGTCATGTTCATGGGCAGCATAAGCTTCGGCATTAAGAATGTCGTCGCCCATGTGGGCAGGGAGAACCTCGATGAAGGCGATGTCTTTGTCGCCCGTCTGCAGCTACTTTGCGCGGTTCGCGCCACCCCGGCATGCTAATCTCCCTTCTTATTCTTGAAAGTGCTGTAGAAAATGGCCTGTAGCCATCAAATTTTACCTAAAGATTTCCCGGAATAGGGCGTTAATGGTTCCTATACTCCCGCAAAGGATCCTAATGCAATTCATAGGTTAAGCAAGTTAGCTATCGGGTGGCTTTGCCTGGGTATCAACATCGAACGCATTAAACACGGCATCCTGCAAGACAAAAAAAGGGAGGCCTGAGCCTCCCTTTCCTTCTAACTAATTTATCAAATTAATTAGTTAGATTGTGAGTTAAGGTTATTCCATACCGTCTAGGCTCGGCAGGATAAATTATAGTTACCCCCAGGTCTTGTCCGACTGGCTCGCCGTACTTATCTGTAGGGCTGCCATCGATCAATGTCTGACTTGGCAAATCCAAGGCCCCACGGAAGTACTCCTTTCCGTTTAGGTTGGTACCCCAAATCGTGACGCTGGTCTTGTTGTTTGCCAGATCCCATACAATCTGAGCATCCAGCAGACCATAGGCGTCCTGTCGGGATGTATGAAATCGCCGGAGCGTATTATATTCACGTCCCCTATGTGACCAACCGCCACCGATCGTCACCATTCCGCCATTATCCATGGGAATTTCATAGGCTGCGTGAATACTCCAGTTATATGGTGCGCCACCCACAAAATCGATGTGGCTGAAGTCATTCACAAACTCGGTCTCTTCCAATGTCACTGGATCCCACTCGCTGTCCATCGTCGAAAATTTATCGTACTCACCATCGAGGTAACCAAAGGACGCCGTCAGCCTGAGACCTTCAATAGGTGTCGCCTGCAGCTCCATCTCAATACCCTGCATGGTGGCCTTCTGCGCGTTAATTAAATCTGCAGTGGGCTGTCCTCGTTGCATACGGCTCACGGTAATCTGCTGATTCTCGTAATCAGTCTGGAACACATTCATGTTCAGTCGCAATTGATTATCCATCCACTGGCTCTTCATCCCGATCTCCCAGTTGTCGGAGATCTCTGGTTCGAACGGTCGCATGCGAATGTCGCCGTTCATACCTCCCGAGCTATAGCCTCTCGCGAAACTCGCAAAGACCATGATGTCATCAGTGAACTTATAGTTGACGATCAGCCTTGGCGTCGCCTGTCCGTATCGAAGCTCCTGGTCACAATACGCCATCGTGGCCGCTCCATTCGCATCTAATGGCATACCGGGGCAAAAGTTTTCGGCATCAAACCCCCCGCCCACGGTGAATTGATACCGACGAAATTTGCGTGTGTCCTTGGTATAACGGTAACCGGCTGTTACCGACCACTCATCGTTAATCTCATAAGTCGCCTCGGCAAAGGCGGCATACGAAGTTTGCGTCGCATGAGTTTCCTGGTCTCGGCTTGCTCCCGCCTGTGTTGCCAGAAATAGATCACCCACGGTCATAAATCCCGGAGGGACGCTCGGATCTAACATACTGTAATCCCAACCCCACATCGGCGCATCCGCTGCGGAAGGGTTGGTGTCTATGCCACGCCACATCGGCGCACTGATAATCTGAGTTGCGCTCTCATAGAACCAATACATGCCCACCGTCCAGGTCAACCGATCATCAAACGCCTCGCTCTCGATTCGAAACTCTTGAGAGACCTGGTCATAGGGATTTCGAACATACTCGAGCACGTCAATACTATTGGAGGGCTCGCCGACAAAGTCGGTACCCCATCCCCAGGACTGGCTCATCGCATCCATGGTGCGGCTGGCGGTAAGAGAGTTGAGCGTGCCCCACCCCATATCCCAGCTCATATCAAGCGTGATCTGTCTAGTATCGATGTCCGCGTGGTTTGGATCATTATCATTCGACAAATAATAATCGTTGACAGGGGTACAAGCTCTAACCAGGTCGTCCTGCCGACCTGCGATCGAAGCAATAAAATCTAAACCGGTCCCGCTGCCGGTTGCGCCAATACACTTGCCCAAACCCGCGGTCTCACGAGCCCCATAGTATTCTGCAGTTAGCATCGCCTCGAAGGTGTCCGTTGGCGTCCACAAAAGTTTAGCTCTGGCTGACTTGGAATCTGTCTCATTCCACTTACGACCCGAACGATCTTTCATGAAGCCATCGTCGCGCCGTGTCTGCATCGAAACCCGACCAGCCAAGACACCTTCAATTAGAGGAATATTCAATAGCGCGTCGGTAGTCACCTGGCCAGCATTGCCGGTGCCAACCCTGACCTTAGCTTCAAGCTCATCGCTGGGATTTCGAGTGATCACTTGTACGAGTCCGGCCGTCGTATTTCGACCAAACAGCGTGCCTTGTGGTCCCCTCAACACCTCAACCCGCTCAATATCAAAAAGGTCAAATACACCACCCTGAGGACGTCCAAGATAGACCCCATCGATGTACGTTCCAACCTTAGGATCTTGTGTTGGTCCCCAGTTTACCTGGCCAATTCCTCTCAGAAACACTTGAGCTGTGTTTCGAGATACTGAACTGTTGGTGAAGGATAAGTTAGGAGTGACCTGTTCGATTCGTTGAATCTCAGTAATACCCCTGTCTTCGAGATAAGCTGCAGATAACGCACTGATCGGAATGGGCACTTCCTGTGAAATTTCCTCTCGTCTTCGCGCGGTCACGACGACCTCTTCGATTCCCTGCGCCGATTCTTCCGATAACGCTTGTTGCGGCAACAACATCACAGCACCGGAAAAGATTAGCGCCAGTGCGTACGATAAACTTATAAACGTCAAGTGCTCGAATAATTTCGATTTCATTAACTTCCCCTATATTTATGTAGGACTATAATGCTCTAAAGCGATATCTGTACGTTAAGACATATATTAAAGTATGTAAATTTATTGTTTGACATCTAAAATTAAATTTTTTAACGGTATGAGAATTCAACACCTTTCGCGTCCGTCATATGACCTGCACTGTGAAATATATAAGTATGATTCAATGGCACCACTGGTTGCACAAAAGGGCTGCCACAAGGGAGGAATAGGGCGTTACTACATTTACATCTTAAGGCATCTGACCCCACCGGTTGCCAAGTCAGGGCGTCTTTAATTTGAAAAGAAATCAGCAATTACCGTAGTTGACCGTTCTTCAGGAAATGCAGTTTATATTGCCTATTCTCGCCGCTTAGGCAATCTGAAGTACCTGTCTTGCAGCTCGCTCTCCCTCCTCACAAGCTGTTGACCACAGCTGATCGCCGGTCAATTCAGAATGCGCGAAACGAATCCTGCCGTATCCTTTACGCACGATGTCGCGGGCAGGCGGTTTGCCGTCCAGTCCATAAAAGAAACCCTTCTGCGGGATGACATACGCATGGCCCCACCGATTTGTGATGATCGCACTAATATCCCGTTCGTGATCAAAACCGTGATCCCCAAATGTGGTCTGGAGCTGATTTCGGAGTGTTGTCTCGATCTCCCGAAACGGCATTGCAAAAAGCTGAGTTCGCGCCACAAGACTTTGCGTGTCGTATGGAAGACCCTGGTCGGACACACCATCTGTAAATGGTATGTAAAAAGTCAGCACGGTCGGCTTATCAGGATCTAAGGGCATGTGGTCACCATCGAGCGACAGCGGTGCACGAATGTTCGTAAACCAGCCCCGCTCACCAAGCCAGCGTGCCGACGTAATGCCGAGTTTTTCCATGAATCGCCAGTGCCTGACAGCAACGTTGGCCACGAGCATTGGGCCATGTTGGAAAGTTTCCATGGCATCCAGTAATGCGCTCGGGGCATCGCGGACAACGTGTTTATTCATCCACTGCCCGCCCGCCATGATGATGGTTTTTCCCGAGACGACCCTTACGTCACCACTCTTGTTGTCCAGATAAGACACCTGGACTCTCTTTGCACTTTCCGGTCCTCCATCGTGGCGAACGTCAACCACAGTCGAATCAAGGCGAATCCTCAAATCTCTCTTAGGTTGGTCGAGCGCATCGAAATTGATTTGTCCATTGAGTATGTCACCGAAGGTGGCTTTGCCTTCAATCGCGTCAGGTAGCATCTTTTTGACCATGTGCCTTACGATGCAGGTATTTCCGCCCGGGAAGCTGACTGGATAGTATGACTCTTCCGATAATTCCTCCGCTGCGGCTTCATCGACCGTTGTAGTACCCGGTGCGAAAAAGTGTTTTGCCGCAAGTGCAGAAACCGCATCACAGCCGAGCCCTGTTCCATACGCTGAGATCATCGTACTCAAGTACTCGAATACTTCCTGCCGCGTAATTCCGACATGGCTGGTGAGAAAGTCCGCGTACGTCATGCCATCTAGCCACCTATTGAGATCATCCGGATGATCCTCAATTAGGAATTGATCCAGATACGAAAGCTCCTCCTTGACTTCGTCGGGCCAATTCAACTCTTCGTAGCCGGATAGCCATGGGTTCCTGGCCATTCTCAGCTTTTCCGAATCGTCCGGATCCTCAAAAAAGTATCCTTGCTGCGCCTCATCTCGGTAGATCATCATGTGTGCGTAGTGTTCTTTTGCATACGCAAGATCTTTGTCGCTGCCCGCAGCAGTCTCTAGCCAGGTCGGCGCATCAGGTTCATCACCCATCGGAAGCCCAACTTCCTCCCAAACGGGGTGATAGAAAAAACCGAGTTCTGACATGACACGAGCCGGCCACAAACACATGTTCGAACCTTGCGGCGCTTGCAAGCGATAGCCATCCACTTCAACCTCGTTCTGTTTCGCCTCTCCGCCAAACACAGAATGGTTGTCGAGAAGCAATACCCGAGCATTGTCATCACTTTCCTTCAGAAAATGGTAAGCCGACATCAAACCTGCAAAACCCCCACCGACTACGACCAGATCGTAGTCTTCGCCGGTATCTTCAATTGAGTCTGGCAAGCTCGTCCAGTGCCCATCTCTCAACGAGTGAGCAGCATTAATGACTTTATGAGTGTTACCATTGGAGCTCGAGTAGTCCCCAACTCCACCTGGTCCCGTCCAGTCCGCCCCAACGAGCTCATAGGAAGGGCGGGATTGGGCCTCCGCAGTACGAAGGAGCCCTGGTGCGGTTACGGTCAATAGGCCACTACCGACACCAAGTAGCGTACCGCCAATAAAATCTCTTCGAGTGACGTTTTTGGGTAGCTTCAATAAATCGTTACTGCGCCGCTCGCGTATGTTCATTTCACTCGTTCTC
>Ga0066864_10001010_pt1 | contig 10655 bp, 10 predicted proteins | sample ETN02SmetaG_4_FD_66432 | JGI IMG/M metagenome (GOLD analysis project Ga0066864, IMG submission 66432) | Marine microbial and viral communities from oxygen minimum zone, Eastern Pacific Ocean - ETNP2014F10-02SV251 | ecosystem: Environmental > Aquatic > Marine > Oceanic ... | reverse complement strand
CAAGAACTGCATGGGTAGTTTTTATCATCATGATAATCGTAACCGCTGCTATCTATCTTCTGCGCCTTCAAGGTGGAAAATGGCGCACTGAAGAAGCGTTGGCCAGAGTGATGGCGGAACAATAATAAAATACGCAACGTAACTATGGTGCATGAATAGACTTGTAATATGCTGTTGCAGTGTGGTTTTTGGTTGCAGATTTCTCTGGATAGGGCGTTAATGGTTCCTACACTCAACTTCCTATCCGCTTCATCCTAAATTACGCCTACGCTGCGATTGCCTTTTTCGGATTTATATAATCAAGCTGATGAGCTGCACCAACAAATTCGTTGGTGACATTACCGTGATAGACATTTAGACCATGCAAAAGGTGAACGTTGCCAAGAAGGGCATTCTTCACACCCTTATCAGCGAGTTCCAACACATAAGGAAGCGTCGCGTTATTTAGTGCTGCTGCCGATGTCCGTGCTACTGCTCCAGGCATGTTAGCCACACAATAGTGCACAACATCATCAATGATATAGGTTGGCTCATCATGCGTGGTCGCGTGGGATGTTTCGAAACAACCACCCTGATCAATGGCCACGTCCACCATCACCGTGCCCGCATTCATTCTCTCGACTATTTCACGAGAAATCAGCTTTGGCGCCGAAGCACCGGGAATCAGAACTGCACCAATGATCAGATCGGCATTCAGTGCGACTTCTTCCACAGCGTCATGAGTTGAATAAAGAGTTTGTATCCGATTGCCAAACAGATAATCAAGCCGCCTTAGAACTTCGAGAGAACGGTCAACGACTGTTACTCGTGCACCTAATCCCACAGCCATCTGGGCTGCATTTTGACCGACAACACCACCGCCCAGAATGAGCACCTGCCCTTGTATTACGCCAGGTACTCCGCCAAGCAGAATTCCGCGTCCACCATGAGATTTTTCCATACACATTGCACCTGCCTGAATCGACATACGCCCCGCAACCTCGGACATGGGTGCCAACAGGGGTAGACCACCCATAGGATCAGTGACCGTCTCATAGGCAATACAGGTGGAACCGCTTTTGAGCAGATCCTCTGTCTGTTGAAAATCAGGAGCAAGATGCAGATAGGTAAAAAGAGTCTGCCCTGCACGCAGGAGTTTACGCTCAACCGCCTGGGGTTCCTTAACTTTGACAATCATCTCTGCTTCAGCAAAAACTTCTTCTGCGGAATCAATGACACTCGCACCGGCACTCTGATAAGAGGTATCCTCAAAGCCGATACCAGCACCGGCATTACTCTGAACGATCACATCATGCCCATGCCGAGTGAGTTCGCGTACACCAGCAGGCACCAGGCCGACTCTAAATTCGTTATTTTTTATTTCGGCGGGTACACCAATACGCATAGCAATTTCCGGAGTGGATTATTATGATGCTAGTATATTCATCGCTCTATAGGTAATCTCACTTATATTCAGGTAGAAATCAGTATAATACCCTGCCTTCCCTAATTCAGATGGACGTGATATGTATAAAAATAAATATATACAGTTAAAACCACTAGACAGAATTGACCGAAGAATACTCAAGGAGTTACAGGGCAACGGTCGAATATCGAATACCGAATTGTCCAGACGCGTCAGCCTGAGCGCTACACCCTGCGCAGAACGGGTGAAGAGCCTTGAGAAGTTTGGCTACATTCAACAGTATCAGGCACGATTGGATCCCAGGCTTCTTGACCTTGAATTGTTGGTTTTCGTTGAAATCTCTCTGCTGCGCACCTCTTCCGATGTCTTTGATGAATTTCGTGAAGCTGTCCTCAAATTACCTCAGGTTCTCGAGTGTCATCTGGTGTCGGGTAATTTCGACTACCTTATCAAGGCGCGAGTTGCCGATATGGGCGCCTATCGTAAACTGCTGGGGGAAACGCTGTTGACGTTGCCCGGCGTAAGCGACTCAAGAACCTACGTCGTCATGGAAGAGGTTAAGGAGACCCAGGCTCTGCCTCTCTAGCTCCTCCCCTATTGATCAAATCAAAAATACTGTATATATTTACAGTAGTCGTTTACTTCAGATTACATATGAACCAGCCGCAAACAGCACAATTGTTAAATCGCGACCAGCCACTGGATAAGTTGCTTCAGCATTCCGGCCACATCTGGCGAGCATCAAATATTGACTGCGGATTCCAGCAAGGTACCCCCTCAGGATACGCATTGTTGGATCAGCACCTCCCTGGCTCCGGATGGCCGACAGATGGTCTGACCGAATTACTGTATGGCAAAGCTGGCATTGGGGAATTTCGATTACTCTCACCTGCACTTGCCCGATTGAGCCGACATCAAAACCGGTGGTTACTCTGGGTGGCGCCGCCTTATATACCTTATGCGCCAGCGCTGGTAAAAGCAGGTATCGACCTTTCCCGGGTTCTCATTGTAAATCCTGCAACGGATGAAGACACATTGTGGGTACTGGAAACAGCTCTTGCATCACAAAGCTGCTCAGCGGTTCTCGCCTGGCCAAAGAAGTTAAAGGATAAACATCTGCGACGCTTACAGGTGGCTTGCAAAACTGGTCACTGTCTGGGAATTCTCAATCGACATTTCAACGCGGTGCATAACTCGTCACCCGCAGAACTCAGAATTCAGTTATACGCTGACGTGCCATCACCCCTTAGCGAACATTCGTGCATGAAACTTAAAATACTAAAGCGAAAAGGTGGCTGGGCAACTGATTTGTTAACCATCGAATTAGGTGATCACCTTAATCAAATAACACCTGATTTTTCTGAGTTAACAGTTAATAACACATCAATTTGTGATCGACCATTCACCTATATCGAATCCAGCACCATAAACCGACATGCCATCCAGTAATACCCCTTTATGGATGTGTTTGTATTTCAACAAGCTACCTCTTGAGGTGTTCATTCGCAAATGGAATCAGGAAACAACACCGGATGATCAAGCAGTTGTCATTACAGAGAAACAACGCGTCTTTCGTCTCAATCAGGCAGCACAGGATTTGGGCATTAAGCCTGGGAACAGTATGGATACTGCGTACACCCTGAGCGATAAAGTAGTAGGCATCGAGCGAAATGAAGATAAAGAAATCAGCACGCTGTCACACCTGGCTCAATGGGCATACCAGTTCACACCTAATGTTTCGATCAGGGCACCCGACTGCCTGCTGCTGGACATTACTGGCTGCACCAATTTATTCAAAGGGTTAGACGCCCTCGTCGATAAAGTAAATCAAAGCATTCAGCAGTTGGGCTATCAGCCGATTATTGCAACCAACGTAACCCCATTATCAGCCATGTTGACAGCCCAGGCTCTTCGCAAGGGGAGAACAATCCATGAAATGAATTCCAACGACGTCATGATCACGGAGGCTTTTGTGAGAAAAACAATAAGCCATATACCCGTTCGTTACCTGCACACTGACGAAAAGATCATCAATTCCTTACATCAGATGGGTGTTCATAGTGTCAATTATCTACTCACATTACCAACCAGCGGTTTGCTTCGTCGTTTTGGGATTTACTTCGTCGACTACCTCGAACGGCTACTTGGGGTGAAATCAGATCCACAGAAATTGATAAGTCCAACTGCAAAGTTCCACCACGACATCACATTCTTGTCAGATGTGTCTAACCTTGAGTCACTCACTTTTCCGATCAATCGTTTACTAGGTGAGCTTTCCAACTTTCTATTTGCGAGGCAGTTACATATTAATCATTTCACCTGGCATCTGTCCCATCGAAACCATGGGAAGAAGTCATTTAGCATCTACCTCGCAAACCTTGAAAATAATGTCAGGATTTTTCTCACACTAACCAGGCTTAAACTTGATCAGATTGACGACGTTAAGGAAATAGACAATATTGCACTGAGCGTAAACCGGTTCTTCCCTGCCAGGGCAACTCCTGGGGATCTGTTTCAGAGCATTGCTCATCAGGGTGGTTATGTTCACCCCGCCGACAAAGGAATCCAACTGCTGAATATGTTTCGAGTCAGGCTCGGCCCGGATCGATGCTTTGGCTTGTCCGAAGCCAATGATCACCGTCCCGAAAAAGCCTGGAAGTTAGAGCCCTCGGCTGTTCTTAGTAAAGAGCCCTCAGCTGTTCTCAGTAAAGAGCCCTCAGCTGGTCTGAGTAAAGAGCCTTCAGCACTTACTCCTGCTACCACTCCCTCGACTATTCCGGTTGATGGCCCGGACAATCAACCTCGCCCTGCTTTTCTATTGGCCACGCCAAAAGCTCTGAATGAGACAGACGGCGAGCCGTGTCTATCAGGAAAACTGACGATACTCAAAGGCCCTGAACGAATCGACTATGGATGGTGGGATCAGGCTTTGGATAAACCTCTGACAAGGGACTATTACATTGCCCGACAGGAGGATGGCTGCTTATACTGGGTATTCAAGTATGTGGCGACAGGACGTTGGTTTTTACATGGGATATTTTCATAGGCCGCAACCATGCGACATCACTTCCATTTAGCGGTCGGCTCCTCACAATCCGAATACCATCTTCAGACTGCTTCAAAATTAGTGACTTCCTGATAAATTTGCTACTTTCCTTACTGATCATTCAGAATCAACTCTAATGACTGACCGTCAACAAAATGAAACAATCAGATAACATCTCAAATAAGTCGTCATACCATAAAAAGAAGGCGTTTTTTGAAAGCCTTTTGACACTTTATGGACGAAAGCCCGTGCACGAGGCCCTGTCCCAGAAAGAGATCAAAGCCTATCGACTGCATCTGGCACAATCAAATCGTCCTGTAAAAATACTCACCGAAATCATCAGCATGGCCGAGAGCAAGGGGGTGGAGATTAGGTACCATGATCGACCATCCTTATCCCGTATTTCCAAGAATGGGCGCCAGGATCAGGGTGCTGTGCTGGATATTGAAGCCCCTGCTTATCATCCACTGACACAACTGGATATTCTGCCAGGTATCGAACTCATCGCACTTGAGAATGTCACCAATCCTCAAAATGTCGGCATGATTATCCGCTCCGTAGGGGCCTCACCCTGTCAGGGACTCATATTACCCAAAAAGGGATGTGCGAAGATTGATCCCCTGGTGATAAAGGCCAGTGCAGGAACAGCTTTAAAGGTACCAATCTACTATTGTGACGAAGCTTATCCGGCACTTTCGTATCTCAAAGAGCAAAAGGTCCAGCTGACAGGATTGTCATCCAGAGGGGAAGGCAGGCTATCAGAGCTTGACACCAGCCAACCCAGGGTTTTTGTGCTTGGCAACGAAACAAAAGGACTGTCCAAACCCGTCCTGGATTTATGTGATGAGTTAGTACGAATACCGCTAAACAACCAGGTTGAGTCTCTAAATGTAAGCGTTGTCGCGAGTATTGTGGCCTTCAGATCGATTGTCTGATGCTTAGACCGGAACACCTGACAACACGATGAATCTACACAATCCTGTGGCATCCCCGGGGAAATTGAATTATTGTTGCGGCCTGCAATCTAATACAAACTTTCAGAAGTTTTACATATGAGACGTTTCCACCATTTCGTACTGGGGCTGCTGGGCCTTCTGTTATTATCTTCTTGCGGAGAAGACAGCGGATTCACAGAACCGGTCGATATACCTGTTGGCAATGTCATCGTCACCAATCTTATTTCAGATTCCCCTGAACTGACGGTCTTCTCCCCTTCTCAGTTAGTTGGACAACTGCACTACACAATATCTTCAGGTATACAGGTTGTCACACCGCAGGTTCCTGTCGAATTTCGCGTCTTACATTATGCAAATGATAATCAGGTCACACTGATGTCGCCAAGCATCACCGTCGACATCGACCACGTACAGAATGTCATCCTGAGCGGTACCATGGCAGCACCGACAACCATTTTTGCCGATAATGCCCCACCTGATTTCGCCGATGGTTCAACAGATGCGCTGTTTCAATTTGTGAATGCAACAACCAGTGTCGATTCTATGAGTGTTACCTTGACCAATCCACAAGCTGACACACAAAGTGCTGTAGTCGCTAACGGTGAGGTATCAAGCCTTTTGACGACTACAGGTGGTGAGGGATTGCAGATCGAAGTCAGAGATTCAGCCACTGATGATCTGCTCTGGTCATCAGGCGATTTTGCTTTCTCTGCACTCACAGTACGTGAATTTATTCTGATTGATTACTTCGGGCCTGGCGATGAGGCGGTCAAAATGTTTACGGTAAACGATTTAACTTTCTTTTCGAATGAGCAACTGGACATTGCAGTTCGCCTGGCGAACACGATACCCGACAGAGGACCCATCGACATCAGCGTAGATGACACCGTGGTTGCCAGCAATCTGGCATTTGGTGAGTTCACTGATTATGTGACGATCCCGGCCGGGACCAATGATTTTTCTGTGAGCACCTTCGGAGATTCTGAAGACATCATATTCACATCCACCAGAATCATGATTGCCGGGTACTTTCATACATTTGCTGCAACCGGTTCTGGAGATACAAATTCTGGTTCGATCTCAGTGGATAACAAGCGTCCCATACCCAGCCACGCGCAGTTCCAACTCACCAATCTGGCCGTTTCAACCACTTCAGTTGATGTTTTTCTGCTCAAGTCTGGAGAGGCCATAACAGAGACAATGCCGGTATCGGTTGGTCTGACACCCTCGTCATTCTTTGCAATTGAGTTTGACCCAGGCTCGTTTGATCTGGTAGTCACCACAAACAACACTGAAGACGTATTGTTCGGCCCACAGCGCCTGGATTTTGAAGCTAATCAGATATACGAACTTATCCTAACGGATGCTGAAGGGGGCGGCGCGCCCATGCAGGCGATCTATCTTGATGGCTTTTAGGTATACAGCAAGAACGATCCTCTTACGGAGCTAGATAAACCTTTTCAATTGCCTTATCCTCCGCGTCTTTAAATGCCTGAATAAAATCCGTCAGTGAATACTCGACCCGGGTCAGGTCCGGAAAGGTTACTTTGTCTTCCGTGAGCCAGTTAAGGGCGGTTCGCATGGAACCGCATCGGGACCCTATCAGTTCTATCTCATTGACGACTATTTTATTCATATTAATAGAGATATCAGACCGGTAAGCACTTTTTACAAACAGTTGGCCCCTCGGTTTAACAGCATTCAAGGCTGTCTCTAAACCCGTTTCGGTACCAGTGCAATCAATAACACAATCAAAGTCTGCCCCCATCCCATCGGGCTCTACAATCATAACGGAGTTATCAAAGCCATTTCGTCGAATTTGCGTTCGAACACAGACAGACAGGTCATCAACCAGGGCGCGCAACACCCGGGCTATCATTTTTCCCAGCCTGCCCGCGCCGACAATCAATACACGACTGTTCTCATTCAACTGAACCTGCTCAAGAATCTGTATAGCCGCAGCGAGCGGTTCAACCAGAACTGCCTGCCAATCAGGGACATCGTCAGGTACAACTAACATATTGTCAGCAGGGGCAACCACCTGCTCTGCAAACGCACCAGGGTGGTCCCTGATACCAATGACTTTGCGTTGAATGCAATGCTTATGGATTCCCATCCGACAACGAAGGCAGGAACCACATCCAAGATTGATATCAACAACGACCCTTTTGCCCAGGAGATCTTCAGGCCCGGAAACAACGATTGCAACAAATTCGTGTCCCGGAATACCTGTGAAGTCATAGTATCCTTTGATCAGTTCCAGATCGGTACCGCAGATTCCCACCAGAAGAATATCCAGCAGGCATTCTTCATTTTCTGCAACCGGATTCTCAACTGACCTCAACGACAGTTCTTTATCTTCGATCCAGAGTGCTTGCATCACTAGCCCTAACTATTGGATTCAGTAGTTCACGATTACCCGGGTTCTGGTTAGAACACCTCGCCAGGCATTAGAGTTTCATTCCGTAAGTAACCCCGGCGGTTGACTCTTTCAGCAACTTGAATCCGAGTTTTGGATAGAAAGTCATGGCTCGCTCATTGCCTCGACTGACATCCAAATGGATCCCTTTCACATTGTCATCCCCAAGTTTTTTCAGAAATCGATCGATCAGGTAAGGACCTTGTCCCACTCCCTGACCTTCAGGTAACAGATCTATGTGCAGATGAGCCGGATAGTCAGAAGCAATCTCGGGTGCCTGATAGCCGGAATGCAGTTCTCTGATAACCATCGCTTCCCTGGATCTGTCACTCCTATCCGGAAGTGCATACTTTGCTCTCAAAGGATCCCACCACTCCCGCTCACACCTTCCTGCAAACTCGATCGAGTCAGCTGTCCCCAGGATATAACCACAAGGCGCACCATCCCTGGTCAGGATGAAACAGAGCTCGGGTTCGAGAACTGCATAGGGGCCGGCATAAAAGTGACCCAGGAGATCAGCGTCAATCTGGCCGGTCGCATCTCCTCCGTCATCGCCCGTTTCAAGGCAGATTCGGTACAACATCACCAGATCCGAACTATGGAATTCTCTAATCGCGAACTTACGCGCCATTTTCGATACGATCCAGTAGTGGAAATTATCTCCCTATCCTAATGAACAGACCTGATTTGTCCAGGATTCAACAATCCTATTGATATTCAATAACGCACATTCACTTATCAGTGATGACCTTGGACACTTCAATCAAGTACTATTGCCAGCGTAATTTTGACGAAGTCGGAGCAATAAGTGACAGCACCTCTTGAGAATATCACTGTGGTAGAAGTTGATAACTGGATGGCAGCCCCGAGTACCGGTGCAATCCTTGCAGATCTTGGGGCCAGGGTAATAAAGATCGAACCAGTGGAAGGTGATCCAATGCGCGATACGGGTCGGTCACCCAAAGTGGAGAATGACGACCTCAAAAACTACGATCTTCAGTTCGACGTCGACAATCGGGGGAAGCAATCCGTCTGTATCAATTTGACTGATCCGGCTGGTGTATCACTGGTACACAAGATGTGTGTCAGCGCAGATATATTCATGTGTAACCTTCTCAGCCAGCGCCAGGAGAAGTATCGGTTCGATCCAGCCACACTATTAGAAGTAAATCCGAAGCTGGTTCATGCCACTTTGACTGGCTATGGCACTTCAGGACCAGAAGCATGGCGACCAGGATATGATGTTACTGCCTTCTTCGGTCGATCAGGATTGTACGACGCCATGCGTGAAGGCAGCGATGGTATTGTTCCCATGGCGCGACCGGCACAGGGAGACCACACGACCGGACTTGCCCTGCTCGGTGCAATTCTGGCTGCATTGCGACTGGCCGAGAAAACCGGTGAAGGTCAGATTGTTGAAACTTCGTTGTTCGAAACTGCTGTCTGGACCCAGGCTACTGACTATGCAACCAGCTCAGTGGACCTGGCACCCGTCCGCCAGCGTGCCCGGAATCAGATGTTTCTACCTACTGCTAATCGCTACCCCTGCGGAGACGGGAAATGGGTGGTTTTCAATATGCCCGAAGCCTCTGCCTGGCCAAAATTCTGTAAAGCTATTGGTAGAGGATCCTGGGTGGATGAAGAGAGGTTTGTTGACCCTAAAAGTCGGTTTCGATTGATGCATGAAATTGTACCGATGGTCGACGAGGCACTCTCAGCCAAGACTCGTGATGAATGGGGTGAGATTTTTGACGCAGCGGGTCTAATCTGGGGTCCGGTGCTTGGTTTACATGAAGTGCCAGAGGATTCACAGGCCGAAGCCATCAACCTCTTTCCAGTCCTGGATCACGAGACTCTGGGGCAATACAGAACCGTCAGCATTCCGATGCGATTTCAATCTGCTGATGTCAAACCGCGCGGCCGATCACCTCTGCTGGGTGAACATACCTATAATGTGCTGCAGGACTTCGGCGTCAGCGATTCAGAAATTGAATCACTCACACAACAGGGGGTCATTGCTCAGTTCAGTCAAGAGGAGTAACTCAGAGCCATTCGGCAAGCATATATATCCTGTGCTACACCCCATATCACAAATCAGCCCAGCATTGGTAGTCAGAGCAAACGCTTGCAGCAGCTCACGATCTTTTGGCTTATAATCCGGTTCGTTCTCCACCTGACGAGCATAGTCAGGGGCCCAGACATAGTAGAATTCCGGAAGTTTATGATTCCAAACTGTCATGTGAGTTTACTTCTGGATGATTACTGTATCGAAGTCTAATCCAATCACAAAGTTGTAAAGTTGAAACTTACTCTACCTTAACTTGAATCTCTTTTGATGCTGATCGACCCTCAGGCGTCATCCAGCGCCGAACGGACCGTACCTCAAGTTAAGATGCCTTTTAGACGAACCTTTGTTAAGTTAAACTCATCAGCTGTTCAAATTGCAGCCTTGGCGCGACTTCAACCCTATTTTTCCAGCAGTAGTCTTGAACTGACACGAGGGAACAAATGAAAAAACCAATAGATCGTCGTTCGTTTCTGAAACTAGGGGCTGTCACCGGGTTAGCCTCCGGATTTACCCTCGCGAAAGCCGAACATAACAATGCCAATAGAATAAGGCAATACACGAGACTTGGCCGAACAAACCTTGAAGTCTCAGACATCTCTTTTGGTTCCAGTCGGCTGCGACCTGGTGAGGAATATCTGGTTGACTATGCCCTTGATCACGGTGTGAACTTCATCGATACCGCAGAAAGTTATACCCGCCAGAATTCAGAGCGGGTGATTGGGAATGCCCTCAAAGGGAAAAGGGACAAGGTATACATCGCA
>Ga0066864_10001004_pt1 | contig 10680 bp, 10 predicted proteins | sample ETN02SmetaG_4_FD_66432 | JGI IMG/M metagenome (GOLD analysis project Ga0066864, IMG submission 66432) | Marine microbial and viral communities from oxygen minimum zone, Eastern Pacific Ocean - ETNP2014F10-02SV251 | ecosystem: Environmental > Aquatic > Marine > Oceanic ... | reverse complement strand
CGCGCAAGGGTTCGCGACGATGTTCGTTGTAGCCCACATCCTGCAGCAACTGAACAATCCGGGGATCGAAAAAGGGTTGCTGATTGGAGCGATCCTGGGTGTTGCCGCATTCGCCACGATGGACGCCACTCACAAAGCGGTTGCCGGCAACAACCTGAAGCACTTCTTGATCGCCAACGGCCACACAGTGATCGACTTCCTGATCGTGGGAGCTATCACCGGCGTCTGGCACTCGGCCGGCCGGGCGGCTGTTTGGAGGAAGTTCGGGGATGCCGGAGTCGATGCGTCCGCCGGTCCTTCGAGAACCTCAGAACACGGTTGGGTTCGCCTCAGGACGCGGATGAGCATGAACCGGCGGACATCTGATGCAAACGCGCAGGTGGGCCGCGACGGAGTGATCGTGGCAAAGCTGCAATCTGCGCGTACCAGTTGCCTGATCCCGGTCCGGCGCCGTGCATGAACAAAACCAGGGCAGGTCGCTGTCCCTGCAATATTAGGGGAATCACCGGGGGCCGTAGTCCAAGTAATGGATCCGAAGCCCTTCCACCTCTACGAATCCACCGGCATACTCCAGATCGGCTCGCGCCAAGAGCCCGACCAGATTCTTGTAGGCCTCTGATCCACCGGGGATCGAATGAGCGATCGTCTCGGTTTTACCTTGAGCAGACATGGAATCTGACATCGTCCGACCTCGGCCTTTTCCTCCGCACCATCGGTAAGAGTTCACCGAGGGCATTCCAACACTAGAATAGCCAGTCAATGCCCGAATACGAAGCTCTAAATGCGGACGAATCAGCCGACTCGACCCCCGAGCAGACGCTTACCGAGCGCTCGCGGGAGTTGATCGAGTGGCCAAAACTCCTGGACGTGCTCGCCGGCAGTGCGCACATGTTCAGGGCGCGTGAACTCGCGCTCAAACTGGAACCTTCCGATCACGAAGAACACATCGAACGGCTCCAGGAGGAAACGGCCGAGGCACGACGCATCCTGGACGAATCCGGTGACATCGGCCTCGGCGGCCTGATCGACCCGCGCCCCGATATCGACAGGGCGGAACTCGGTGGCATGCTCGTCGGCGAGGAGTTGAGCCGCATCGGAGGCGTCCTGCGTTCACTGTGGGAGGCGCGGGAGGCCGCACACGCGCTGGGGCGTGAGACGCCGATGATCGGCACGATTGCGGCGATGATCCCGGACCTGCGATGGCTCGATGAGCGCATTGGCGAGGCCATAGACGACCGCGGCAACATCAAGGATTCAGCCACGCCAAACCTCGGACGGCTCAGGTCCGGGGTCGGCGAGAAATACCGCAGGCTCGCAACCCATCTGGAGCGCTTCATTGCGCGGCCGAAAATCCGTGGCGCCATTCAGGCCCCGGTAATTGCCACACGCGGCGAACGGTTGGTGGTCGAGGTCCGTTCAGATCAGCGTTCGTCAGTGCCGGGGATCGTGCACGACGTGTCCAACACTGGTCAGACGCTGTTCGTTGAGCCGTTCGACGCCGTTGAGTTGTGCAACGGCTGGCGGGAGGCCGCGGCCGAGGTGACCCGGGAAGAGGAAAAGGTCCTGAGACGGCTTTCCGGCCTGATATCTGATCGCGCCGGCGACGCGTTGATGGCGATCGAAGCCGCCGGCAGGCTGGATCTGGTATTCACGCGCGCCCGGCTGGCACATTCGATGCGCGCCTCACGGGCCACAACACTCCCGGCGGGCGACGCCACGGCGCTGACCCTGATGAACGTACGACACCCGTTGCTGGGCGAGAGCGCGGTGCCGATCAGCCTTTCGGCCGGACCGGGCTTCCGGGCGCTTGTGATCACGGGGCCGAACACCGGCGGCAAGACCGTTGCTCTCAAGACGGCCGGGTTGGCCGTCCTGATGCACCAGTGCGGCATGCAGATCCCGGGCGATCCTCTTACCGAAATCTCTGTGTTCAACGGCGTGTACGCTGACATCGGGGATGCCCAGAGCATCGAACGGTCTGTATCGACCTTCTCGTCCCACCTCGGGGCCGTCGTGGACGTGCTCGAGGAGGCGGACGACCGCTCCCTGGTGCTGCTCGACGAACTGGGCACGGGGACCGACCCGGAAGAGGGATCGGCGCTGGCGCGCGCTGTCCTCGACCACCTTGTGGAACACTGCATCCCGACCATCGTCACAACACACCACCGCGCGGTGGCGGAGCATGCAGGCGCGTCGCCCGGCATGCAGAACGCCGCCGTCGAGCTGAACCCGGAAACGATGATGCCGAGCTATCGGGTCTCGATGGACACTCCCGGCCGCAGCTACGCGATGGCGGTGGCGGAACGGCTCGGGTTGCCCGAAAACGTGCTGGACCGCGCACGATTATTCCTCTCTCCGGAACACTCTGCGACCGAGGCACTGCTGATTCGGTTGCAACGCGAACGGGCCGATATCGAAGGCCAAATGGCCGCCGCAGAGGCGTACAGCGCGGAGGCGGAAGCGACGAAACGTGACTTGGACCGGCGGGTGCGGGCCGTCACCGAGGCACAGGACGATCTCGTTGAGGAGACACGGGCGGAGCTTCAGCGGGAGGCGGAGGATGTGCGCAGCAGCCTGAGGCAGATCCAGCGCCAGGCGAGCCAGGAGCGCGACCTTGCGGTGGTGCGGCGGGAGCAGGAACGGGTGAGACGATCTTTGCAACGTGCCGATCGATTCAAAGTCACCCGCCCGGCCGAGAGCGAGAAGATCGAGCCGGAAGCTGCGCCGCCACCGCCACGGCCCGTCACAGCGGGCGATGTCGTGGAGGTCCGAGGCCTGGGCGCGCAGGCAACCGTGACGGAAGTGAACGCGGACGGTTCCGCGAATCTGATACTCGGGAACGCTCGGGTGACGCTCAACATCGCCCAGTTGAAGGTGGTCACACCATCCGAGGGCGTCACGGCTTCTTCCGAGTCACGCATCACGATGTCGACGCCGATGGTCGACGCGCCGACGCGTGAGCTGGACATCCGGGGCATCCGGGCGATCGAGGTTCACGAGCAGGTGGTGGCGTTCCTGGACGAGGCAGCATTGCTTGGCTTGACCAGCGTGCGGGTCATCCACGGCAAGGGGACCGGGGCACTCAGGGATGCAACGCGGGAGGCGCTACGTCTTCATCCGGCGGTGGGCGGCTTTGAGCGGTCGGAACAGGCGATGGGCGGCGACGGTTCGACGGAGATCGACCTGCTCTAGGTCTGCGGTAGCCGAAATCTGTTGCTCCTCTCTACTCGCTCTCGTCCATGATCACCGTTGGGGTGGACAGGGTCTCGTGGCCCGGGCATCGAGTGGCGATACAGGCAAGTCGTTCCTGTCGCTCATCGTCGAGCGGGCCTTCAAGCCGTATTTTGCGTTCGCTCACATCCACCAGCCCGGGCTCTTCTTCGTAGTGTTCGAAATCGTCTGCAAGAACGCGGTCAAGCGACAGCTCGATGTGGACGCATTCCAGCGACCACTCTCGCCGTGCGGGGTACATGAAGAGCGTGATAGGCATGCACGCACCGAGTGCCGAGAGCAGAAACTCGTACGGGTTCGGACCGATATCGGTCCCGAGCGGCTCCGTTTCATCGGCGACAAACGCGTGTCGGTCGTTCATGATCCGGGTCTCGTACTGGTTGTCTGAGGTGCCGGTCACCGTCACCGTTGCCAATTGGTACTCCTCTGTCGGAGCTCAGATACTCGGTAACTTCTGGACATTCGATTCCAGAAGACGGATGTCGGTGGGCGCCAGCCCCACTTTGACACGCGACCCGTGATAAGTTTCCGTTTCAGTCGTCGAGTCCCCCAAAGATTTCAACGGGAATTCAGGAGATTCAAAGCGGAGCTGCCCTGCATGACCGAAGAACCCACCCTGCACCAGAACGAACAGCCGGTAATCGCCGTCGACGGACTACTGCCGCCTGATGTTGTCGACATTTTGATCGTCGGTGCCGGGGCGTCCGGCGCTGTCGTCGCATGGCGGCTCGCGCAGGCCGGGTTCTCCGTGGTCTGCCTTGAGCAGGGCCGCTGGGTTGATCCCGCGCTCTACCCGACGAGGGACCGGAACTGGGAGATCCTGGGCCGGCACGAGTGGAACTGGGATCCCAACAAGCGGGCGGCCCCGGTCGACTATCCGGTCAACGACAGCGAGTCCGAAATCACCCCGCTCATGTTCTCTGCGGTCGGCGGCAGCACAATCCACTGGACTGCGCACGCGCCCCGGTTCCACCCGTCCGATTTCCGTGTGAAAACGCTGGACGAAGTGGCCGATGACTGGCCTTTCACCTACGACGACCTCGATCCCTACTACGATCTGAACGACATGATGATGGGCTGCGCCGGGATCAGCGGCGACCCCGCTATGCCGCCACGCTCTCCGCGACCGATGCCGCCCCTTCCGCTCGGCGAAGATGGGCGACACATGGCCGCCGCATTTGAGCGACTCGGCTGGCACTGGTGGCCCTCCGACAACTATGTGAACTCAATGCCTTACGGGGGGCGCGAGGCCTGCAACTACTGCGGCCCGCTGGGCTTCGGCTGCACGAGGAAGGCCAAGTCCAGCACCGATGTGAACTACTGGCCGGAGGCGATCCGGCTCGGGGCTGTGTTGAAGACCTACTCACGGGTATCAGAGATCACCGTCGGCAACGATGGACGGGCTACCGGAGCACACTATTTCGATCGCGCCGGGAACGTCCACCACCAAGCGGCCCGGAGCGTGGTGATGGCAGGCAACGGGGTCGGCACGCCTCGGCTATTGCTGATGTCGAAATCGGATGCCCACCCGGACGGGCTTATCAACTCGACCGGCCTGGTCGGGAAGAACCTGATGTTCCATCCCTACTCCATCACGACCGGGCTCATCCCGGGATTGTCGAAAACGTGGAAGGGCCCGATGGGCAATATCCTGATGTCGCAGGAGTTCTACGAGACCGATCTGCGGCGGGACTTCGTTCGTGGTTACGCCTACCAGCTCAATCGCGGCAGCGGCCCTTTGACGACGGCACTCGGCGGGGCGCATGAGCCCGTGTCATGGGGGGCCGGGCATCACGAGGATTTCTCGGAGCGTTTCGGCCACAACGTAATTTTGGCTGGCATCGGCGAGGACCTCCCCGAGGAACACAACACGGTTACGCTCGATGAGCGGCTCACGGACAGTAACGGCCTGCCCGCCCCCCGGATCAACTACAGGCTCTGCGAAAACTCCAAGCGCCTGCTGGATCACTCGGTCAAGTCGGCGACACAGGTACTGGAAGAAGCCGGCGCGACCCGGATCATGGCGAATCCGCTGTTGCGTTCGGGCGGGTGGCACCTGATGGGCACGGCACGGATGGGCGAGGACCCGGAGCGCTCGGTGGTCGACGGGTGGTGTCAGGCGCACGATGCGGACAACGTGTTCATCGTCGACGGCAGCGTGTTCGTGACGGCGGGCGCAGTCAACCCGACGCCGACGCTTCAGGCGATCGCGCTGAGGGCTGCGGACTACATCGCACACGAGCGGGATGATCTCAAGGGATGAACCCGCCACGGCCGAACAACTCAGAGAATTCAGAAAGACGCGTATGCCCACCGCCGATAGACAGTTAACAAGCGTGGATCGGGTCGTCTTGAAGCGAGTAATGGACCTGGTCATCCCGCCAGATGGCGATTTCCCGGGGGCCGGAGGGCTGGGCCTAGCGGAGCAGCTTGAACGGTCGTCGCAGCGCTACGGCCGTTTGCGCTCAGGGTTGTTGTCGGTGCTGGACGCCATGTCACTCGATATCGCATCCCGGATTGAGGGCGGATTCGCCGCGCTCGATGAAGAGCGACAGATCGCCGCCCTCAAGACCGTGGAAACCAACCTGCCAGCCCAGTTCGGCGAGTTTGTTGAACTGGTGTACGGGAACTACTACACGGACAGCCGCGTCCACGAACGTATCGGATGGGTCGGCCGGCCCCCGCAGCCGGAGGGTTTCGATCTGGAGCCGTGGGATCCAGCTGTTCTTGAGAACATGCGCAAACGGGAACCGTTCTGGCGTCAGGTGGGCTAAAGCCGGTGCGCGCGAGCTCCGCCGTTCGTTTATCGTGTGCGGACGCCGCAGGGCCTATCTGTAGCTAACGAAAGATACGTCCGCGGAAGACCGGACGAAACCAACCTCCCGAGTCACACAAGAATCGATATCAGGAAAGGGACACCTCGCAATGGACGCTGTTCAACTTAAAGAGACGCTCAGCGGCGGCGGACACGTTTTCGGCTGTATGATCTCCTCGATGCAGGGGATCAGGTTCTCCGGGGCGCTGGCCGGCAGCACGCTGGACTTCGCGATCATCGACACCGAGCACGGCTCCCGTGACCGCGTGGAGAACCAGCTTCTCTGCATGGTCCTCAGGCAGGCTGGGATCACCCCGATCATTCGAGTTCCCATCCCGAAGTCTGAGTGGGTTGCGATGGCCCTAGATGCCGGCGCAGCGGGCGTGCTCGTGCCCTACTGCGAGACGGTTGAAGAGGTTCAGGCCGTTGTCGCCACGGCAAAGTGGCACCCGCTCAAGGGTGAGTACCTGACGCGCGCCGTCACGGACGGCGTCCTCCCGAGCGACAAGACGAAAACGTACCTGGAGAACCGCCACAGGGAATCGATCGTCATCATCGGCATCGAGTCAGTCCCGGGTCACAACAATCTGGACAACATCCTGGAAGTAGAGGGCATCGACGGCATATTCATCGGTCCGAATGACATGTCCACGTCTCTCGGAATCCCGGACGACTACTCGAACGAGAAGTACACCGACGTGCTGAAGGACATCATCGCCAAGTCTAGCGCGAAGGACATCCCGGTGATGATCCACCAGCAGACCATCGAGACGTCGGCCACAGCGATCAAGCTGGGTGCGCGGTTCATCATGCACTCCTCTGACTCGCGGTTGATGCAGACCGCGATGCAGGACCACATGAACCAGTTGCGTGAGATCGCAGGCGCTACCACCACCGAGGGTGGCGACCACGTAGACGTCGCTTAACTCGTTTTCGAACCGTGAGGATCACGCGTTACGGCGCAGAGAGGGACACGTATGGCCTGGAAACGGGTGGTGCTTGAGATAGGCATGGGCACGGACATCAAGGGCCGTGACTACACGAAGGCGGCCGTGAGGGCATTAAGAGACGCCCTGTGGCACAACTCTCTTGGCACGGCCGCCGCGCTGGGGCTGGATGTCGATTCGATGAGGGTCGAGGTGACTATCGGTGTGACCCGGCCGGACCAGGTGGACAGGAACGCCGTCCTGGCGGTCCTGCCGCACGGCACCGGCACAGTGAACGTTGTCGAGGGGGGTCTTGAGATCCTCAACGACGAAGGCACCGACGGAACCCTTGTCGCAAGCGCAGCCGCCGTTGTGCGGTTAGATCTCCCATAGGAGGGCACCCATGCCACTGAAACGCGTGATCCTCGAAATGGGGACCGGTAACGACCTGCACGGCGGCGACTACACGAAGGCGGCGCTGCGGGCGGTGAACAACGCCCTACACCACAGCTCCGTCGGGTTCACACGCGCGCTGGGCATCAACTCCTCCGAGATGAACGTCGAAGTGACGATCGGCGTCCAGGAACCGGGCCAGGTCGACAAAGGCGCGGTCAAGGCCAGCCTTCCCGTTGGCCAGGTGACGGTCAACGCCGTCAAAGGCGGAATCGACGTGCCTGATCCGGATGGCGGCGACTTCGCGATCATCGCCAACGCGGCGATCGCGGTGAAACTGGATCTGCCGTAAATGAACCCGCTAGAGATCCGCTATGACCATTGATACACCCGTCCGCAGTTCACTCAAACCCTACTCCATACATCCGGTCCAGCAGTACATCATCGATGCGGCGGACAAGTGGCCGTCGAAGATTGCGGTGATCGACGGGGACCGGCGGTTTAGCTTCGGCGAACTGAACGCCCACAGCGATCGCCTTTCAGGGGCTCTCGCGGATATGGGAATTAAGAAGGGCGACCGTGTCGGGTTGCTCGCGCCCAACTGCGCTGAGTTTGAAATTGCATTTGTTGGCGTGCTAAAGGCCGGGGCCATCGTCACGACGATCAACTCGGGCTACCGCGAGCGTGAGATAGCGCATCAACTCAACAACAGCCGAGCCTCAGTGCTGATTGTGCACGACTCCCTGACGGAGATGGCGGACGCGGCCAGACCGCTCTTGGACGAACCACCGGAAGTGATCGTCATCCATCCCGATGGGACCGATGCAAGCTCATTCTGGGGGCGGATCGCCGCTGTCCCGCCAGAGGCGCCGAAGGTCGCGATCGACCCGATGAACGATCTCGCCGTGCTGCCGTACTCAAGCGGGACGACCGGGTTGTCCAAGGGCGTGATGCTGACGCACCACAACCTGACCTCTAATGTCGAGCAGTTCTTGAAACGGCCGGGCGAGTTTGCAGAACCGCGGCCGGACGACGTGGTGATGGTCCATCTGCCGCTGTTTCACATTTACGGCATGAACGTGCTGATGAACCCGTGCATCGCCATCGGGAACGCGCAGGTGATGATGGGCCGGTTCGATATCGACGAGTTCCTCGGGCTGCTTGACCAGCACAGCGTGACCGCTCTTTACACCGTCCCGCCGGTACTCGTCGGGCTGGCACAGTACCCGGGGGTGAAGGACCACGACCTGTCCGCGCTTCGCTTCATGGTCATCGGCGCGGCGCCCCTGTCCACAGAACTCCAGACCCGCGTCCAGAGCGTGACCGGTGTTCCCGTACTTCAGGCGTATGGAATGACAGAAACATCGCCGTACACAAATGCCGACTTTGCGGAGAGTGATCGGGCACGCCCGGGGTCCGTCGGTCCTGCAGGCGCCGATACGGAGCAGAAGGTGGTCGACCTGGAGGAGGGCGTTCGCGAGTTGCCTCCCGGCGAAGAGGGTGAACTGTTGATGCGGGGTCCGCAGGTGATGCAGGGCTACTTTGACGACCCGGAATCGACCGCGGAGACACTCACCGACGATGGTTGGCTACGTACCGGCGACATCGCACGAATGGACCCGGACGGCTACCTCTGGATCGTCGACCGTAAAAAGGAGCTGATCAAGTTCAGCGGCTTTCAGGTGCCACCGGCCGAGCTTGAAGGGCTGCTTCTCGAACATGACGGTGTGGCCGATTGCGCCGTGATCGGGAAGCCGGATGAAAGGTCCGGCGAAATCCCGAAGGCGTTCGTGGTTCGGGCCGCGGGATCGTCCGTGGACGGCGAAGAGCTGATGAGTTTCATCGCCGAGCGTGTGGCCACGTTCAAGCAGATTCGGGAGATCGAATTCATCGATGCCATCCCGAAAAACCCGTCAGGAAAGATCCTCCGTCGGGTGCTGGTTGAACAGGAGCGGGCCCAGGCTTAATCCCAGGACCTAGCCCGGGGAATTAACCCAGGGTGAAGACCTTGAACGCCTCTGCAAAGCGGACGCCGACTTTTACGCCGACCCGGCCCCGCCATTCGCGCATACGGGCGTCTACCTCCGGGTACTGCACCTGGCTTTCGTGCGATTTGAGGGCGGCGACGGCCTTCGCCATGTCCTCTTCTTCAAGTTCGTTGAAGAAGTCCCCGCGCTCCGGCCCCAACATGACCCACACCTCACGAACCTTGTGTGGTTCGAAGCCTTCGTCCAGCAGATCCGGATAGGTCAGCCGGTCACGTGCCGTCGGGTAGACGGCGGACAGCGCTGCTTCGCCCGCGGCCTGGTGGTCCGGGTGTCCGACGTATCCGGCGATCTCCAAACTCCTGGTTGGATTCTGGCAGATCAGGATGTCCGGCTTGTGCCGCCTGATCTCACGTGCGATCGACTTCCGTAGCTCCAGCGTGGGCTCCAGCTCAGAGTCCGGGAAGCCTAGGAATTCGACCGTCTTCAGACCGAGAACCTTCCCGGCCTTTATCTGTTCTTCTTTACGAACGGCGGCCAGCGATTCTTGTGTGTCTTTCGGGTCGTCACTGCCCTTGCTACCGTCGGTGCACAGCACGTACACGACCTCCAGCCCCTCACGGACCAGTTTTGCGACGGAACCAGAGCAGCCGTATTCGGCGTCGTCTGCGTGCGCCACGACAACCATGGCGCGTTTGTAAGCGGGGTCTGGATCGATGGCCCTGGGCATCTAGTAACGACCTTCGTTATGACGGGAGCGGCCCGTGCGAGTCTGAATGTTGGATTTCCCGGCGCGCCGCCAAGGCGTGTCCGGGTAGTTGTGCGAAATGGCGCCGGGGAATTTTACATCCGAAGTTCGTGTATCCAGCGCGGTTAAGGCCTACGGCCATACCAGCGGGTCGCCATCCTCTCGCTTTTCGTGGCGCCGCTTGCTCCAGACGGTGACCCCACCTTCGCCGACGACGGTGAAACGGAAGTCCTGATTGAACAGCGCAGTGTGGCGATCGATGCCGAGGTAGGCGAGGTTTCGGCGTCGAAACCGTCTGGCGCGCATCCCGTAAGTCGAAGCGGTCTCGTAGTCCGGCACGATGACCGATCCCGGGAGGATGTTGAACGCCGACCCCCAGCGTAGTGCGGAACCCGGCGCTCGCTCACCGAAAACGGACGCAGCAGCGCCCGAAGCCGCTATCACGCCGTTCAGCTCGATCACATTGCCGATTGCGGTCCACGCGCTGCTGAACCGGAGCATCTCGTACAGATATCGGGCGTCGCCGTCCGTCAGGTAGACGACGTTTGCGTCCTCAATCCGCGCCGACAGGCCATCGTCCAT
>Ga0066864_10001000_pt1 | contig 10711 bp, 9 predicted proteins | sample ETN02SmetaG_4_FD_66432 | JGI IMG/M metagenome (GOLD analysis project Ga0066864, IMG submission 66432) | Marine microbial and viral communities from oxygen minimum zone, Eastern Pacific Ocean - ETNP2014F10-02SV251 | ecosystem: Environmental > Aquatic > Marine > Oceanic ... | reverse complement strand
CGTTCAAAGAACGAATCTGGATCGCCTCACCGGAACCAACCTCAACCATCCCCAAAGACCCATCACCCAGATGCTCACCAACCGTGGAAACCTCCACAGGAGCAGCAGGCGGAGCAGTCGCAGGCGGAGCCGCAGTAGTCGCAGCAGCAGCCGGAGCCGCAGTAGTCGCAGCAGCAGCCGGAGCCGCAGTAGTCGCAGCCGGAGCCGCAGCATCATCATCGCTGTCAGAACCGCAGGCTGATGCAACGAGCGCAAACCCCAGTACCAACGCGACGGTCAATCGCATATGTCTTGCCATTTCGGTATGTCCTCCATCCATGCCGGATAAATAAAGTCACACAGGTCCGGTGGTGTCCAGCAGGGCGTCATGAGTCGCCACAACGGGAGCCCCCGTAGGTGTAACGCGAGGCACTCTAGCCATGACATCCAGCAATGGGAAGAGGGAGGTTCGATTTGCCACTATGTGGCAAGGACCCAACCAGCAGCACAGACGCCACGGTTCGTGGAGAATCACGGAACTACGGTGAGCGACCTTATTCGACCGGCTGGCCAGCCAGCCGACAGAGAAGGGGACCCGAATGGTCGAGAGGGACTTTCTTGAAACCGCCTACGACCTCGAGACCACCAAACAGGTACGCGCCCACTACGAGGCCTGGTCAGTCACCTATGACACTGAGATAGGAGGACAACACAACTACGCCCAACCAACTCGATGCGCTGTCGCTCTCGCCTCCACGATTACGCCCGATGGCGCCCGCGTTCTAGATGTCGGCTGTGGCAGCGGCCTCTCAGGGCTGGCTCTGCGCGAGGTCGGATTCACTGCGATCGACGGCTGTGACCTGTCACCTGCGATGTTGAAACTCGCCGACAGGACGGACGTCTACGACGACCTCTTCGAAGCCGATCTGAACCAGCGACTTGAGCCGCCGCACGATGTCTACGACGCGGTAGCTGCTGTAGGCGTCTTCTCGTTCGGCCACCTGAAGGCCACCGTGCTACGTGACCTGCTGGCTGTTATCAGGCCCGGCGGAGCCCTGGTCGTTGGACTCAACGACCACTTCTGGGATGAGGGAAGCCTTCCCGCAGAACTCAACTCGATCGAAGCCGACGGCACCGCCGAAGTCGTATTTCGCGAACACGGCGACCACCTCCCGGGAGCTGGCATCGAGGGCTGGGTGGTCGTGTTGTCAAAGTTGGCGAACGACGCCTGAACCGGACTCCCGGCCGGTCCAGCCGGCTAGCTCTGGGCGTGCTGCCAACCAAACCGTCCCTTGATGCACAGGTGCCCACTCGTCACCGAATGGTCGGCGGGAGAGGTGACCTTCACGATCGAGTTGTCCTGTACATGGAGTTCCAGGTTGCAGCCGACCCCGCAGAACGCACAGACGGTGGTGGTCACCTCCTGGGAATCCTCGTCCCAAGTGCCCTCGGCACGCATATCAAACTCCGTCCTGAAGGCCAGGGCCCCGGTGGGACACACGCCGATGCAGTTGCCGCAGTAGACGCACGCCGAGTCAGGCAGGGCCACGTCGGACTCGGTCGAGATGTGGGCGTCAAAGCCCCGGCCGGCCGTGGCAATCGCATAGGTGTGCTGCGCATCGTCGCCACATGCCTCGACGCACTTGTAACAGAGGATGCAACGCTCGTAATCGCGGACATACAGGTCATCCTGCACCTTCGGCGGTTGGGCGACCGTGGCGATCTCATCACGATCTCCCATCCGCTCGGGTCTCACTCCGTAGTGCTCCATCCACGCATGTACCGATGCATCGGCACGATCCATCTCAACCGACGACGCCAACAGCTCGTAAACCATCTTCCGGCTCGTACGTACCCGCTCGGAGTCAGTTGACACGACCATCCCGGGCTCGACCGGGCGGGAGCACGACGGAACCAGCACCCGTGACCCCTCGACCTCGACGACACACACGCGACAGACGTTCACAGGCGTGAGGTTCGAGGCCCAACAGAGCGTTGGCGTGTCGATGTCCTCACGGCGGCAGGCATCGAGGATGGTCGACCCCTCAGGCACCAACACGACGTTGCCGTCGATTGTCAACTCCACGAGGGAGCGTGGTTCTCCCACGTTGACCTCGTTCACGAGACACCACCCAACAGGCCCAGATCGATGGCCGAACGGATGGCCCCTGACGCCGTCTGGCCGAGCCCACAGATGGACGCATCACGCATCACGGACCCCAGATCATCCAGCAGGTCGCGCTCATCATGAAACGACCCTCCCCCTCTGAGTCGCACAAGGACCTCTTCCTGTCGCACGGTCCCCACACGACACGGCACGCACTGCCCACAGGACTCGTCCCTGAAGAACTCCGCAATCCGGCGCACAGTGTCGACGATGTCGTCGGTCTGGTCGAAGACCATCACCACACCGGAACCCAGGGACAGACCTGCCTCACGGGTTGCCTCCAGGGTGAGGGGAAGATCCATCCAATCGGGTCCCACGAACGAGCCTGCCGCTCCGCCCAGCAGTACCGCCTTCAGGTCGCTGCCATCGGCCAGCCCGCCGGCTGCCCCAATAACGTCTCCGAGGGTGACGCCGAACTCGTGCTCGTAGGTGCCCGGTGCCACAACCCTCCCGCTCACGCAGAACAGGCGTGTTCCCGGTGAGCGCTCGGTTCCCAGCGCCGCATACGCCGCACCACCGTCGCGGACAATGGAGAGGACGTTCACGAGGGTCTCGACATTGTTTATTGCGGTCGGCTCACCGAACAGCCCGTGGGTGGTCGGGAACGGAGGCTTGTTCCTGGGCTCACCCCTGTAGCCCTCGATGGAGTTGAACAGGGCCGTCTCCTCACCGCAGATGTACGCACCGGCCCCCCTCCGTAGCTGAATGTCGAAGCGATGCCCTGAAGCGGCCACGTCGCTGCCCAACAGGCCCGCGCCCCTGGCTGCGTCGATGGCTCCGGCAAGTCGGGCAGCGGCCACCGGGTACTCGCCGCGCACGTAAACCCAGCCCTGTTCCGCTCCCACCGTGAGCCCGGCAATCGTCATGGCCTCGACGACCGCGAAAGGATCACCCTCCATGATGGTCCTGTCCTTGAACGTTCCCGGTTCGGACTCATCGGCATTGCAAACGACGTGCTTCGGGCGACCCACCTGGTCGGCAACCGCCTGCCACTTCACCCCTGTCGGGAAAGCCGCCCCACCCCGGCCGGAGAGGCCCGAGGCCGTCAGTTCCCTGATCACCCCGACTGGTCCCATTTCAATCGCCGCCTCGAGAGCCGAGTAGCCGCCATGTGCCAGATAGTCGTCGAGGCTCCCGGGGTCCACTACACCGACCCGTGCCAGGAGACGAAGGCTGTCCAACCCTGCCTGCGGCAGAACGACCGAAGATGAAGAAGTGGACGACCCGATCGCTGCCTCAATATCAGCCACCGCAGCGGCGGCGACCGACAGATCAGCGGCACCGATCCGCTGAACGAAGGCTGCCGGCCCACGCTCACACTGTCCAAGACACGGGCTGGGCCGCACGTGGAGACCGACTCCCCGCAGTTCTTCGACAAGTCCCAGAGCCCCAACACCGCGACAGGCGATGTCGTCGCAGACATGAACGGTGGAATCGGCCGCAGGTTCCGAGTGGTTGAACAGGTGGTAGAAGGTCGCCACCCCGTAGGCCTCGGCCGGTGGAACCTCGAGCAACCTGCACACGTGGTCAAGGCCGCCGGGGCTGATCCAACCGACAGTTCGCTGGAGGGCATGCAGCGCAGGGAGCAACAGGTTGCGCCGTGCAACAGCACGGCTCCGGCCACCCAGCACGAGGCGTTCACCGACGGTCACGGTGGCCGGACCGACCTCGGCGACGACCGCTTCGACCGCAGCCATCTCCGCGGCGGTCGGAGGTGACGTCCCAAATCGAAGGTCAGGCACCGGCCTCCACCTCGACCCTCTCGACACGGATCGCCGCTGCCTTGAACTCAGATGTTCCCGAACTGGTGTCCCATGCATCGCTGGTCAACTGGTTCACATCGGCGATTTCGGGAAAGTGGAATGTCGTGAACGCCAGGCCCACAGGAAGGTCAGGATCCACCCCCACGGTCATCTCAATTGAACCCCGCCGCGACGAGACCATAACCCTGTCGCCCACGACCAGCCCAAGTGACCCGGCATCGTCGGTGGAGAGTTCCAGGGCTTCGCCGGACCGGATAGGAGAGTTGAACTTCCCTGACTGGACACCTGTGTTGTAGGAATCGAGCACGCGCCCGGTAGTGAGACGCAGGGGGAACTCGTCGGTCAACAGGTCGACCGGTGGACGGTCGTCGACACACGAGAACGGCGCCCGCGGACCACTGACCGGCCGCTCCCACAGACGACCGTGAAGGAACGGCGTACCCGGATGGTCCTCATCGGGACACGGCCACTGGATGCCAGCCTCATCCTCAAGCCGCTGCCACGACATCCCGCCGTGCATCGGTGAGACCGACCGGAGTTCGTCCCAGAGGTCCTCTGCGGTCGGTCGGCCCCAGTCAACTCCCATTCGCTCTGCCATGTCGGCGATCACGTCGATCTCCTGGCGGGCCTCGCCGGGTGGCGTAACGGCTGCCCGGGTGCGCTGCACGCGGCGTTCACTGGATGTGACCGTGCCGTCGGACTCTGCCCAGCCGAGGGCGGCTGGTAGCACGACATCGGCCATCTCGGCGGTCCTTGTCATGAACACGTCCTGGACAACGAGGTGGTCCAGACGATTCAGCATCTTTCTGGCGTGGTTGACGTCGGCCTCGGAGTCGGCAGGGTTCTCGCCGATGACCCACACCGCCCTGAGATCTCCCCTCCCCATTGCCTCAAACATCTGGGTCAGGTGCCACCCCGGATCTGGCGGAATCGTGGCTCCCCACACCCCTTCGAACCGGGCCCGCACGTCGTCGTCAGCCACATCCTGGAATCCGGGCAACTTGTTGGGGAGGGCACCCATATCTCCGCCGCCCTGGACGTTGTTCTGTCCCCTCAACGGAACCAGACCGGATCCCCAGCGTCCGACATGCCCGGTCAACAGGGCCAGGTTGCACAGGGCGAGGACGTTGTCGACCGCCGTGTGATGTTCGGTGATGCCCAGCGTCCACATCAGCTGGGCCGTGGAGGCGCCTGCGTAGCCGTGGGCTAGATCGCGGATCGCCTCGACCGGAACGCCTGTGACCTTGGCCGTCCTCTCGAGGGTCCAGGGTTCCACGTGGGCGGCAAGGTCCTCGTAGCCCTCGGTGGCGTTCTCGACGAACTCGGTGTTGACCAGGCCAGCGGAGATGATCTCGCGGGCAACACCGTTGGCGAGGGCTATGTCGGTGCCGACGTTCAGGCCAAGCCACATGTCGGCGAACCTGGCAGAAGCGCTTCGGCGTGGATCGACGACCCACATGCGAGCTCCGGCGTCAACTCCCTTGAGAAGGTGGTGGAAGAAGATCGGGTGCGCCGCACGGGCGTTGGAACCCCACAGGACGATCGCGTCGGTCTCCTCTATCTCGGCGTACGCGGAGGTTCCACCTCCTGCTCCGAAGACCGTCGCCAGACCGACGACGCTGGGTGCGTGTCAAGTTCGATTGCAGCTGTCGATGTTGTTGGAACCGATGACAGTTCGGGCGAACTTCTGGGCGACGTAGTTGACCTCGTTGGTGGTCTTGGAACAGCTGAACATGCCGAACGCTGTGGGACCGTGAGCATCGACCACCGACCGGAAGCCCCCGGCTGCCCTGTTGAGGGCCTCATCCCAGGTGGCCTCGCGGAGCGCCCCGCTCTCTCGCACCATCGGCGTGGTCAGGCGCTTGCCCATCTGCTCTCCAATCGCGAATGACCGGCTACCGGTCGCTGAAGTCGGCGAAAACCTACCGCACCGGACCAACGGTCGTTCGCAGTTCAGCGGCCCTTCCAGACTGGGTCGCGCTTCTCGGTGAACGCCCTGGGGCCTTCGTCGGAGTCCTCCGACACGAGCATCCGCTCGTATGCATGCAGATCACCCGACCTCATTAGATCAAACGCCTCTCGGTGCGACAGGTGCCCGGTCGAGCGGCCCACGGCCATGACGGCCCCGACTGCCAGCGGTGCTGCTGAGACAATCCTTCCTGCAAGGCCCCGTGCCACGGTCATCAACTGGCCGGCCGGTGCAACGGCGTTCACAAGGCCCCAGCGCAGCGCCTCGGCGGCATCAATCTGTCTGCCGGCATAGAGCACCTCGTTTGCCACCACCGGGGGAAGAATCCTGGGAAGGCGCACCACTCCTGCGTCGGGAATCAGTCCGAGGCCGGTCTCGGGAAGAAAGAACCCGGCGTGCTCGGCTGCCACCACAAACTCCGCTGCAAGCGCTATCTCAAACCCACCACCGACCGCCAGCCCGTTGACCGCGCAGATCACTGGCTTGTCGCGTTCCGGCAATTCGGTGAACCCGCCGAATCCACCTTCGCCGTAGTCGGCCTCGAACTCCTCGCCATCGACCGCTGCATGGAGGTCCCAACCGGCCGAGAAGAACCTGTCGCCGGCACCGGTGAAGATCGCGACCCTCAGATCCGGATCGTCACGAAACCCGGCGAAGACACGACCCAACTCTCTGCTGGTCTCAGCATCGATCGCATTTGCCCGTGGGCGATCCAGGGTGATCTCGATTACGGCTCCGTCCACCCGTGTATTGACGGCCTCGGTCATTCATGCACCTCCAAGGTGATCAGGGCATCTACGGCTACAGCACCGTCGGCAAGAACGAGCAGAGGGTTGATCTCAACCTCGACCAGATCCGGCCTGTCCAGAACTAGGCTGCGCAGCGATTCCACAACCCCGATGATCGCATCCAGGTTGCCAGCCCGCCTACCCCTGTGCTCCGCCAGGAGGGGCCAGATGGCCAGAGCCTCAAGCGCCGCCACCACCTCTGTCGCCGACGCCGGCAGCAACAGGCTCCGTGTGTCGGCGATCACCTCGACCAGAATCCCGCCCACTCCCAGGGTGAGCAGCCACCCGACGGGTGGCTCCCTCCGAACGGCCACCAACATCTCGACGAGGGTGCCGTCGACCTGTCGTTCGACGAGGACCTTCCCACCCATCCGATCGGCTGCCTCCTGCACGGAAGCTGAATCGACCAGATCAAGGGCCACTCCCCCGGACTCGGTCTTGTGGGCGTCACCGGAACGCTTCACAACGACAGGCCATCCGATCCGCTCTGCTGCCAGGGCTGCCTCGCCGGCATCGACCAACTCTCTCTCCGGTACCCGGATTCCAACTTCCGCCAGAAGAGACTTGGCCCCGTGTTCGGTGATGGTCACCTGTGCGGACGACAGCCCGGCAACCCGGTCGACTGCCGGCAACCGACGGCGCCCGCCCCACCAGGCTGCTGCCTCGAGGCCCGACAACGCCGGAACGATGCCGCGGACGGCGACCTGACCTGCCGAGGCGACAGCCTCCTCGGCCTCGGCCGGCATGTTCTCAGCCATGGACGACGCCACCACCCCCGGCGTACCGGTCTCCCGGGATGCATCCACAAAGGAATGCAGGGTGGGCCACCAACCCGAATCGTCGAGGCCTTCACGCGGGAAGTCCAGCACCAGCACTGCCGCATCAACGGGTCCGTCCATGACCTCGGTGAAGCACCTGGTCAGACGGACTTGGTCACCCCAGATGAACGTGTGGTAGTCGAGTGGATTCGACACGGCCACCAACTCCGTGAGCGTGTCGGCGATTCGGCCTGCATGGTCCGGGTCGAACTCGTGGAACTCCAGGTCAAGGACCTCCGCACTGTCGGCGACCACGGATGCCTCACCCCCCGAGCAGCTCAGGCTCACAATCCGCCGGCCCTGAAGCGGGCCGAGTTGTTCCATCACGAGGAGTGTGTCCAGGAGTTCCGGTATCGAGTGGACCCGGCGGACCCCCAACCTTTCGAAAAGAGCCCCGTAGGCGGCGTCGTTGCCCACAAGAGACGAAGTGTGGGATGCCGCAATGAGCGCACCCCGATCCGATGATCCGGTCTTGAGAGCGACGACTGGAATGCCGGCATTCAGAGCCACATGGCAGGCAGCCTCAAACCTGGCGATATCACCCAGCGCCTCCACATGGAGACCGATCCCGGACACCGAGGAATCACCCACCAACGCCTCCATGCAGTCCTCAACCCCGAGCCCAGCCTGGTTCCCGAGCGTGAGAACATGGCTGATGTCCATGACACGGTCCTGCATCGTCAGGTTCAGACCGATGTTGCCACTCTGGGTGATCAGGGCCACACCGCGGTCCACCCGGGACAGCCCCTGCTGGTCGGGCCACAGCGCTGCCCCGACCGTTGCAGAAACCGTTCCGTAGCAGTTGGGGCCTACCAGTGGCATGTCGCCTGCAGCGGCAACCAGAGCCTCCTGAAGTCCGACACCTTCACCGCCGACCTCGGCGTAACCCGACGCGTAGCAGATCGCCGCACCGGCACCCATCTCTGCCAGTTGTCCGACAACCTCAATCGTGGCATTGCAGTTGACGGCGACCAGCACCGCATCGGGCGGTGACGGGAGATCCCCGAGAGACGGGAAGACGGGAAGTCCGGCCATTTCTGACCTGTGCGGGTGGACCGGCCACAGATCTCCAGCAAATCCGAGGGTCATGCACTGCCGGATGGCGATCTCGGCTGGATTGCCACCGACGAACGCAAGTGTTCGAGGCTCGAGCAGGCGACTCAACGGGGTGGCGTTTGCCATGACCGCTGGATCAGGCTCCCAGCGGCCGGAGCATCCCGCGGCTGACGATGTGCCGCTGGATCTCACTTGTGCCGTCCCAGATCCGGTCGACCCGGGCATCACGCCAGATCCGTTCAAGCGGGAGCTCGTCCATCAGCCCCATGCCTCCGAGAACCTGAATCGCCTCGTCCGACACGAACTGCAGCATCTCTGTTGCTGAGATCTTGGCCATCGCGGCGTCGGCATCGGCCATCTCGTCACGGTCCATGAGCCAGGCGGCACGGTAGGTCATCAACTCAGCCTCCAACAGCTTGGTCCTCATGTCGGCCAACTTGAAGGAAACCCCCTGGAACTTCCCAATTTTCTGGCCGAACTGCTCACGGGTGGCTGCCCATTCGAGGGCTACGGCCAGTGCCCGGTCCGCCCGACCAAGGCAGATGGCAGCCACCTGGAGCCGGGTGGCACCCAGCCACTCATTGGCCACGTCAAAGCCCCTGTTCTCATCGCCAAGCACCTTCGTGGAGGGGACCCGAACCTCGTCGAAGTTGAGGATCATGTTGTGGTAGCCACGGTTCGACACGCACCTGTACCCGGGGGCCACCTCGAAACCCGGTGTGTCGTGGTCCACGAGGAACGCCGTGATCAGCTTCCGGGGCCCACGTGACGAGTCCTCCTCACCCGTGGCAGCGAACAAGATGGTGTAGTCGGCCAGGTCAGCGTGGCTGATGAAGTGCTTGGTCCCGTTGATCACGTAGTCGTCGCCATCGCGCACAGCGCGACATGTCATCCCCCTCACATCTGATCCGGCATCTGGTTCGCTCATAGCTAGGCAGTCGACCCGCTCGCCGCGAATCGTCGGCAGCAGGTACTCCTCGACCTGGTCGTCGGTGCAGGCCCGGAGGATGTTCGAAGGGCGTGCAACCACGTAATGCAACGCGTACTGGGTCCAGCCGAATGCCCTGTCAACCATCGCCATCGTCAGGTTGTCGAGGCCACCGCCACCCAGTTCCTCCGGCATGTTTGCTGCATATATTCCGGCGCTCAGAGCCTTCCGGCGGATCTCGTCCACAAGCTCGGGTCGAACATCGCCCAGTCTCTCAACCTCGTCCTCGTGGGGGACCAGCTCGCGCTGCACGAACGCCCGGACCGTGTCGACGATCATCTCCTGCTCATCAGTTGGGGCAAAGTCCATCCGGGGTCCTCCTGTGCGTTGTCTCAGCCGAGCGCCATGATCCGGCCGACCTGTGACGGAACAGGCAGATCGGAGTGGGCCGCCACGACTGAGTGGAGAGCTGTCGCCGGCCTGCCGGGTATCGGTGCAACCCGCCCGGCGGCGTTGTCGACGTGTAACAGCATCTGCTCGGTTGTTGCCAGCAACTCGCCGGTCTCATCATTTCTCATGGAGTGAAAAATGTGCAGTCGCTTCTCGTCAAAGCCCAACACCTGGGTGCTGATCCGCAGGGTGTCGCCCAGAGACGCCTCACGGAGGTTGTTCAGGTGGGTCTCAACGGTGAAGAAGGAATGGCCCGAATCGCGGTACGCCTCATCGATGCCCAGGTACCTGAACAGTTTGTCAGAGGCCCATCCGAACGCCGTCAGGAATGCCCACTCCGACATGTGGCCGTTGTAGTCCACCCAGTCGGGTTCCACCGGTGCCCGGTAGAGGTCCAGCGGTGCAGCGACCGTCTCACCGGACCGCCACGGCTCCACTGCAGATGCCGAGTGGATCCGGGCCTCGCGTTCAGCGACGAGGCGACCCGCACCGAGATCAAGCGGACGTAGGGCACGCATCACGTTGATGACGTAGTCGTCGCGTAACGCCTCAAGGTCGGCAATCGACCGGCCGTCAGCCTGTTGAAGGCAACCTTCAGCCATCGCGTCGATCAGGTCATCAGTCAACTCGGGAGCGACCAGCTTTGTCCACGGCAGCTCGAGCGCCGGCCCGAACTGCTGGAGCATGTGACGCATCCCCTGCTCACCACCCGCCAGGTGAAAGGTGAGGTTCGTCCCCATACCGGCCCACCTAAGACCCGGTCCGTAGGTGATTGCGTCATCCAGCTGGGTCG
>Ga0066864_10000990_pt1 | contig 10757 bp, 9 predicted proteins | sample ETN02SmetaG_4_FD_66432 | JGI IMG/M metagenome (GOLD analysis project Ga0066864, IMG submission 66432) | Marine microbial and viral communities from oxygen minimum zone, Eastern Pacific Ocean - ETNP2014F10-02SV251 | ecosystem: Environmental > Aquatic > Marine > Oceanic ... | reverse complement strand
ATCGCTGAGGTTGTCAAACTAGATATGCAAATCGACAATGGCAAAGTGACTGCCTACCGTGCCAAGATGAAGGTTTCTTTTAAATTCGAGTAGTGAGAGGTCCCTTCTTCCAAGCTAGTTCATGATGTTTACGCCAAGGGTTAAAGGAGAAATCTTTATTATGAATTAGTATATTTTTAAATTGACTATCTCTAAAATACTAATATTATATATAATTTTCAAGCTTTACCTGTAAATCACTACCCGTAAATGCCCTAACTTATGCTCAACGGCTGGCAGTTTGGAGTTCTTTAATCTGGTTCATCAAAAAGAGGTCAAGAACAGGATTACCAGCGGCTCCTTTTCCTTCCGTACTACCGATAATCGTATGTGGAACATTGATGTCTTTTAACGCATCCGCAATACCGATGAGGGTTTCTTTTTTCAACTGAAGCCTTAGTGCAAGAGAATTATCGGCTTCAGCCAAGGCTTTACGTCCTTCTGCTTCTTTTAATGAAGCAATCTTTTTACCCTCTGCCTCTTCAATTCGCATTCGTTTTTCTAACTCTGCTTGCTCAAGCATTATTTTTGTGACTTCTCTTTCTTTTTCCGCATTTATCTGAGCAACTTGTTTTTCCGTCTCAGCCCTGATTTGAGCTTCTAATTTTTTGTGCTCTTCCTGAGCACTGGTTTCTGCCATTAATTTTTCTTCTTCGGCTTGTGCAGTAATGGTTTCCTGTTTCAATTTTTCCGCAGCAAGAACCGCATTGTTCCTCTGCTGCTCCAATAATCGATGCTCATCAAGTTTTGTTTGTGTCTGCCTATCATAGTCAACACTTTTTAAGATAAAGTTGTTGAAGGCAATCCCAAATTTACTAGTTAAACCAGGGACTCGCTTAATCTCTGAACCTGATGTTATTGAGGACATTACAATATTATTTTCTACAATTTTCTTTTCGTAGGCTATCAACCCGTTTTGCAATGCGTCAAAAACATCTCGAATTAGGCGACCTCTTTCCCTAACACTCTCACCACTCTTATATGAAGAAGCCACAAGGTTTAGTACAGTATTAATGTTAGCTGCAATTATTTTCTTTAGAATGGCTTCGGTGCGCGCAATTTTCATGATCTTTTTCATTTTTTCTTTATCTGGGGGAAGAGAATACCTCACAACACCGTTAATAACTCCATCTCCATTATCTTTAAAAATAACCTTCATTCCCCAGCCAGTTTTAATTTTTTCCTCTTCACCTTCTTCATACTTGTCAACAAAACTGACAGTGTCTGAAATTTTAAATTCAGTAACAGTGCTGAATGGTCCCTGCCAGTATACCCCAGGTTCTTGAACGATTTCTAACTCACCGCCAGGCCATTTTTGTAACACCTGATAATAACCTGCCTTGTTATTTCCAAATATCCAGACTATCAATGCTAATAGTATAATTCCCCCAAAGATTACCCTAGATAATTTGCTATTTATTATCTTTTTGCTATTAAAATATTTTTGATTATTATTCATACTATTTGGTTGTACTTGATCCATTTGGAATCTCCTTGATTAATAGTTTATTAATTTGCTGTTACAAAACGGAAACCTAAATCTGCCAAAGTAATATTTGGAGGAAGTTTTTCTCTGGAAGAAATTCGCAATTCATCTTCGTTACTTTTCCATGAACCACCTCGTACAACTTTGTAATGATTGTTTATTGTGGGCAAAGGGTCTATTTCCTTTACGGGTTGGTATAATTCATATCCATCAGCAGTCCATTCTCTGACATTTCCTACCATGTCATTGAGCTCATACCCATTAATAGTATAACTTCCTACATTGATAGTTCCCTTAACATCTGCATTCTTCCACTGGGTGAGATAGGGACGGAACTCATTTCCCCAAGGGTAGTCGCTGTTAATTACCCCACCACGTGCTGCGTATTCCCATTGGGACTCTGTAGGAAGTTGTTTTCCTGCCCATTGAGCATAGGCTTCAGCAGCGAACCAACTAACATAGACAATTGGGTGATTTTCTTTTCCTTGTGGATATGATATTTCGTCCCAATCTTGCAAATAGTTGAGGTCTGCCATTTCAATATCAACGTTTCCTTTTTTCCAGTTTGGATTTTCCATTAAAAAGGCATGATATTCTTTGTAAGTGACTTCGTATCGATCCATACTGAAAGAACTCAGTTCGACTTCATGGACAGGTTTTTCATCAAAATTTTGATTTTCATTTCCCATAAGAAACTGCCCACCAGGAATAGAAACCATCTTTTCTTTATATCTTATTGGAAATTCCTTAAATTCTTCCTGGTCCCTAAGTAAAATAAAAAGTATGACAGATGCCATTGAAATCGTAGCCAGTAGAATGATGAATACCTTTATTTTAAATGATATCCTAACATCTACTGGCTGTATTAAATTTGTTTCTTTAGATAATGTTGTCATTTTTCCTCAGCAGTAAAGTGTTTGGCCTTTTTTTCACGGATTTCTTGAATCTTGTTTTTTATTTCCAAACGGTGTTTTGCCAATTCATAGAATCCATGCCATTGAGCAAAATCAGGGGCCATCATTGAAGCCCCCATTCTTGCCCGTCGCCCCTCATGATGCCAATACTCAAAGTATTTGAATTCGATTTCCTCATCAAATTTTGCCTTTGTTAAATAGCCTTCTGCATAAAGAGCATCCATCTCCTTTTTTATTGGTTTGAAATATTCTTCATTGTACAAGACAACAGCATCATCAAATTGTTTGTAGAAATTTTCAGCCCAGGTAACCGAATGGCAGGCAAGACACACTTTCATCATCTTATTTCTTTTCCCCTTCCAATTTTCCGTTTTTTCTGAGAGAGGCCATTCAAGTTCCCAAGAAAGTCGGGAGCTTACATTGTGAGTGGATTCAAGCTCACCAATTCCTGACATATGACAGGTAGCACAAGTGGGTGCGCGATAGTGTTGGGTATCCCAGGTTTTCGTTGCAACATCCATATCCCAGGTTTTGTTTTCAGCCTCATAGATGACACCATGTTTTGATTCCATATAAATCTCATATTGAGGATGATCTGGACCCATATGGCAGGTGCCGCAAGTTTCTGGTCTTCTGGATTCTTCAACTGAGAATTTATGTCGAGTATGGCATGCAGTACAAGAGCCTCTACTTCCATCAGGATTGATTCTACCAATACCTCCATTTGGCCATGTTTCAGGATCTAGCTTTCCATTTTCGACCTTGACTTGAGACCCATGACACTTCTCACACCCAACGATAGCTGATGCTTTCCCTTGTATTTTATAAGCAAGCACATTATCTCCTGCTCTATCACCCTCAAGGTTTTGAATGAATGAGACAGCTTTGGCGTGAAGAGAATCATTAAATTCTGATACCTGTTTGGGATGGCATCTGGAACAGTCTTTTGGACTAACTATCGCAGAAACAAAAGATCCTTCATGGGCTCTCGCATCTGTATCCGTTTTTTCAGCCTGATGACAGTCAATACAAGTAACATTTGCTTTTGCATGAAGACTTTTGCCCCAGTCATTATTGATTCCTGGACTGACACGTGCATGACAATTTTCACATTTATTGGTTAGGTCAAAACGTTTTCTTGCCTTGTAAGCACTTTCAGCGTGAAGTAAAGAAACTGTACAAAAAAACAGCATGAATAAAAGTAGTATTTTCATATATGCTTATTCTATTTTAATTACGATTAACATGAACCAGGTTTTCATGGCATTTTAAGCATGTATTTTCTGTTTCACCTTTTAAAAAAGCCCGATGAGCAATAAACCCACCTTTGTGCAGTCCCGGAGGAAGTAAATTCTTATGACATTTCTGGCATGTCTTTGAGCCGATGTTCTTTACTGCATCTGTCTTCCATTTCTTATGATCAACCTTACTCAGATCGAGCTTAATCATCACATGCATGAAGGAGTCTGTTGCTCCTTGCTTGATCTTTGTGTACCATTTATTGACAGTGCCTGGTGGGAGATGACAGTCTGCGCATTCCGTAACAACCCCCGATTCATTATTAAAATGAGCAGAACTTTGGTACTGTTTGTATGGTTCCACCATCTCATGACACGATATGCAAAATTGTGTTGTAGAAGAATAGCTGTATGACCACAGTGTGAACAAATATGAGGTTATTAAAAAAACAGCCGTAGCTCCTGCTATTGTTGCGATTTGTCTTTTTGTTGGGTGCATTTTCTAACATTCTTATTTACTAGTCCACATCTGAAACTCAGGGTACCCTTCGACCGAATGTTCAGAGTGGTCAAGTCCTGAAAATTCATCTTCCTCATTGATCCTCAAGCCAATAGTTGATGCCATCAAACGGAAAATGAGATAGGAAATTGAAAAAGCCCAGACGAAGGCAACGACAGAACCAAGGAGTTGTATCAGAATATTATTTAAATTGAACATTTCGTTGGTTTTAAAAATTCCTACGGCAATAGTCCCCCAAGTACCGCAAACCCCATGAACGGATACTGCACCTACGGGATCATCTATTAATTTTTTATCGAAGAATAAAATTGAGTAAACGACTATAATTCCAGCAATAACACCGATCAGAACAGACCAAACTGGTTCAACATCAGAACAACCAGCGGTAATTGCAACTAGCCCGGCTAGCGCTCCATTCAGGGTCATTCCCACATCCGGTTTTCCAAACTTCAACCAGGAAGTTGTCATGCTAGAAATAGTAGAGGCAGCCCCAGCAAGCGTGATATTGATCATGATATGAGCAATTTCCACATTTCCTGAAAGGGTGGCACTCCCGCTGGAAGCATACCAACCAAACCACAAAATGAGTGTACCAAGTGCGGCAAGTGGAATATTGTGACCAGGAATTGGTGAAACACTTCCATCCTTTCTGAATCTTCCAATCCTGGGACCCAGTACAATTGCACCAGCAAGTCCAGCCCAACCTCCAATTGCATGAATTACTGTAGAACCTCCAAAATCAATAAACCCCAAATTCGCAAGCCATCCGTCACCATTATAAATCCCACCCCATACCCAACTACCAAAAACAGGATAAATAATGAGGGCCATTGCAGTAGCGAATAGCATTGTACAAATGAAACTTGTCCTTTCGGCCATAGCTCCAGATACAATCGCTGTAACAAATGAGACAAAAACCAGTTGATTCATCCAAAAAGCATAAAGCCAAGGATCACGGTTTGCGGTATAATCATGTAAGAAAAAACCATCTGTGCCGAAAATTCCATTGCTTGTTCCAAACATCAACCCAAACCCAAACGCCCAAAAGACAATTGCACAAATCGCAAATTCCACCACATTTTTCATAATGGCATTCACAGCATTTTTTGACCTGGTAAATCCAATTTCAACCATGCTGAATCCGGCTTTCATAAAAAAGATAAGCCCTGTCGCAATACAGATCCAAACAATGTCCAGATTGATTTGCACCTCTTCTGAAGTGATAGGCATTCTAGTGAATTCGGATGCATAGACAACTCCACTAAAAAGCCCCCCCACGATTAAAAGGGGGATTGGTTTATAAAACTGAAAAAGAGATCGCCATAATCTCCACATTTTAATCTCCAAAATCTGTGTTTCCTCTATATATTTAATAGATGTCTTCTATCCCAGATCGTATCCATTTAGGCATAATGCTAATATCAAAATATTGCACGCGGGAATCCATTACTTGTAAAATACAATGATATATATTTTGTTAAATACTAATATATTGACATTATTAGTTTTTTTCTGAATTATTGCTCAAAACATTATTTCTTCTCTGGAAAAAGTTAAGTAAAATCAAAACTAAATGCTTAATAATTAATCTATATTAGGTATTAATGATTAATTATAAGGCATGAATGAAATGACATATTTTTCTATTTACCACAAAATTGCTTATTTTTTAGGTATATCAACTAACCCAGGAGATGTCGATTTATAAAAAGGTGATGTAACCAGGAAATATTTTACTTGATACTTTTTGATTTACCTATAGATTGGATGACCGTTGAGGAGGGGAGATCCATGATATTAAATTGTTTTTTAACTATCAAATAACAATCTGAAAGGAGTAACTATGAACAATTCATCATCAAGTAAGTTGGGTGGCCAGTGCCTAATAGTGGGAGCAATAATCTCTTTCATTATCTTTATAATTCAAATATTGGTCAGCGGACCTCCGCCCGGAAACGAACACATTTTTTCATATTTTGCAAATGAGACTGTTGCCAAGGGGTCTGCAACGGTTATTTATACACTCTTGTGGATGTTTGGTAACGTACTGATTGCATTTGGTATCCTTGTACTAAATGGACACTTACAGGAACAGCAAAAAGATACCATGCTTAGCCTTGGTACATTCCTGTTTATTGTTGGACAGATCGGCTTTATGCTAGCAACTACTATGGATGTTTCAATTATATATGCTCAGGATCCCATTGAAATTGCAAACATAGCATCGGGGCAAATGAGTATATATTTTATGTTTGGCCCAGTTGCATTTTTAGGTGGTGCTTTAGTTTCACTAAACCTTGCAAGCAGAGAATATATAAATGCACTTTACTCGCGAATAACTGCAGTTGTATTTCTAATTGTAATTCTTGCTTTTGCTTACACCGCCTTTAACATGGCAGATCCCAGCAATCATTACATTCCATCCACGATTATGCCGGCTTTTGCAGGAATCAGTATTGCTCAATTTTTTGCAGTAATTTGGAATTTGATGGTCGGAATGAAAATGATGAGAATTTGATAACTGGTTTTGGTTGCTCTACATAGTTTTTCAAAATGGAACTATCGTAGAGCAACTAGCCCCTTTATCTTTAATGGAGGACTGTTTAACTTGGAAGGTTGTGGAAGATTGTCTGAATGTGAAAAATTAGTGGCTCGACTTGAGTGAAGAATTAGGTGTCCATATAGGTGTCTGTCAGCCCTACCCCGACCTAAAGCGCACCCTTGTAGTCATGTCAGAGCGTACTGGGCTGAGCGTCAGTCAGGTTACTGATGAAGTACTGTACACCGGCTTGGTTGACATGCAGGAGCTGGAAGAGCTTGATGATTAAGGGGGGCGCTCGTTTGTACCTCCCCATAAGATACTTAAAGTAGTTAGTCGCATTTCGGCCTAGATGCTTCCTCAGATGGCGCCACCAGTCAGACACCCTCCAAGTAAAATCTCCACCATATAGTAATATCCTCCAAATTGTGATAGGTATAAGGTTCAAATTGGAGAAAGAAGCCACAAATACATTATTTCTAAATTTTATAGACAAGGAACGCCATGAGTTACTGCAGAACAACAATTGTTGAATTTAATTCAGAAGAACTTGCTGATGAAGCATCAGCCGATTATTCGAAAAATGCTCCTTCGGAATTCCCCGAAGCCGAAATACTCCTTTTTACCCGCACTGGACCTACTTCTGCTGTTGTAGCTTCTGTGTACCCAAATGAAGAAATCTCTAAGCAAGCAACTGCAGCAAGAAATGCCAGAATGGACAAAGTTGCACACAGAAGGAAAAGCGCAGAGATGCATCAGGGAGAAGTGACTTTAAAATTGGTCAGATAAATTTTTTCTAGTGGGGGTCTATGGTTCTTATCGTCCCACTTAATTCTTCACACAGTCAGTCACCCTCCAAGTAAAATCCTCACTTCCTTGTAAAACAAACCGATTGATGTTTACTATACTTGACAAATGGCACTTAGAGTATAGAATAAGCAAATATGAGTGATTAATTCAACTACTCTTCTTGTTCTTGAGGTAGTTTGAAAAGTTGGAAAGTCCTAATAGTTATTGCTCTTGTGTTGATCACCATTTCATGGTTTATAGTTACTCCGGGGAAAAAAAGATTTAGTGTGTCTTCGCAGAGAGTGGATAACAGCAAATCTGCGGCAATAACTGAAAAATGGGATGGGTTAGGTGATGTTTCAGATATGATTTGGCAGTGATTCGTGTGTTTCAACCACTAATTCTTCACATAGTCAGACAGTCTCCAAGTAAAATCCCCACTTTCTTGAAAAATCCCCCAAATTCTGGTATAAATTGGTTTAACCTAAAATCCTTATAGGAAACCAAGTGAAACACCTACTCATTATCCTAAATTTGACAACATCTGCTTATAGTCTAGGGGAAATTATGGGAGGAAGGAAATGGTTACGGACAGGATATTCAGGCTTATTCTGGTGGTGTTCTTCTCGATGATGTTTGCAGTTTCATGCAGAAACTCAAGTTCATCCGGCAGTGGTGGTAGCGGCGGTGTTAGTGGAGAGGGAGATGATGAAGGCCTCAACCCTTCCGGGACCGTAACGATCAGCGGAACTCTATCCGGGGAATCGACAAACGTTTCGGCAAATAGCCCGTTCAAAGCACGGGCCGTTGAGAACTATGTTGCGCAGCTTCTCAACTCCAGAACGGGTGAACAGAAAACTACAACTGTGGGAGCTGATGGCTCATTTTCCTTTTCGGCTACGGGCAGCGATCGCTACATGGTCAACTTCTTCAATAGCCAGTATCGCTTCGTAGGGACATTGGCTACGGACGAAGTGGGTGATAACGGGACCGTCTCTGTCGGCCTGATAACAGGGGATAATGCTTCGACGACTGATCTCGGAACCGTTACGGCAGCCGTCGACGAGAACGGTGATTTTACTGGACGGGTTACATCCGACGCCACGATAAATACTGACTCGAATCAACTCGCCTATACATCGGGCGGCACAATCGCCGGCGGCAATACAGGTGATGGAAGCACGAATTATGCGGACCAGGTGGGGCTTAGCTGTGACACGGCAGGTGCTGCAGACTGTGCCGACTACGATTTCGATGGCGTGCCCGATATAACGGACACGGACAACAACAACGATGGATACTCCGATGAAGTAAGTGGAGTCTCAGACTACTGTACTGCCGGTACGCTTCTTTTATATATCGAGAACTATCCAACATCAGGAAGCGTTGCTCAGACGGGTTTTCCGACTCCTGACGAGGTTGCTGCGGATATCGGTGGGACCACGATGTATCAGATCCACCTCGAGCTTACACCCGCGAGCGGCACGGACCTTTCAGACATCTCGAGCGTTTCCGTTACAACACCATCGTACATAGATTCCCACGGCTATGTGTATCATGTCGCGAGTGGGCACGAGTGTTTCAATACCCTCTGGACGGAGTGTTCTGTCGATGGTGTGAGTTATGCGAAGAAACTCATGCCATCCGATGATGGCACGAAGTTTGAGATGGCTTTGGCCGATATAAATCTCGCTCGTGCGGGAATTCTTGAAAATATGTTTCCGGGCGACACATTTATTTTTAATGTAGCCATGGAGGATGGAACGGAACACGTCTGTACCCGGAAAATAAATATAATTCCGAAGTACTACCCCTACGCGTTCAAATACAACGGAACTATGGTCGACACTGATGAAATCCGTCAGACATGGGATGCTACTTCGTTTACGCTTTCCTGGTCGAAACCCGTCCCTCCCGGACCTCCGGGGATGACTTATCAAGCGAGATTTATTCCCTTTCAGCGTACGACAGGCAACAACTGTACGTGGAGTGCCACCACGTACACCACGGTCTCCGCTGGTCAGGGTGGAACCGAGGTTGCAGTGACCGTGAGCGATTTGCCTGCATCGGACGTTAACTATTGGAGCGTCGCATTGTATGCTATCGATGATATCGGGGACATAAGTCATACGACCGCTGTGCGGTTGACGACTGACGCCAATATCTGCCAATGAGCAGGTCTTCCATGCGGATGGGCCTTTAAATCTCTGAAGCGGAGCAGATTTTATCTGGTCCGCTTTTGATTTTTCCTTTAGCTTGACCAAGTTAGATTACTTTTGACAAGGCCAGGACGTGTTGCTAGAAGCGAAAATCCTTTGATAATCCTTTACATCTTTATGGGGCACACGCTACCGTGTTATGGATATTACGGCATGTTCCATTCATTTGCCCATGAGGTGTGGTAAAGCCGCAACGATCTCCTTCCCGCAAAGACTGACACGCATTGATCGCTTGTTGCGGAGGTTGACCGCCATTGGGACCTTGTCTTCTCTGAGGATCCCCTTGTCTCCCCCTACCGCCAAAACTCATATATCCTTCCGCTTCTCCACTGGACAAGCATCAAGGTCAAATGGGATCTAACTGCCGATGCAGAAGAAATTACAACCCTAAAGTCCTTGCTAGGATCATCGGCAACATTGCCAACTCAAGCGGATGAAACTGTATGTACTGGTTCTGTTGATGAATCTGTGACGGACAATGCCAGCTGTTGTAAATGGTGCAGTTCTGGGAAAGCCTGTGGTGACACCTGCATTTCTAGATCAAACACATGCACAAAATCAAAAGGATGTGCTTGTGATAGATAAACAACAACCTTCCCCTGTAAGCGACCCCCACTAATTCTCCACTGTCAGACAACCCTAGGTAAAATCCCCACATTCTTGTAAATTACCCCAAATGATTGTATATTCAGTAAATATCGATATATTTTAAGTAGTATTTATTAAGCCCGTGAAGCTGATGTGCAACCCCGAATATTAAAAATATTTTTGCTGATGAAGTTACTATGAAAATTATTAACGAAGATCCAAAACAGAAGATTAGTTTCAAAACAATGAAGGTAAAAGGCAGGAAGTCAAAGCTAACCCCTGAACTCATTGAAAAGATATCCACCGAAATAGAAAACGGCAGTTATCAGAAAGTAGCCGCACGCAAATGCGGAGTAGGAGAGAGCACCTTTTATGCCTGGATGGAAAAAGCCGAAGGCGGAGTCGGAGGACAATTTCAGGAATTA
>Ga0066864_10000976_pt1 | contig 10834 bp, 7 predicted proteins | sample ETN02SmetaG_4_FD_66432 | JGI IMG/M metagenome (GOLD analysis project Ga0066864, IMG submission 66432) | Marine microbial and viral communities from oxygen minimum zone, Eastern Pacific Ocean - ETNP2014F10-02SV251 | ecosystem: Environmental > Aquatic > Marine > Oceanic ... | reverse complement strand
CAACGGAATGGTCCAGGTGAGCCAAGCGCCCGGCCCGGACGGGAAGCATGAGGTCGGGTCACGGGTGCTGCTCCAGGCAACGCCCAATCAGGCCTGCTTTGGGGTCACGTGGACAGGTGCTGATACCGTGGACAGAATGTTTGCCTGGGTAGAGATGCGGGAGGACCGGGCGGTGGAGGTAACCATCGAGCGCCCGGTCTATACCCTGACCGCCAGCGCAAGCCCCCTGGGCGGTGGAATCGCGACCGGAGGCGGGCAGTATCTATGTGGGACCCAGGCGACGTTGCAGGCCACGCCCAGTTCGGGCTGGTGGTTCACCGGGTGGTCTGAGAATTGCGGCGGAGATACGCCGTCCTGCACCCTGACCATGAACTCGGCCAAGAGTGCCATCGCCAACTTCCAGGTCATCGGGGCCACGCCGGTCCCCACCCCAAGGGCAATCCCGACTCCCACTCCGACGCCGACGCCGACGCCGACGGTTCCGCCGACAGTAGGGCCGACGCCTACCCACACCCCCACCCTGGCGCCTGGGATTACCCCAACAGTAACACCCACCCCCACTCCAACGCCCACGCCTGCGCCGACAGCTACGCCGATACCTCCGCCTACGGGGGGCAAGATTGTCTTCGTGCGGCGAATAGACAGTAACAACTTGGAGATTTATGTGATGGATGCCGACGGCTCCAGCCAGACTCGCCTGACCACCAATGTGGCCACCGAAGGGGACCCTGCGTGGTCGTCAGATGGGAACAAGATCGCCTTTTCATCAGACCGAGACGGCAGCAAAAAGATCTACATCATGAATGCTGACGGGTCCGGGGTGGCCAGGTTGACGACTGACCCGGTTGAGGACCAAAACCCATCCTGGTCGCCTGACGGGAGTAAGATCACCTGGAATTCCCTGCGTGACGGCAACTGGGAAATATACGTTATGAATTCAGATGGCACTAGCCCTACCCGCCTAACCTTCAACTCAGCCCGCGATGCAAGCCCTGAGTGGTCTTCGGATGGGAATAAGATCGCTTTTCAATCAGAGAGAGACGGCAATTGGGAGATCTACGTCATGAATTCCGATGGTACTGGCCCGACTCGCCTAACCTCCAACTCAACCTCAGATGTGAGCCCTTCCTGGTCGCCGGACGGGACCAAGATCGCCTGGAGTTCCTCGCGTGACGGCAATTGGGAGATTTACGTTATGGACGCCGACGGCACCAGCCAGGAGCGCCTCACCAGCAACTCCATCGATGATTTCAGGCCCGACTGGTCGCCGGACGGGACCAAGCTGGCCTTCTACACTGAGAGGGATGGGAACTGGGAGATATACGCAATGGATGCTGACGGCTCCAATCAGACCAACCTGTCGAACAACCCAGCTTACGAAATCTTGCCTGACTGGGGCCCTTAGCGTTGGCCGAGCCGAGGCTTGTTGCCCCCTCAGCCTGGCCGCTTGCCCCGAAGCCCCAGGTCGTGTATGTTGAGGGCGATTCCCGGCCCAAGCCTGCAAGGACCAGGTGATTGACCATGGCTGAAGACGAAAACGTGCAGGATCAGGGACAACCCGAATCCCAACCCCCTGGGGGAGGGGACTTCATCTCGTTGGACCAGGCTCGCGCCGCCGCCCTGGCCCACGCCCGCGACAACCAGGATTTCTACGGACGCCGCTACCGCAAAAAGGAGCTGGCCTGGGAGGTGCTCTCCCAGGAGGAGCATGAGGACGGCTATCGCGTCCGCCTATCGTACCAGCCGGCCCGCGGCTTCCGGGGCCAGCCGGGGGTCGAAGAGTTCACCATCGAGAGGACTGGACCGGTCCAGTCCCGCCGGATCATCTCCGAGCCGGTGAAGAAGGGAGGGTTCTTGGGCTGTGGCCTGGTGGCCGTGGGGACCCTGCTCTTCATCGCCGTCCTGCTCGTAACCGCCCTGGCCTCCGCGTTGTAGCCCTGCGGCATACATCGCATTGCACGGCTGAAGACCTGCCTATCGCCCCCCTTTCGTAAAGGGGGGTTGGGGGGATTTCCACCACCCAAAGAAACGCCGACTCTTTCCACGATACACCGTCCAAAGGAGGCGCCGACCAATGCCGGACCTGGAAGTGCTGACCTACGGCTTCGGCCTCAATACCGACCAGGGCTCGTTTGGCTACTCGACCATTTCCCTGCTGAAGGTTGGGAACCGGAACATTGTCGTCGATACCGGGCCGGCATCCCGCCGGGGGTTGCTGTTCAAGGCGTTGCAGACCCGGAACCTCACGCCTGACGATATCGATACCGTCATCCTCACCCACCTGCATTGGGACCACTGTCAGAACACGGACCTGTTCCGCAACGCGCGAATCCTGGTCCATCCCACTGAGTTGGACTACGCCCGCAATCCGAACCGGGGCGACTTTGCCGTGGCCTGGTACGTTGCCGAAACGCTGGACAAGGCCAAGATCGATCTCGTTTCCGATGGCGACTCCATCGCCGAAGGCGTCTCGGTCATCGACACGCCGGGCCACACCAAGGGCCACATAAGCATCCTCGTCAGCGACGGCGATGAGGAAATCCTCCTGGCCGGCGACGCCTTGCCCGACAGCGGCACGGTCCTGCGCGGGCTTCCCTACAACGTCTTCTGGGACGTGGAGGACGCCAGGGCGAGCGTCGAAAAAATGGTCCACTCGTCTAAGGTCTTCTATCCCGGCCACGACCGCCCCTTCAGGCTCGAAGGGGAGGAGATCAACTACCTGCACGGCCCGTCCAACATCGAAGTCTACAACAGTACCGAGGGTTCGGGGATAGCCTCGTTGACCTTTACCGTCAGCGGCATCCGGCCCGTCAACATCGATATTGTGCAGAAGTGATAGACGCACTCGAAGGCCCGGACACCTGCCATGACTGACCGCATCGATGACCTGGTCGCCTCCTTGGACTCGCTGGTCCGGAGAGGACGGGGCCGGTGGACCCGGTCGGCCTGCGGGGTCACCCGCTCGGAGCGGGAGATCCCCGCGCTTCTCGACGGCGACGCCTATGTCCCCGCCACCAGCCGCGCCCGGGTGCTGCTGGTGTCCGGCCTGTCCGGCCGGCCCGACGACGTGGCCCAGGCGGTGCGGGCCCTGGGGGTTTTTGCCGCCGGCGGCCCCCAGTTGGCGAGCGAGATAGCCCTCAGCGCGGTACCCTGCGGCAACCCCGACGGGCTGGCGGCTGACGCGGACCCCGGCAACGGCGCGGGCGGCGACCCCTCCACCGGGTACCCCTCGGAGGGTAATTATTTCCATGACCAGCAAAACCCTGAAACACGGCACCTCTGGCGTTGGGTAGGCTTCCAAGCCCCAGACCTGGTGCTCGAGTTACGATCCGGGAACCATACACGGTGGGAAGCGAACCAGAGCGCCGGCCTCATGGCGCCCGCCGTTGGCGCCATGCCGTTACGGGATGACGGCTCGTTGCTGGCCGCTCTGGGAACTGGAAATCCCAACGGCCTGGGCGCAATCCCCGGCCTACGCCTGACGGCTCCGGCCCATCATGTATCCGGCGAGTTGGGCCGCCTTTGGAGCCTTGTCACCCAGTTCCCGGACTGGGGACCTTCCCCGGCACGGCACGCCCTCGACTCCCGGCGCTCCCGGTCGAAGCTGCGGGTGGCAAGTATCCTCGACACGGCCTACGGCCGCCATCTGGACCCCGTCGTCTACACCCAGGGTGTCCCCATCAGCGGACGCCTTCGGTTGGCCCAGTTGGGCCCCACCGGCCCTGGCGTCGCTCTGGAGATAGCCTCGATGCTCGACGAGAGCAGGCTAGGAGCCAGTGATCCCTTCGGCGACCAGCCCAGGCCATCGAACCTGGCCGGGGTCCTCTGGGGAGCCGAACTGGCCGAGGCTACCGGAGACCGCCGCTGGTCCCAACTGATAGTGAACGTGGCGGACCGCTACCAGGCCGGAGACCCCGGCGCCGCGCCGCCTCCGTCGGACCCGGATTTCCGGACCGAAGATATGTTCATGAACGGGGCGATATTGGGCCGCGCCTTCGACATCACCGGCGACGAGAGGTACCTGGAGCTGCTGACCCGGTTCCTGGGAGACGGCGGCATCCAGCAGGAAAGCGGCCTGTTCTGGCATTGCCGGCCGGTACCCTTCTTCTGGGGCAGGGGCAACGGCTTCGCCGCCATGGGCCTGTCCGAAACCTTGACCCATTTGCCCGAAGAGCATCCCAGCCGGGCCGCGATCCTGTCGATGTACTTGAAGCAAATGGACGCGGTGCGCCGGTACCAACAGCCGTCTGGGATGTTCCCCCAGGTGCTGGATGTGCCCGGCTCCTACCAGGAGTTCACCGCCACCTGTATGTTTGGGTACGCCATGACCAGAGGCCTACGCCGGGGTTGGCTGGACGATTCCTTCCTGGAATCGGTGCGGCACGGATGGCAGGGTGTGACCGAGCGCATCGACGATGAGGGGAACGTGGTGGACGCCTGCACCAACACTGGGGTGCAGGGCAACCTCAGGGAGTACCTGGACCGCCCGGCGGTCTCCGGAATCGACGACCGCAGCGGCGGCATGGCCCTGTGGTTCGCGGTGGAACTGGAGCGGCTGGCCCGGCAATAACCGCCGCGGCCCGGTCCCGAGAACATCGAAGGGCTGGAAGCTGGTCGACCAGCCCTCTGCGCCGCGGCCATCCAGCGGGTCAGGCCCGGCCGGGAACTGCGCTCCGAAACCAAGAACGTTATCAACATGGGCGCCGGGTAAGTGGACAACCTGCTCCGGGGAGAGGCACTGGATATGGCTTTGGACAAAGTGTTGCAATTCAGCTACAACAGCGTCGCGCAAGAGATCGTCTGCGGCCCAGACTCCATCTCCGGCATGAATGCCTCGCTGGACCGGCTGGGGGTTTCCCGGCCCATGGTAGTCTGCGGCCCCAACATTCTGCGGGAGTCGAATGTGGTGCAGCGGGTGCAGGAGGCGCTGGGCGACCGGTGCGTGGGCCTGTTTTCCGCGATCGAGCCCCACTCGCCCATGGAGGTCGTCTACGAAGCCGGCGCCTTGGCCAAAGAGCTGCGGCCCGATGCCCTGGTGAGCGTCGGGGGCGGAAGCACCCACGATACGTGCAAAGGGATCGCCATTCTGCTGGCCGGGGGCCGTGACCTCCACGACTTCGAGATTCGCTTCAAGCCGCCGGACCATGTGTTCATCCCCGACCTGCCGTCTGGGAGGCCGCCCATCATCAGCGTGCCGACCACCATGGGGGGCGCGGAGCTTACCAGGGGAGGGGGCGGCCTGACCGACAAGGCCCTGGGCCGAAAGGTGCTGATGTCCGGGAAGGGAGCCGGGCACAAAGCCGTGATCGTCGACGGGAAGGCCCTGGCCACCACGCCGATGCCCATCCTCGTGTCCACCGCCATCGGCCAGCTCCGGATTGCCATCGAGAGCGTGTACTCCCGGACCCACCACCCCATCGCCGACGCCTTCGGCCTGCACGCCATCGAGGGCCTGGTGCGCCACCTGCCCGGCTGCCCGGAGAGAGACCTGGACGGCCTGCTGAACATCAAGACGGCGGCGTTGCTGGCCGCCCTGGCCGGGGCCGCCGGCCTGGGCTTGAACACCGCCATGGCCCATCAGACCGGCGCTCTGTACCGGGTGAACCATGGGGAGGCCAACGCCATCCTGCTGCCCCACACCATGCGCTACAACCTGGACGCCAGCGCGGACAGGCAGGCGTTGATCGCCAAGGCCATGGGGATCGACACCGGCGGTCTGAGCGACGAGGAGGCGGGTCTGGCGGCGGCCGATGCGGTGGACCGGCTGTGCCGGCAGCTGAATATCCCGGCCACCCTCCGGGAAGTTGGGGTGCCGGCAGAGGGGTTGGAACTGATCGCCGCCGCGACCCTCCACGACCGGGCGCTGGCCACCAACCCGAAGCCCATCGCCGACGCCGGGCCCATCATGTCGGTTTTGAGGTCCGCCTGGTAGCCGACACCCCTTCTGAACCATCGCCGGGCTCGAGGAAGAACCGGCAGCCGGGTCGTCCTTGAGCCCGGAGGGCTTCTTGAAGCTAGAGGAGCCCGGCCTTTCACACCCCCAGGGGGCCGGTGGAACCGGGAAGCCCTTGGTTGCCCTTGATTCGGGTGCTAACCCCTCCCGCCGGTGTATACTCGCTTCCACGTGATTCTTGACTTCACGGCTTGGCGGCCCGGAAAAGCAAGGACGAGGCCTTTCCGGGGAGGCCCGGCCTGAAGGGCGCGTTTCCCTTCAGAGTATTCTGGGACGGGTCCGAATATTCCGGACGGGCGCAGGGTAGGTACTTCAACATGGCGCAAGCAGCAGAAAGCGGGGTAGTATCCCGTGCCAGGGCCAGCGGCGGCCGAGACCGGGCCATGGCCGCCGGGGTCATCGGAGCCCATACCGTCGAGCACATCTACTCCCGGGGCTTCATTGTCCTGCTGCCCCACATCACCGCCACCTTGGGCCTCTCCCCCATCTTCGCCGGACTCATCGACGCCTCCCGCCAGATTTCCTCCGGCCTCATCGCCCTCTCCTCCGGCATCCTGGTAGACATGTATCACCACCGGCGGGGGCAGATGCTGGCCATTGCCATGCTCGTTATAGGCCTCGGGTACTTCCTGGCTTCCGTGGTGGGAAGCGCCTTCGCCCTGGTGGTGGTGGCCGTGATGTTGGGTTCAGCCGGCAGCGGCCTATGGCACCCGCCGGCCCTGGGGATGCTGGCCGAGCGCTTCCCGGAACGCAAAGGGCTGGTGGTATCTCTCCACCGCTCCACCGGCAGCCTGGGTGACTTCATCGGTCCCGTCATCGTGGGAGCGCTGCTGGTGACCATTTCCTGGCAGCTGATACTCCGGTACGGATTGGTCCTCATCCTGCCGCTGTTCCTGGCCATCGCCGTGTTCCTGCGCCGCACCGGAAGCCCAACGGCAGAGGGGGAGAATTTCTGGCGCCGCCTGACGGGCCAGTTCAGAATCGCTGGCCGATCTTTCAGCGGGACCGGGATGATTTCGGTGATGCTGGTTTCGGCGATCAGGGGTATGGGAGACCGGGCGTTGATTCTGTACCTGCCCTTCTACATGGAAGAGAACCTGGGCATGGGAGATGTTGCCGTGGGCTTTCACGTGGGCCTGTTGGCGGCAATGGGCATCGTCGCGGGCCCCATACTCGGGTTCGTGTCAGACCGGGCCGGGCGTAAGCCCTTGATTGTCGGCATCATGCTGGTGTCCACAATCTTGCCGATAACCATGGTGTGGCCCGGCAGTCAGCTGGGATTGACCGTATCGGTAGTGGTTTTCGGGATATTCTTCTTCTCGGTGAACTCGCTGACCCAGGTGATGGCCATCGACCTTACCGAGGGCCGTGGCCTTGAAGGGACCGCCATCGGCGTGATGTGGGGCAATAATGCCCTGTTTGGGGCGGCTTCCCCGGTCATCGCCGGAGGACTGGCCGAGATCTGGGGTTTTTCTGCCGCCTTCTATTATGCCGCCGCCTTGTTCTTTCTGGGCTTCCTGATTTCCCTGGCGATGCCTTCATTCAAACCCCGCCGGGCTTTCGGTGCGGGGCGGTAACGCGGGGCGAGAGGGTAGAGATCCACCCTTGCCGATCCTTCTCCCTATCATAGAGAGTGAAAGCGGTGAATTCCGCCAATTCGCCGCTTCGGCTGGCTCGAAGCGACATCCATCTATGTACCGTCCCATTTATCGTCCCGGCAACACCAAAGCGGCCTGGGGGCATCCGGCCCGAGCCGCCGCATAGGCCGCCGCCCCTGGCCGGGGGTGACGCCCTTGACACGTTCCTGTAACATAAACGCGACCTGCCACCGGGTAGCAGTGGGGTGATGGATGGCAGGAATCCTCTCATGAGGTACGGCAGTTGATGGCGCAACCTGAGTTGCATTTCGGAGCGAATATTGCCCTGGGCGTGGCGGATGTTGCCAAGCAGGCCAGATGGATGGAGGAGCTGGGCGGCTACGAGTACATCGCCGCCGGGGAGCACTTCATGCGGGGCAGTCCACCCCAACCCACCCACGCCAGCCTGCCGGTGATGGCGGTGGCCGCGGGCGCGACCGAAACCCTCCGGGTGCTATCCGCCGTCATCCTGGTCCCCTTTTACCATCCCACGGTGCTGGCCAGGGTGACCGCCAGCTTGGACATGGCCAGCGGCGGACGGCTCACCCTGGGCGTCGGCGTAGGGGGTGAGTACCCCGTGGAGTTCGAGGCCGCCGGGCTGAACGTAAAGCAGCGGGGCCGGCGGACCAACGAGTGCCTGGAGGTGCTGCACCGCCTGTGGAAAGGCGAACAGGTAACCTTTGAAGGGCGCCACTTCAATCTCAAGGACGTGGCAATCAACCCGCCTCCGGTTCAGAAGCCCCATCCCCCCGTATGGGTTTCCGGGAGGCGGGACGTGGCCATGCTCCGGGCGGTACGCCACGGCGATGGCTGGTTTCCCTACTTCTACAGCCCGGAGCGGTACCGGGACAGCGTGGGGAAGATCATCGAGTATGCCCGCGTGGAGGGCCGGGACCTGTCCAATTTCCAGTGGGCTTGCTACCTTCACACCACGATCTACCCCACCCAGGAAGAGGCCATCGAAGTCGCCGCCGAGGAGATGGGGGGCCGTTACCAGCACGGCCGCGACTTCGCCGAAATAGTTCGTGACTATGCCGCCGCGGGGACCGTGACTCACTGTATCGACCGCATCCAGGAGTATATCGACGCCGGAGCCCGGTACATCATGTTCAGCATCTCCTGCCGCCAAGAGGACCGGGCCAGACACCTCGAGACTATCGCCAAGGAGATCATTCCTCACTTTCAAAAAGGCTCCGCCTAGGGGAAAATGGCTCCGCCCGGGTGCGGGGCGTCAAGGCTTTACGGTTTGTCATGCCGCCGGGCCCTCCCAGGGGGACCGGCGAGGCACCGGGATTGTCCAGGGCCCGAGACGGAGCCGGAACCAACCGGGCGGCTTTGGCCGCAAAACTGTCATTCCGAGGAGCGAAGCGACGAGGAATCTAGTGGGGGGTTCCTTGGTTGGAGCCAGGAACCGCCGCATCTGACCCCTCGTATCACTCGGGGTGACATTGTCCAGAGGGCTTTTGGGGCAAGGCCCAACCGGGCGGCCGTGGCTCGATGGTTTCTATGGCAGGTCGAAAACCAGGGGTTGCCCTCTCGCTATCGGGCCGGAGCAGGCCGGCGCAGCTTTGCTGCCGCCCTGCTCCTGGGAATTGGACTCGTCGGCCGACGAAAAGCCGTGTGTTTACGGCGGCGTATGGGGTATAATGGTAAACTGACTTGGTGGAACTTGTCGTTGCACCGGCCAATCTCCAGTAGCTGAACGGCCGGGAATGCTTCTCTCCCTTTGAGACCAGTGGAACATCGCGGGGCTGCACCGTGCGGGGAAGACTCGGGGCTGAGAAGGACAGGAGTGACAATGTCGAGGACAAAGAGGGTTGTGCTGATCCAGCCGGCCTCGGCCGGCGGGAATTTCGAGTATATTGCTATCCCTCGCCAGGGTATGTTGTTTCTTTCGGGCGCCTTGGCCCAATGGAACGGGCCGTTCCATTACGAGCGGGAGATTTGGTTTGAGGACCGCTCCGGCTTGCTGGACCCTGATAAAGACCTCGATGGCGTAGACATCCTGATGGTAACGGCGCTGATCAACGAGGCCCCTCGGGGTTATCAGCTCGCCCGGCAGGCCAAGCAGTTTCACCCCGAACTGATCACCATCGGGGGAGGACCCCAGATGGGGCCCCTCTCGGAGGAAGCCTTCGATTACGGCCACTTCGACGTGGTGGTCCAGCGGGAAGCCGAGGACATCGTCGGCCAGCTCTGCGACGTATTGGTGACCTACCGGGGCACCGAGCGGGACTTCTACCTGGAAAAGATTCCCGGCATCAGCTTCCGCCGCGATGGACATATAATCCAGACCCGCCGCAAGGGGCTGGTCTCTCCGGATTTCGTGGAGCTTCCCGATTTTCGCTCGATCAAGGACCTGACATCATCCAATCCCATGGCTGGCGGCGTGCTGGAGACCGTTCGGGGATGTACCGAGAATTGCACCTATTGCCAGGTGATCCAACAGTTCTTGGGGTACCGCCTGGTTTCCCGGGAAACGGAGATCAAGCGGCTACATCAATTGCGCCAGATGGCGGAAGACGGCCTGATTCACTCCTCGCGCAATGGGGTATTCCAGGTCTTCCTTTCCGATGACCTGCACCCGCCCCCCCTCCGGGCCGTCAAATTCCGCGATGAGAGGCTGGCCAGGCTCAAGGCATGGAAGGGCCACACCGATGGCATCTACCTGATTTGCCAGGCCCGGGCGGAGATCGGCCAGGACCCGGAACTGGCCCACGCGATGTACGACGCCAACATCAAGATGGTCTATGTCGGAGTGGAGACGGCCAACGCTGAAGCCTTGAAGCTGATTAACAAACGGCAAGATCCGAGCCAGGTGAATAAAGACCTGATCACAATGAACCAGATGGGGTTCGGGGTAGTGGCGATGACCATCATCGGCCTGCCGGGCGACACCAAAGAATCCATCATGGAGTTCGCCGATTGGGTGACCGGGATCAGCAAGTATCAGACCGCGAACTTCCTTACGCCACTGCCGGCCACGTCTAACTGGAATGACTTGCAGCCGCTGAGCGTGAACGGCGATATCCTTCAAGAGGGCGAAATGCGGCCCTACCAACTCTATACCGGCCGCCAACTGGTCCACTACGACGAGCGATGGACGATGCAGGAGAGCCGGGAGTTGTTCGACCAGTTCTCGGCCAAGCTGACCTCGGTGGACGACCTGTACCGCCGGGTGTTCCGGATGCTCCGGACCTACCGGCTTCGCCTGGCCACCACCAGCCGCGAATTGGGCGACACC
>Ga0066864_10000937_pt1 | contig 11062 bp, 2 predicted proteins | sample ETN02SmetaG_4_FD_66432 | JGI IMG/M metagenome (GOLD analysis project Ga0066864, IMG submission 66432) | Marine microbial and viral communities from oxygen minimum zone, Eastern Pacific Ocean - ETNP2014F10-02SV251 | ecosystem: Environmental > Aquatic > Marine > Oceanic ... | reverse complement strand
TTAAACCAGCCCGTCACTGTCAACAACAGGGCAAATATAAACACTGGTATTATAACGACACCTAGTAATAGTATATCACGTAGTCTGGTTTTCATTATTTTACTCTCAGGCTGGGAACATTGGGGTTATCTTTGCTTTATATTCTTCTTTAATCTCTTCTATCATCGCATCTCTTCGCCTTATAATAGCCCTTTTCCTTGCTCGGTTTTCGCCCCAGTAAGGGGTATATAGTTTTTTGGAGGCCTGTGCTCTTATTCTTTTTATTCTTGCGTCTCTTATCGCCCTAACCTGTTGTTTGCTTCCCGTCATTAAATTAACGCCAAAGAATTTATTAAGCTGTTCCCATCCCTGTACCCTCCCCCATTTATCTTTTAATTTATCACCAGTTAGCTTACTATAAATAACCCTGGCAGATTGAGGAATCACCCCATACTTTGTTGCACCAGGAACATGCCAGTTTTCAAACATACCAGGCATTAACAGGTTTTCCATGTATGATGCTATCTTATTCCACTTTTCACCATGGCTGTCTGTAATATTCCATATAGGTTGATGTGTAAACGGATCAATCGCTGGTTCTCCCTTTACAACGGATGATAGTGCCGCATAAGCAGTAAGGAAGGGGTTACCAACTCCTAAATGTCTCATTGACATAGCGAGTTCGCCATCTTTTAAATCAAAAACACAATTATACCATGTTCCCCATGGCATAAAGTATGAAGCGTCAAAGAACATAACTTCACCTCGGTTATTTTTCCACGGTATTGGCAGGAAGGTTTTTTCCCTTCTTATATAATGGGCCAGTTTTTTAACCGTCCTTCTCCATTCATCATCGTCCATTCCCATAAAGGATTGAGCCACTGCACGGGCAAGGCTCCAACCAGCGGGACCAGCCACTCCTAATAACAGTCCATATTTTGCCATTACCCATGGCCTTCTTATCAAAGACTCCACAACAAGGGAAGCTGCTTTATATTGAAAGGTTATAAATGGTGTAAGGAATTTTCTTAAATGTTTAATACTTGGATCTGTTAAACTATAATCCATGCCCCATTTCTGGGCCTCTTGCATTGCCATCTCTGGTGATATATATTCGTTTGTTCCCAGCCCAGTCCACTTATTTAATTTACCAGATGTTCTTAGTTGTCTATATATTGAGTATTTGGCTATTACATCTACAAACCCGTAGTATTTAGAAAACCTACTGAGATTTGCTACAAACGTATACCAACTACGCCCTCCTATACCGCCATAAAAGGTTTCATATTTTGCTATTAATGGTAATATTTCCTCGGTAATTTGAGTACCTTGATCTCCAGCTTCGCTAAGGAACTCACGCAATAAATTGATTTCTACGGTCCCACCACCTTCGGTCAGCACAAATGCCATATCAACCCCACGGCCATTATATACTCCGTCTTTTCCCTTTCTTACGAATCCTGATAAAGACTTTCTTAGGTCATCCATTGCAACGCCAAGTGGCCTTCCTCTCAGATTGTTCTGGAGCACATTAGAGATTACGTTTCTAACCAGTGTAGGGAAATTAAGAGTAGCCTTACCTATTTTAAACAACATAATGGAGTTTGAAAGTCCTCTTAATGAGGTTCCATATATGCTCCCCTTTTCCATTTCATCCCTAATCATAATAGGCGTGATATCATTATATACGGGCTTGGACACGTATTCTCCCTTTAAGTTACTTTTACCGCCCATCACAACATAATCAAGCTGAAGTATTTTATCTCCTACTTCTGTTAGGCGAGCAGCAATAGGCTGATATGCTTCTTCTAAGATCTTTAAATATTCTTCCATTGCTTCTGCCTCTTTAACATTACCATTCTTCAAGGCATCTTTTCTCAGGTCGTGTGTAACTGTTATTGATTCTGCTAACAACATAGGGCTTATATTCAGCTCGTCAGTCTTCTCGCCTTTAATAGTAGTCATCATCATATGAGGCTTTCTGGTCATAAATTTTTTCTCCCACCACTCACGGAACCCAGGCTTGGTTTTCAACGTTACAATATACTCCCCGTTCTTAGCTTTTTTTACTCCCTTTAAACCCTTAAGATTAAGTATTAATTCTGGGCTCTTTTTAAGGCCCTCATAATAATCAAACTCAGCCAGTTTGCGTAATGTTGAGCTCATTCCCACACTGAGAGGAACAGATAAATCCTTTACCAGCCCGTATGCATCTTGTAGTTGTTCATCTAATATCTTTCTCTTCTCCAGCCAACCCTCTTTAATTCCTGCTTCATCCTTTGCTGCCACGCCAATTTTATGTCTACCCTTTAGAACCATATCTTTTTTATACATATAATGTATATATGAACCATGGAATTTCCAGTATGTTCTAAGCCCAATAATTCCCCTCTCCAAAAGCATCTTACCAAACTTTTTCTGTAACTCTTTAGCCTGGACTGCATATATCTTTACATCCTGGGGAATACGTGTTCCAAACTCTGCAAGTGCTTGTTGTTCTGCTTTGAACATGAGCTTTTCAAGAATAAGCATCTTTTTGTCTAATATTTTTTTAATGTCATCCAGCTTCATATCTTCAGGCTTTCTGTTCTCTCCCCATTCTATACCTATATCAGCCGAACGGCTGTCTGGCGTACTGGGTTTTCCCAACTCTTTAATGTTTTCCATAACATCTTTAAGACGTGCCTCTGCATAACCTATCTTTTCTTTAATATTAAACGCCTTTATTGACCCTGGATCAGCCTTTTTACTTATCGCTTGTTGTTCATTCCTTAGCTTTAAGAGAGAGTTTTCAATCGTTTCTTTAGCGAAATATAGTTTTATTATTTTTTCTCTAAATTCAACCTCTGCCATTACATTAGTATTTATATCCCTTATAAGGCTGGTGTTAAATGCACTGGTTTCTCTATTATTACTTATAAAATCAAATACATCATCCTTTATAATATCCCATTGAGGATCGTTGCGATGTTTTTTCTCAAGCCCTTTCCACACCCTCTTAACTTCATTTTCCATTCTTTCAGCCATACTAAGTTGTGCCTTGAACTTCATTCTAGCCAGCATAGCATATTCATAATCACCTAATGATGTTAATGCATTCCAAAATTCAAAAAACCCCCTAACCCACCTGTTTTTAATCTTGGAAGTAAAGGTGCTGTTCCTTAATCCCTGTTCCATGAAGAGCTCATGAAGTTTATCATAGTCTTTTTCCGTGGCTTCTGCTTCGTCTGCAAGTTTCTGACTTACGGCTGTAATCTCCTCTATTGAGGGTGTTATTACACCACCATCTGATGAAAGTTGTTTTACGCTTTTAACTTCTACTTGTTTTTTTGTTATTGCAAGGCCGCCTTCGGTAATAATATCTTCCACGGTATTAACTGTTTTATCATATACACTATCTGGTATATCTTCGATACCTTTCCATGGATTAAGGTTTTCATTTACTATCTCTCCCTCTACTTTAACAACTTCTCCCGTAACGTTTTCATCTCTACTAGTCAGTTTTTTTCCTTTCGGATCAATATTTTTATTTGTTTTAAGATCATAAAGAACCTTAACCATATTTTCACGTATTATTGCAACACCAACCGCCTTCTTTTTAACCCTTTTAATCATTCGGGCATAATTACCATCCTTTTTCAGCCCGTTATACATCCAGTCTGCGAGTGCTTTAGCTGCCCGTTCCTCTGATGCTGGAATACCTATTACAACGTCTTCTGCTACCCCTTTGACTTCCCCGCCTTGCTGGATAAACGCATGGAAGATTTCTTCAAGAGCGGTTTTGACAGTAGCACCGTGCCCAAGGGTGAGAGCCGCCTGTCCGTTAGCCATAGCTTCGTACTTCCCTGCGATGTTAAAGTCTTCTTTGTTTCTGATCGCTTCATTTACTACTCCTTCCTTTAATACCCCCTGGTTCATTAGTGCCCGTTTCATTATCGCATCTATTTCAGCATTACTGGCACCAGGATTCTCATTTCTTAAGTGTTGCTTAAGAGATATAGGGGCATCTATAAAATTAATAGAATCAACTCTAACACCAAGGTCTGTTGCCAGCTGTCTAAGCCTAGGCCTAATCTTTTCAAATGATTCTGGTGTTAGTACCCTTTTCTCATTCATTAAGTCTCGATATTCTTTAGGGCTTAAACCTAATTCTGTTGCAATATTTACATATCTATCCATCTGACCCACTTTGGGCTGCCACCCAGGAAGTTTTCTCTTCTGAATATTACTCAATCCAGTAGTATCCTCAGCTGGAATTAAACTATAATAACCTTCTCCCTTCCCCTTACCCACCTTACCCTCTCTGGCATCGTTTAATTTATCAATAATCATATTAATATCAATATATGGGGATACATTTGTATCATATGTACTTTTACCTGCAAGTTTTAATATTTTAGTAACATCCTTTTTTATTTTATTAATATCCTTTTTAGTTATGTCTCGTCTACCCGCTGAAAATGTTATTATATTAATAATGTTAGTTACAAGGCCTCCCACTTCCTCTCTTTCCTTGTCCCTTTGCAGTGTCTGTTCTTCATTTAAAGTGGTACCATCTTTAACACCTGGCTTAGCACCTATACTTACCATACCAGCAGATAGTCTGTTTATTTCCTCGGAAACCGTATCATAATTCTCTGATCTGGCTGCATTTTCTGGACTTTCATTTGCCTTCTCATTTTCTGTGTTGTTTATTTCAGCGGCAGTTTTTTCGCCCTTATTTACATCAGATATAGGTGTGGGGGTAATCCCTTTTTTAGCAAGGATACCTGCTATCTCGCCAAAAGCAATAGCGGCTGGTATTCTTTCCTGTTTAGTTTTCCAAAGAGAATATTTCGTAACCGTTCCACCTTCTACCTTTGCAAGCCACCACTCACCATTTATATCTTTACCGTCCAGTTTTGTCGTAGCTGTATCACTGGGTCTAAGATACATATACCAGCCACTTACGCCCTCTATTAAAGAGAGAGCATATATTTTAGTGTTATTATCTGGGAGGCCACCAGTAACCCCACGGACATTACCCATACTTGTAAAATGCCAATGTTTATTTAGTACCAGTTCCACTGCCCTTTCCTTTCCTACTGAAATTCCAGGTGTACCTTCGTTACCTACAAGAGCAGCATCGTTATCATATCTTATTTCTTCGTTTCCCGTCTGAAACAGCACACTAAGATAGTTTTTAACAAGTATAATATGCCCAACTCTCTTCTCTATGTATTCTACGGGTTCATTCTCTCTTAGAGCCTTATTTATTCCATAATGACGGAATGTGTTTAAATCTATATCTTTCATTTTTTCGCTAATTTGGGCCTTCGATAGATCGGGATATAATTCACGATAGGCTCTATATAAGTATTTATCAACTATTTCTGCCCTTATATCAGCTGGCATATATGAAGCACGTGCCTTATTGCCGTCACCCAGCACTTGTTTTGCCTTGGCAATATTAACTTGCGTAGTAGCTTTTTTGCTTTTTAGTTTATTTGTTTTAACCGTATCGTCTGATACCACAACATTGCCAAAATTATTCTTGGTGGCACCCTCAACACCTTCCTTAAAAAAATGTACGAACATCATGACTGGTAAACCACGTTTATCATCCCATACAAGACCGTCTTCTATCGCCTGGGTTTTTTTATCTCCCCATATTTGAAAATAGGCCTGCAGTGCACTTGTATACATGTCATAAGTGTTTTTTATGAGGGGATTCATACTGTTTTTAGCAGTTCTCCATCTGACCTTGCCATAAAACACATGAACATGGTTTCCACTAAATGAGTCATGCTCAAGCCATCTTTCTTCAAAATCCCTCATAGATGTGCCCTTGCCCGTCTCAACCCAAAGCCTAACCCTTAACGCTTCAATATAATTTATAAGAGCTAATTGTTTTTCAAGAGAGGTATCACTATCTGAAAACTTATTATATTCTTCTAGGGTTTTATCCACTTCCTCGTTAAGCATTCTATCCAGTACCTGAACAGCAGCTGGTTCTGCCATCTTATCTATCTCGGCCTGCATCTCAGTAGGAGACTCTTGCGTACCCAGGATCTTCACATATGACTCAAGAGCTTGTTCGTCCGCACCCATTATTTTAGCAACTGCTCGCATAGCCTGCGTTTCGCCCCAAACTTGTGGGTTTGTTCTTGACATTTTTTTTCCACTCCCCGTCATAGTTAGTACTGGATTTTCACCGTCACCAGCAACCTCTAGAAAAACACGTTTGAAAAAGGCGGTTAATGCTAATATTCGGCCGTCAGGTTGTCCGCTTAGGTTTGCCTCTCTACCTGCTCCAAACACCGCACCATACATTATTCCTGCAGATTCATCAGGGTGTCTTACCATATAATCATGTAATGTATAAAGGGAATTACGGAGTTTTCGTCGGTTAGTAACGGTGCCTTTTTCTCCAATAATACTATTCATTATGTCAATAAGGTCCTGGGTCCACATACTTTTCCCATCAAGTTTTTTCAGTCTTTCTATCTCTACGTTACTCTCATGTTTATTAACATATTTCTTTACTCTAGTCCGTTTTGTTCGTATTGTTGCCGTGCGGGTTCCCTTCCCCCATGAATTTAATAAATCTGTTATTTCCCCCTCAGTTAACGCTGTGTTTGATTTCTTCGTTTTTTCCCTCAAGCCCACCTCATTAAGCTTCGCATACCAATTTTCCCAGTTATCTATAACATTATTAGTTTCCAGTGTTATAAGTATTCTTCTTAGAGTGTGAGATGATTGACTGTTTATATTCCTTATAACATCCACAAGGTTCACCTCGTCTGGACTTGTTTGGGGTTTGGAAATAAATTCAATGTTTTTACTTAAATCATCATATGTTTTTTGTGCTTTTATTTCATTCCCCTTTTCATCTGTAAACCCAAGCCGCCTATGAAGAGTACCATCATTGTTTTCGACAAGCAGATGTAGTTTACCGCCTGGCCCAAGTTCCTTTATTATTTTATCTATCTCTTCTATAGTGAATGGCTTATCGGCACTTAGCTGACTTAACTCTTTTTTGCTAAACACGTCACCTAGTATTCTTTGGACCATCATATTATTACCGCCATTGGCTATGAATCTAAGAATTTCTGCAGCAAAGAACTTCTTACCTATATCAGTATTGGAATCAGTTTCATTAACTACAATCCCTCCTGACGTAGCTGCGGGTGTTTTATTATCCCTGTTAATAAATCCAATATTCCTTTGACCAGTCTGGGTTTTCAGCCTTTCAAACTGCTCGGCCCGTTCTTCAGGGGTTGTGTCCTCCCTTGAAAGGTTTTTTAGGGTTGCTTTCTTATTCCCTTTCGTCTCTTTTGCTATAATCTTTTCCGCTTTTTTATCACTTACCGTCTGTTGATCTGCAGTAAGGCCTTCTCCTGAAGTTACTTTTTCCTCTGGAGTTCCTTTTTCCTGCGGTGTAAAGTGTTTTTCCTCTTCGGCCATTACCCCACTCTTTTCCACTTTACTTTTTAGTAATTTTTTTGCCCCAGTTACTTTCGCAATTCCACCTGCTACCTTCCTTACAACACCTTCTACCCCTCTCTTGCCCTTTGCTACTTCAGCAACTTCTGTGATAAGCTCCGCTCCTACCGTGTTATCAAACGTTCCCAGGGAAGTTGCAACATTTCCCACTGCGGTTTCTAGTTGTTTCTTTTGTGCTGGGGTTACATCATACCCTTTAAGTGATTGCACCGCCCTTCTGACATTATCCAAATCACCTTCTATTTCTTTCCTGGTTTTATCCTCCACATTTTCTATACCCTTTAACTCAGTTCGGTATTTTGAAGTATTCTGTTTACTATTAGTTGTAATATTAGACGCACTCTGTCCTATTAATTTCATTGCATCACCAACAGCAACATCTCTATCCTGTAAAGCTTGGGCCTTCACCGCTGTTTCTTCTGCCCCATCATCAGGTTTTTTATCAAGTTCACCCTTTGCATGAAGCACGTTTACATCAACTAAAGCCGCAAATGCACCCTGAATAGTTTCATTAAACCTACCCATATTAGACCGATGATTGACCCTGTCGTGTTCCATAAGCCCCTTCATCTCATTTTCTTTAATCTGCCTTCTCATCCCTGGAATATTAACAGCTCCACTTGCACCACCAAGAAGAAGTGTCATCACTGCGGTAGGCCCTATAACAGAAACCATCTCTGCCATTATACGTGCTTCTGGCCTTACACCTGCATACTTTTCTACTGCTGCCTGGCCGCCTGCCTGTCCTATTTCAGTACCAACTTCAACCCCCATAGTCTTACCCATGTTTAATATGAAGTTTTCCACCATCTTAGTAGCACCTCTTTTAGTTACAGCCCCTGCTTTAATCCTGAATATTTTAGCCAGATATGCGGCCCCGATAGATTCACCTATACCTTCAATTAGACCAGTTGCCAGTGGTGCCCACCATAGTTTACGCCTCAAAGCATTTGCACCTTCTATATCACCCTGTTCTTCCAGCATGTGTATTCTCTCCCACATGGTATCTTTAGTGCTCTGTGCTTGTGATAGTCCAAAGAAAGTACCGACTGATGCTCCCGTTATCCAGTTTACAGCCTTACTTGCTTTGTTGAAATCCTTACGGGCCAGACTGAATGCTTTATGAACCTTTCTATATTGATCTATTTTTAACCCACGGGCAAAAGATCCCTTCTGGGCATATACAGCACCTTTCCACCCTGGTGCATGCTTCAATTTAGTTACAGCTTCTAATCCTTTAATAAATACTTTATGTCTCATTGACATTTTCATTAGTATCTTTGCACCAGTCATGCTGATAGCACCAGGTATAACAGATGACGGTATCATTGTTCCTGCCAGATACAACCAGTTAGCAAAGCCTTCGTACTCAGGCCTTGTGCCCCATAACTTATCAGATACATCATCTGACCAATCTACTATTGCTTTACCAATCTTCTTTAGCCCAACCATCTGTAGAGCCCTACCACCCATAGCAGGGAACTCGGTTGATATACCCTCTCCAAGGCCTCTAAAAAGTGCAGATAAATAACCACCTGTTTTAGGTTTATCGTTAGATAATTCTTCATATGCATAAAACGGAGAGAATACCTTGGATGGTCCAGTGGTTGCAGAGAAAGGAGACATTCCGTTCTCTATACGGTCTTTTGCGTGTTTAATAGCTTTATTCCTTATACTATCAGGGATTGCTCCACCCCTCATAAGGATTTCAACTTCAGCATCATTTAGAGTGGGAACTAATAAGGGGTACTTCCTTGAAAGACCATCAACCTTAAGTCCACCCTGAACAGTCATATCAGTAAATACACGTCCTGAGCCATCCTTCATTTCCTTTCTACCAAGCCACCCAACACCCCTTATTGTACCGTCTTCACGTAAGCCAGCCCTGTCTATAGAATAAAGCTTACCCGTTTCGTCATACATGATATTATTGCCTATCTTCCTCTCTGCCTCTACTGTCTTGTGGAAGGTAGGATGGTTTACACCTTTTAGTATCTGTCCTGTTTCTGGTACACGACTTTGCCAGTGACCGTTAATAGGGCTAGGCTTAATACCATATTTAGCTGCAGTATCATAATCGTAGCCAGTGCCCATCGAATCAAATTTAGGAACGGGTACAGGTATGCGGTCCATTGCCCCCTGCTGTGTAGGTGCCATCTTTAACTCACCACGTCTTACCCCCTCCTTATACAACTGTTGTTGATCTTGAGTCAGTTGTCCAATAGTATCGGTGTTTACTGCGTCTTTTACTACATCCCAATTTGTTGTCATATATATTCCTCTTTATTGTGCAAGGGCGGCTTTTTGTCTTTTAAATTCTGCGTCACTCCATTCCGCTAAACCAGGACCCATAGGTGCTTTAGAAGTGCCTGGGCCAGGCTGTGTTAATTGGTCCATTCTTTTTATCTCCTCTGCTATTACGTTATATATAACAATATCATCTGCTGTATTTTCATCATCAAATGCCTCTGCGCCTATCCCCTCTAATACTTCTCCATCTCCTAACTCTCTAACTTTATCTAGCTCTGCTATGGTTCTTGGAAATGGATATCCCAGTTTAGCAAAAGCAGCCTTTATAGGGGTGATATTTTTACCCACAACAGCCATAATAGCTTCTGGCATTAGAGCGTTAGGGTTTAACTCCAGGTATCTATTTATACCTAACTGATAAGCATTGCGTTCCATCTGATCCGCAGTTGGAGGTGTATTAAGTTTTTCCCGCCTTTCCCAGGCTGTTGATGTCCTAATAGATTCCTTGAAAGCTTCTTGGTTTGCTTTAAGAGCATTATATTTTTTGATAGCTTCTGGGGCATCTTCATGAACAGAAGGATTTTGCATAATCTCTTCTATCTTTTCCCCTGTAATTTTTCCCTCTTCTCCATAACCCTTGTTTACTAGAATTTTCTTTATCTGTTGTTCTTGTGTATTCATTATATCCTGTAAGGGTTTTTGTCTTGCTACCACTACTCGTGCCAGCGAACCAAAAAAACCTCGCTTTTCTGCGTTTGCATCAAACTCAGCTACGGTAAAATGTCCACCATCAGTATTCCAACCCTCCCTCTCAATCATTTCTTTCAGGTCATCACCCAACACCCCAGTAGGGTCTGCTTTTAAAGCTAGTGGAGCAACCTCCCATGGTTTATTTTTTGCCTCTCTCTCATCTTTTAATGCAAGGGCTTCCTGATGAAGCTTCTCTTTTTCTGCGCTTGTTTTCTCTTTATCTCCCAAATCCGTCATTGCTCTCCAGCCGCTGCCAAGCCTGTCCATCATAGTAAGGCCCTGTTCAGCCCCTTTGTTTCCTTCAACAAAGCCCCCTGATGGGCCGTAAGGACTTGGCTCTCCTCCTTCAGCAAATAAGGCACCACCTGCAAATTTTGCCAGTGAGTGGGTCAGCTTACCGTACGTTTCAGATTTATTTTTTCCTAACCACGACATTTTATTTCTCCTCTCTAACTTTTATTAATTCAATAAACAGGTAACCATCAAGCCTTGTACCTATTATCAAAAATCCAGCATTAAGAGCTACCTTAATAGCCTTAATGTTTGTGTTCTCTATTCTACATATAATACCTTTATATTCATTAAGTATATTATCTAC
>Ga0066864_10000911_pt1 | contig 11203 bp, 8 predicted proteins | sample ETN02SmetaG_4_FD_66432 | JGI IMG/M metagenome (GOLD analysis project Ga0066864, IMG submission 66432) | Marine microbial and viral communities from oxygen minimum zone, Eastern Pacific Ocean - ETNP2014F10-02SV251 | ecosystem: Environmental > Aquatic > Marine > Oceanic ... | reverse complement strand
GAAATTAACCATAGTTTTTATTAAAACCTTTTCTTTATTTCTCCAAACAACAGTGTGCTTGGTTTTATTTGACTTCCACTAACTTATTCTTTCTATTAGGAATTTATCGCTATTAACAGATTGTTTAGGTTTCCATTCAGGATTTTTATTAAGAAAATCTTCTAGATCCTTAACTTTGATAACTCTGTATTGATCTTCTTTTTCTTTACTACTTTTATGAATTTTAACTAGATTAATGATGGCATCTAAAGATTCATCTGATTTGAGTGGTCTATTCATCTTCTTCTCCATAGCTTTGAGGCTTACATCAAAATCTACATCTGGGGCTATTATTGATAATAATCGTTTAGCCATATCAACTTGCATCTTCTTATTCTCCTCCATAATTCCCTCAGCTTTTGGAGTTGTCATGAGATTATTCTCGGATTCACGATAAGCCGATCTCATACTCTCAACAGTTTCAGGGGGAAGTCTACCCTTATTCGTGGTATATCGAGCCATCATATCGCCTGTTTGCCCCATAAAGAATTGACTCCAAGTACGCTTAATTTTTCCTTGTGCTTCAGATTGATCAAGCATTGTCGCAAAATAATGTCTAAGAACATAAGGTCTCCAAGTAAAACCTGCTCTTCTAATTGCTTGTCTTACTTCACTCATAGTTGTTTTAGTTGTTGGAAAAGCTCTTTTGAACGATTTTCCATGATGATCAATTCCCAATAATGAAGATGTTGGAGATAATTCTTCTCCTCTTTCTAATCGTTCTTGTAAATGAGCTAAAAGATAATCGCATCCCTCTGAACTTAAGAAAGTAAGGTATTGATGACCAATTTTAGAGATTTCAGCTCTCACAATTATTAGAACGGGTATGTTCTTGAAAGATACTTTTCTGTCTTTTATTTCTAGATCAGGAAGGTCTTTAATCGTTAATCCGCTTGTTCCATTTCCTAAAACTTGTGGTCTAAGCCCTGATTGACTCATCAAAGCGATAGAGACTCTTCCTCTAGTTCTAGATACATTCAATATTTTCTTTAAATCATCATGTGTAGGTATTCCTTCATCTTCAACCGTAGGTCTTGAATTTGCTTTTGCAATTCTAACTTTAGGAGTTTGAATATCGTTAAATGATAACCACGATTTAACAGATTTAATTATGCCTTTGATATAGGATCCTTTCTTTCCTTCTTTTTCTAATCTTGAAACATTATCTAAAAGAAGATTCTTAATTTCTTTAGGATTCATCTTAATTAGTTTCGATGGACTGATATCGTTTTGATTGCAAAAACCTCTGAGTCTCCGATAATATACAGCAGATGTTAATGGAGAACCTCGAGCTAAATCATCTTTCCATCTAACAATATCTGGAGAATCTTTGAACTTCAATTCTTTCTAGTATATCCCCTGATTTTGAGAACTAATAAGGGTTCTACCCTTGATGAATAGCGAGCCCGCCGGGATTTGAACCCAGGACACCCGGGTTAAAAGCTTCACCGAGAAGATTTCTCTTCCCACCGGTGCTCTCCCTGGCTGAGCTACGGGCCCAAGATGTACTATACCCGTAAATATCCTGTGTATATACCTTACTTCTTGATAAGCTAATTATAAATTCAATATTTGAATTATTTAAACCCAAAGTATTTAATTGGATATATTCGAAAGTGATGCTGTCGCCCTGGTAGTATAGAGCGGCAAAGATCCAACGTAGATAATTGCCGTGTATAATTCGGTCCAGTATGCGAGACTGTCACTCTTGTGACCCGGGTTCAAAAGATGGTGGAAATTTCAAGCCATCGGAATATCCCGGCCAGGGCGCCACTTCTATGTATTATCATTGCTCCCTTTTTTTAGACAAAAAAATAATATTGTTTAATGACTGCAATCTATAAAATATTTTCTTGAATGATATTCATTAAACATTAGGCTTATGAATCATGATTGGAAACCCTCAAGACTAACTTAAATGGTTCGAATAATAAATCGGCTTCTTCCGGATTTCCCCATTTTAAACCTAATTTCAACACTTCATCTTTTGTGAATAACTCGTCATAAACAAAAACATCTACTCCTTTGTCCGCCAAAAGTTTGGTCAAAGCTAAATTACGACTATGATGAACTTCTTTGACTCCTTTTCTATATGATATCCCATTAATACACACTTTTACTTTAGAATTTGGTTTTTTCAACTTGTCTCCTTCTTGAATAATCTTCTTAGCCCAAAATTCTATCATTTCATCATTTATTTCACGAGAAGTTCTAAGTAACTTAACATCAAGATTTTTACCTTTCTTCTCCATTTCTTTTATCAAAAACCACGGATAAAGAGGAATACAATGTCCTCCTGCACCTGTGGAAGGTAAATGAATATCACAATAATCATGGTTAGCCCACTTTCTTGCCTCAAAAAAGTCTAGCCCCAGTTCATTTGAAATCTTATACAATTCATTAGCTAAAGCAATATTGTTATCTCTATAACATCCTTCAATAATTTTGATAAATTCAGCTACCTTAGCAGACGAAACAAGATGCAGATTAGGAATAAATAGTTTATAGACATCATACGCTTTTTGTCCGCTTTCCTTATCAACACCACCTATCACTTTCGGAAATTCCCGTAGTCTAGATATGCTTGAACCTGTCATAATTCGTTCAGGAGAATTTGCAAGATAAAAATCACCAAGCTTCAGATTACTCCCTTCTTCAAGCCAGTTTTTCACCAAGGTTTCTGTAGTCATTGGAGGTACTGAAGTCTCTAAAACTATAATGTCTCCTTTCTTAAGAATATGTCCAATATTGGTAAATGCACTCTTTAACGAAGAAAAATCTGTATTATTATTCTCATCTAAAAATAACGGAACAATAACAATGAAAATTCCACAATCTTTCGCATTATTATATTCAGATGTGGCAAACAGATTTTTCCCTCCATGTTTCTTTATTAATTCTTGAAGTCCTGGTTCTTCTTTAATTGGATTTGTTCCACTATTGATCAATTCACACCTTTTTGAATTAATGTCAATACCAGTTACGTTAATACCGCTATCAGCGATAACTGTCGCAAGAGGCAGACCTGCCTTCCCGAGACCGATAACTGAAACTTTCATCTTCGCCAATTCTAACTATTTCTGCGAGAAGTAAATCTCTTTATAAGTACTTCATTTTTCCATTAATAAAAGGCTAATAGATTAATCCATAAGAATAAAGGTGCTGTACGTAGGTTATTTTAGGTTGACTCAAATCGGGATTAAAAGATCTAGGTTAATGTGGGCAGTTTTTTTGAACTTTATTTTATGGGGTTCAGGTGGGCTTCTATTGAAAAGAGGCCGAATAGAAGTTTTTGCAATTGCTCTGCATATCTATCTCTACATTTTGTTTTTATTAATTGGAGTTTGGTTACTCTGGTTTCCAATATCTGCACTAGGAGGGGCTTATTTTGCATTAGATATAGACCGCAGATTTAAAAAAGAGAAATAAGTTGTTTTCTATTTATGATATCTTTCTTACAAACATGACTAGTTCTAGTGCAAGTGTAATTGCTGCAATTATCCCAACAACAGTAATCCAGACTGAAGCTGATGATACTCCTGCACTAACTGAATCTAAGTTAGTTTTCATTGTATCTACAGAATCAATAGATTGGTTGATATCACTTGAAATTGTTTGACCTGATTCCACAACTGATGTCACAACTGTTGTTTGTACTCCATCAATTGCTAAAATGATTGTCTCTTCAGACAATTCAATCTGAGATCCAATATTGGATTCTATATCTGATTGGGATGAAGAAATTTGACCATCTATTTCGGTTACTGCTGAGGATATTGCTCCCTGAAGGATATTTCTTGAAGATAATACTGTCTCCTCAATTATTGTTTGAAGTGAATTGATTTTTTCCTCAAGGTTATTAACATTATTCTGAACTGAAGAAATAGCATCATTTACATTCTCAACAATATCACTTTGGGCCAAAGCGATTCTATCCACTATAGTGTTCTCTACATCATTCAAGTTTGCCTCAGTAGCAAAACGCTCAGTAATATGAAATGTTTCAACCCTAATATTGCTTGTTCCGTTAGCTGTTCCCTCAACTTGAACAACATATGTTCCCAGCTCATTTGGTGTATAATCAAAATAAAACAGACCCGTATCGATGGCTACTAAACTAATTGTTTCAGGTGCAACCTGCCCAACACTTGGAAGATGAACACTTGCCGTTTTCACAAAAGGATCTATGGCTGTTCCATTATAATTGAATAAAATCACTACTCTAATTTCGTCACCTAACTGATATGAAGATCCAGTTCTTACAATTATCTGTAAAACCAAAGGTTGGTCTGGAGTATCATCCTTTGGAATAACAGGTGGTGATGTGGATACAGTATATTCAATATATATTTCTGCAGATTCACCTGTAGCTGCATCTATTGCCCTTGCAAGATATGTTCCATATGGCATCATTACAGTAGGAATTTCAGGAAAATTGAATACTTCAACGACATACTGCCCATCATCACGAGTATTCGATTGATCAACTCCTACAAGATTCCCGGCTGGGTTATAGATTTGAATTGCGACCGCTGACCCCGGTGTTGCTGTTCCCAAAATAACTAATGTATCACCTGGATTATATTCCGTCTTACTTGCCACCACTGTAATTGAGGCTGCCAATACGATTGGACTTGATAGAATAAGAATTAATCCTAAAACAATAAATGTTCTCCTTATATTCATCCATACCCGCCTTAGTGTTTCAAAACATCACTACTTTTGTTTAAATTGGAAACACTCAATAGTATTTTACAAGTGAATTAAGAGGTTTGACAAAATCCAGATATTATGGTTATTTTTTCAACAAATATCTCAATTCTTTCTTTCTAGTAATGATAACTATAACATTCAAGCTAATCCTTTAAAGTAGAAGATATTTGAAGATGTGCCAAGCTCCGGTAGTGTAGTCCGGTCAAGCATGTCGGCCTCTCACGTCGACGACGTGGGTTCGAATCCCGCCCGGAGCACTTTTTTCATCTTATGATTTTATTTTTAAAAATCTCAATAATTACAGATTGGTTTCTTTATAAAATAATGGAATTATAGAATATTTTGAATCGTTACAGAACACATTACAATAACTGAATCGATTAATTCTATCCTTTCCATAATCCTATTCCTAAACCAATTAATAAGGATGCTGAGGCGTAGGGTATTACATCAAGTAATCCGTAACCTGAATCAAATAACCTAGGTAGTACCTCCATAGATGTATCGTAAATATCATGTACTGTTAAACTAACATATCCTGTTGCAGCAAGAATTGTTATTAGTGAACTTATAGCTATTACCAGCTTTATAGTTCGTCTGATTATAGCTCCTAGAAGTAACCCAATCACAAGAGGCATAATTATGGGAAATAGCCATGCATATTCTGGTGGAACAGACAAATTGTTAAATTAATTTCTTTAGGCCACATATAAATATTATCTGCTCTTATTTCATTTATTTCCCAATATCGTGATTAACTTTTGCATTAATAATTTATGAAAAAAAGAATATTTCGCAATCTTTAAGGACTTGCCTGTTTCTAATAATAATATGGCTTCTGCAGATTATTCTTCTCTTATAGGTTTCGTAATCATTGCCTCCTTAATATTATTTGCAGCCTCAATAAAGATAGTGAAGGAATATGAGCGGGCAGTAATCTTCAGATTGGGTCGATTGATAGGGACAAAAGGACCAGGGATGTTTCTAAGAATTCCCATAATAGATATATTTAATGTGGTTGACCTTAGAGTCATTACCTTTGACGTGCCTCAGCAAAGTGTCATAACTAAAGATAATGTAACTGTGGAAGTTAATGCTGTAGTATATTATCGAGTATTTGAACCTGAAAAGGCAATTGTTTCAGTTGAAAATTTCAACTTAGCTACAGATTTATTGGCTCAATCAACATTAAGGGATGTTTTGGGTCAAGTTGACCTTGATGAGCTTCTCACTGAGCGGGATAAGTTAGGAAAACGGATAACGGACATTATTGACAGTTCAACCGATCCTTGGGGTGTAAAAGTAACAGCACTTGCGATCAAAGACGTTGAATTACCGGATGTTATGCAAAGAGCAATTGCAAAACAAGCTGAAGCAGAGCGTGAAAGACGAGCTCGAGTTATTATTGCGGAGGGTGAACACCAAGCATCCGAAAAGATGGCACTAGCTGCGGTGCAATACGCAAAGAATCCAAGTGCCATACGGTTGCGAGAACTTCAAACAATGACTGAAATTGCACGCGAAAAGAACATGGTGGTTGTAACTACAGCTGGGGCTCCTCAGGATCTTGCAACAATACTTGGCCTTGTGAAAGCTGAAAAGAAAAAATAATTCCATCTTCAAGGTGAATTTATGTTGCACTGCAGAAGATTGTTAATCTGTTTCATATCCCTATTTTTGTTTATACCCGGGTTTGCTGTTGCGGAAACGCCTAACTTAATGATTGTAACTCTTGAAGGCTCAATATCTCCTATGTCATATGAGCTTGTAAATGAAGCATTGGATAGTGCTTCTGCATCTGGGAGTCTAATAATTCTCATAATCAATACACCAGGTGGTAACTTGGATGCAACTTTCAATATAATTGAAGCAATAGAACAATCTGATGTCCCAGTTATTGGTTATGTCTTTCCTACTGGATCTAAAGCTTGGTCAGCAGGAACCTATATTCTTCTTTCTACAAACGTTGCAGCAATGGCACCACACACTATTCTTGGATCTGCTCAGCCAGTTTTGATGGATCCATTAGGTGGTGCAGTACCTGTGGAAGACCCAAAAGTCTTGAATGCTCTGGAAGCGTTTTTGGTTGAGAAAGCACATATGCATGGTAGGAATGAAACAGCTTCTCGTCTTTTCATACTGGAAAATTTGAATCTTTCAGCTGAGGAAGCAATTGAGAGTGGTGTGATAGAAATCATAGCTTCTTCAATTGATGAGTTAATTGAAATGCTTGATGGTACTGAAATTGATACTGCTGAAGGACCTTTAACTCTCAAAACATTAGATGCTGAAATTGTTCAGTGGTCTCCTAGTTTAAGGGTAACTGTTCTTCAATTTCTATCTGAACCAGTGTTAAGCTACCTATTATTCATTATCGGAATTTATGCGCTTATCTTTGGCGTGACTTCTCCTGGTTATGGAGGGGAAGTTCTAGGGGCAATCCTTGTTATTTTGGGTATAATTGGTCTAGGTATAACAGGAGTAAATTTTGGTGCAATCATATTGCTGGGGATAGGCACTATTTTATTATTGGCTGAATTATTTACACCAGGATTCGGTATTTTGGGAGGAGGTGGGTTATTCTCTATGTTAGTTGGTGGCATGTTAATGATCCCAGCTGGCCCTTGGGTAGTGTCTCAGGAGTGGTTGAATACTCTGAGAATGACAATCTTATTTGTCCCACCAATTGTGGGATCTTTTTTCATCTTTGCTGCCTATAAAATCCTCAAAGCTAGGCAGTTGCAGCCCTTTATCAAAGGAGTGGTTGGTGGTGTAGGCGAATCTGTTGATAACCTTTCTCCAAATCAATTAGGATTTGTTCTCTATCAAGGTGAATATTGGAAGGTAAAAACAAGATTTTCTATCAAACGAGGTGCAAAAGTCAAAATTCTAAAAAGAGATGGAATGCTTCTGACTGTTGAGCCTATTGAAGAAACGGTGGAGTAAATCTTACATCCTCTAACATCATGAACTATGTGAATCATTTGGGTAATCAACCACTAAATATTATTGGAATAACTGGATCACCTGCAACCGGAAAGAAATCCATAGGTAAAATAGTGGCGGATAGTCTTAAATACAAATTTCTGGATTTGAATAAGATTGCATTAGAATCAGGTGGTGTTCTTTCTGATGGTGAAGATTTTGAGGTGGATACTGATAAATTAAGGAAACAAGTTTTGCGAAAAATTAAGGGAAGAAAAGTAGTGTTGGTTGGACATCTTCTTCCATTCATTCTTTCACAAGATGAAATCGAGTTTGTAGCAGTCCTGAGATGTTCCCCAAAGGAGCTGGAAGCGAGATATTTCAAACGTGCTTACTCGAATAAGAAAATTAAGGATAATATTTCATCAGAGATACTTGATATATGCTTCGCGAGTGCATTGCGTAGTTTCGGACCAAGTACCATTGCTGAATTTGATACAACTGAAAGACAGCCTAATGATATTGCTAAAGACATTAGGCTTGTTTGGAGTGGTGATGCAAAAAGGTCATTTGGGAAGATTAATTGGTTATCTGAGATATTTACAGAAGATCTTATTAAGAAATATTTGGATTAAAAGGAAAAGAATAAGGAGTCATTTATTTACGCCTTAAAATATAATCTGGTGAATTTCAAATTGGAAGGTGATGATACAACTGTTGCAAAAGGTGCCACATCAATCTATTTCTCAAACATTGTTATCCTTGGTATGAACACTATTTATTTCATAATAATAGCTAACCTCTTTTCAACAGCCGAAATAGGTATTTACGCTGGAATCCAGCTTATTATCTTTGGTTTTTCGACTCTTACTAATTTCTCACTTCCACAGATAATTCCAACCAATATTATGATTCCGCAGGCAGTCACTAAACTTATCCCTGAATTTCTAGGCCGAAATGAAAAAGGAAAAGCTACTCGAAGTTTCTTTATTATTATACTCATCGCACTAACAATAGCCACTATTCTTTCTCTTCTTCTTTACTTTCTAGCAGAACCAATTACACAAACATTATTTAGAGGTGAAGCGAAAATATTATGGATTCAACTTCTCGCCTTGGATACATGGATTTTTTCGATGAGCCAAGTCTTCTATGGTGGATTAGTTGGACTGAAGCGTATCCCAAGAGCTAGTTTATTTTTAATAATTTCATTTGCAGTAAAATACATTCTGGGAGCAAGCCTAGCAATTGCAGGACAAGGTCTTCTAGGCATAATGATAGCATTTGTAATCGGAGATATTATCTTTCTTATGCTAACCAGTATCTCGTGTCTAAAACCTCTTTGGGTTAACCATGAACAAGTATCTCCGAAATTCATAATGAACTATTCACTTCCATTGTTAGTAACATCATTAATCATTTTCGGAGTCACTCAGCTTGATAAGATATTCGCCTTCATGCAATTAGAGTTAAGTGATTTAGGAATATACAATATTGCTGTAACAGCTGCTACAATAGGTGCATTTGCACCTAATGCTATTACCACCGCTTTAGTGCCAAGCTTATCTACTTTGGATGCAACTAAAAAGATTGATGAATTTAAGGAATTGGCAAAAACTTACACCCGTTATGTCACCTTAATTGCTACTCCAATGTCATTTGGAATAGCGGCTCTAGCCTCAGGTTTTGTTCAGCTCTTTGGACAGCAATATTTACCTGGGGCTTTACCTGCAACAATTCTGTCTGTTGCAATAGGTCTGACTGCCATTTCATCAGTCTATAATGGTGAACTTTTAGCAACTAGTCGTACAAAAAGTATTATGCTTGTAAACTTGGTCGGTCTTGTCATTTTAGGCATAGGTTTAGCAATTCTTACACCATTGTTGGATTTTGTGGGTGTTGCATTGAGTAGATCCATAATGATAGTTTCAATAGCGATATTGTTGGCGTATGTTACACATAAACGAGATCTCTTCGTTATCGATGGTAAAGCTTATCGAGACTCTGTCTTTGCAGCGTCAGTTATGGGTATTATTCTCTTTTTGATATTGAATTTTATTAGTGGGTACAGAAGCCAAATCATTTCACTAGTATTTCTGATTCCTGTAGGGATGGTCATATATCTAGTAATTCTCCGTATTTTGAAAACATTCCAACCTGCAGATATTGAATTTATTAGAAAATTCCTTCCCAAACGTGCAGAGGGATTAATCCAAATTATATCCAAGATTGTTGGGATAAGCTAACTAAGCACATATTCTTCTATTCAACAGATATTTTTATTGAATTTCCATCAATATCTGTAGTCATCCAATTTACTCCTTGAATAGGTTGGTCCATTATCTTAATCTTTTTTACGCGAACTAAAAATGTCAATTCATCAAGTTTTGTATCAATACTCTCTTTCCAAATAGAATCAAGACCAGATACATATGCGGTATCCAAAATTTCAGTAGGATTATATCCTCTTTCTTTCCGCAATGCTTGAAGTCTTCTAGCTAAATCTCTAACATTTCCATCAGAAATAAGATCTGCATCACGTTCTTTTTGGAGTGCTATAATCATGCCTTCTTTCACTGCAACTACATGATCATTATTAATTGATATATGCTCTAAAATCAATTCATCTTTCAATATCTTTATTTTATTTCCTTCTAATTCAACAGATATTTCACCTTTATCCTTCAATTCTGAGTAGATTTTCAGAGAATCCGCTGTTGCAAGATATTTCACAAAAGATTGCATTTTGGCTTTAAGTTTACTTCCCAGAAGATCATATCGTGGAGTAATCTTAACTCCTATAGGAGTGCCTTTTAGTTCTGTTGTGAATAAAACATCCTTAATGTTTCCTTGGTCTTTAATTAAGCCCAAGTACTTTTCCATTTTTTCTTTATCCTTAAGAACAACTTGAGCTGATTTGAGAGGCCACCGCCTTTTCAGCTTTGCCTTCATTCGTGCAGAATTCATTAATGATATGAGATGTAAAACCTGCTGAACTTCTTCTTCAAGTTCTGGAAGAAGGAATCTCTCTTCCACAGTTGGCCATTTTTCCATTAGTATGCTTTTCTTTTCTAAGAACGATTTCTGATATAGATGTTCTGTAATATACGGTGAAATTGGGTGCAATAAAATGTCCAAAATCTTAAGAATGTAAGCTAAAATTGCATATATTGCTAATCTCCTATTCAATGTTTTTGGACTATCGTCCCATATCTCTTTTCTGGTCATTGGGACATAAGTTTGACTTAAATCATCTATGAGAAATCTCTCTATTGCTCTTACTGAAGATTGAAATCTACAGTTTTCATTGTCTTGAGTAACTGACTTTATAATTTGTTGAAGTTTAGAGAGAAGCCAATTCTCTTGATCTTCTAGAAGCGATTTGTCTGAAGCCCAATTTATTGAGTGCCGATTTATGTCAAATTTATCATATTTACTGTTCTGCAACAAATATAGATGTAGATGGTAGAGTGTACTAAGTACTTGATATGATCTAGTGTTCATCTCTTTAAAACTAAAGTTTAGA
>Ga0066864_10000906_pt1 | contig 11235 bp, 8 predicted proteins | sample ETN02SmetaG_4_FD_66432 | JGI IMG/M metagenome (GOLD analysis project Ga0066864, IMG submission 66432) | Marine microbial and viral communities from oxygen minimum zone, Eastern Pacific Ocean - ETNP2014F10-02SV251 | ecosystem: Environmental > Aquatic > Marine > Oceanic ... | reverse complement strand
AGCATGAACCGGATCGGTGAGAGCGCCCTCACTTCCTGGAACAACCGGAATATTAAGGCTTTTGGCGGTAGCAATCGCATTGGATTTATTCCCCATGCGGTCCATGTTCTCTGCACGAGGACCAATGAAATTGAAACCATGTTCGCGGCAGATACGTGCATATTTAGGGGATTCGGAAAGGAATCCTATCCCAGGATGAATAGCATCCACTTCCTCCTGTTCTGCGACTCGGATCACACTCATAGCGTTGAGGTAGCTTTCCTGTGGAGTATCTCCCCCGATGCAGACCAGACGATCATCCTCACCAAGTTGCTTGACAGGTTTGCTTTCCATATCCGGATCAGAGGCAACTAGTATCGTCTGCAATCCTGCTTCTCTTGCTCCCTGGATCAACCTTGCTGCGGTACAACCCCGGGCATGGATCAGTACTTTGTTGATGTTCTTGGGTCGGAATTTGTCACTACGACTCAGACGTTGGACATGCTCCTGAATTGAAAGCCGGTATTCTCCAGCAAGGATCCTGGCAATAACATCCTTTACCTGATGCTGGGCCGTCGGAATTTGAGGATCGATCTCTTTCAAACGTTCATCCAGATTGTCATCAAACGGATTGGCCACAAGCCCGTCCATGGCCTCATTGTTCGAGGAGAGATAATTGGACAGGGTCGCATGGGCGGGCAGGTGACTTTCCACCACAAGCTGTCCAGCAAAGGGCATTTGTGTCCCTGAAAGGTAATAGGTACGAACCAGCAGGTGAGTCATGAAACTGGCCTGGGCCCCTCCGGTGCAATCACGGAATCCGAAACAGATCACGGGCAAATCAAAGTCTTTAATGAAACGAGTCAGTCTGTCATTGATGATTGACATTGAAAACAATGAACCCGCCCCCTCTTTGGTCTGCATTCCTGCTGAGGAAACAAACATGATTACCGGAAGTTTCATCCGGGCACATTCATCCAGCAACCTGCATACCTTATCACAGCTGGCCATGTCAAAAGCCCCTGCCTGAAATTCAGTATTGCTCACCACTAGACCCACTCGGTATCTCGGATTGCTTCCCGAAATTGTTTCTAAAGAATCCGAAGTGGATTGGATTGTGTCTTTTGATCCATTTTCATTTGTCTTGGGAAGGTCCTCTTTAGAAATTTCAAAATGAGCAAGTCCTGTGATCACTCCGCAGGGCATCCCTCCATTAGACAAAGCACGTTCGATGGCATCTCTAAAACCAGGGAACTGTAAAGGATTGGAAGTGATTCGATCGCCATAGAGTTCTTGAAAACCAGTAAAGAATTGATCAATGACCTTGGCTGGGCTAATTGGGTTTCTTTTGTATTCACGAAGCAGATTTTGAATCAACAGGTCCTTGTAGGCCTGATCCAGTCGATTCCAGAAATCCTTGATACCAATGTTTCGAGGAGTGATCTTCCCGTCAAAACGCCCCTTGCCTTGTTGATCGGTATATAAAGAAGGAAGGAGACCGGAAAAAAAGTAACGGACTACACCAAACAAGGGAGGACTCATCCTTGGAAACACAACCCTCTTCCAGGTGCTGATGGTGCCCATCACTTCATCACAGTCTTTTCGTTCGATGAAACGAACCAACCATTTGAAAAAATGATCTCGAAGCCATTCACTTTCAAATTTGACCGAGCTTTTTTCAAATTCCTTGAGTGCACCGTCGAAGGCGACCTCAAATAAGTTTTCTACAGATTCCTTTGAAATACGGTTGTTTCCTTTCAATTCTCCCGCAATCCTAGGCAAAGAATCGATCAATTGATTGTATAATAAGTCGAAGAGGATTATGTTCTGATGGTTTTCAAAGAACACTGGTTGAATTTCAGGGTTTTGCAAAAGATCGAGCAGAACGAGATTTCCAGGAGGAAGTTCATGTATCTCGTTGCGTTGGAGATGTTCGAAGAGCTCGATCAGGTTTTCTCCGGCATTGTCCTTCCAATGATTGTAGAGATAGATCAGGATTTCGGTGACAAGGTCTACAATCGATTTTTGATAGTTTTCACGCGGATCTCCCATGAAAAAACGGGTGAATTTGCTCCGTTCCTTGTCTCTGGCATCGTTTGCAGCCAGAAATGCTTCGTACCGTTTGAACAGTTTTTCGTTGTAACGAATCTCAAGGGTTGAGGAAACCCAACGTTTAAAATTTTCACGGCGTTCTTCCTCACGCCTTTGATGCAAACGCCCCACCGGCGTTTTCCGGGGGCTGAGCCTTGAGTACTGATGAATCGTACGGCTACTGATACGCTGGCGCATTCTAAGAAAACGCATAAACCGGTAAACATCTCCGAAGATGTTGAGGGTCCCTGTCGGTGGACGATCCGTCAGCCGATTGCTTTCAATCAAAAGTTCCGATGGATCTAGATAGTGTTCGATGCTGTCACGATAATGGTGAAAGAAAAAATCATGTTCCTTGAGGAAACTCACTGCATCCTTCTCCACACTCTCAATACCTGTGATGATGGCACGCGAGAGGTTTTTGAGTTGATGAGGTTGGTCGTAGCTGTAGTCGATCACACCATCGAAGTACCCCCGCGATTGCAATTCATAAGCTGACACCCCAATGTATTTGGCTGATTCCTGCCAGGAGAGATTGTATTTGCGTGCTATGTTGCTCAGGCCCTTAGGATGAATGGTGTTGAACACACCTTCTCTAACGGAAAGTAGTAAGTTTGCTGTCGCCAAAGGAATCGCTCCTCCGCTGTAACCTCCTCCAAAGACCACTCCCACCACAGGTAGTTGTAAATTTGCCATCTCGGAAATGAAAAAGGAGATGCTGTGGGACTGGTTCTGGAGATTTGCCTCGGCATCTGCAGCAGCACCAGGAGTGTCCATAAACGTCACCAAAGGCATCGCGTGGGAGGCGTAAAATCGCACCATTTCTGCTGCTCTTCGATGATGCTTGGGATACCAAACTCCATTTTGCGATTTATGATTTTGGGCAATGAAACCGAGTCTGCGCTGAAGCCCGCCAATATCAAACTCACATTCTGCCATGTAAAGAGGCCCTTCGGATTCTTCAAAAATGATTTTTGAGCCAAGTTGTCTGATAACTTCTGGAGAACTAGGACGCTTTTGGGTCTCAGACGGGGTAATGACACGATGAATGTACCCGTCCACATCCAGTTTTTTGAGCAATTTGATCTGAGCTGCAATATCTTTTGAGGTCAGCAGGCCTTCTACACCGGACTGATCAAAAATGGCAGATTTCTTTCCATTCTGGAGGGCGAGGTCATGAGACATCGTCTCCGCGGCATGAAAAGCACTTTGATAGTTCTGGCTACGTTTCCTCGTGTTACTCATACTTGATTTATGTTATTTTTTTTGACACTGAGGCCATTCATTTTCCTTCTATGTAAGAATTTATTTTAATGCCTAAACAGCCTGTTTTCATCCATTCCAGCCTGATGGAGCAGTTGGTCCAAGAGGCCCGTATCTCCAAGCGACAAAGGATGAATTACAATTTTCATCAGCTTGAGGACGCTGCGAACCGGATGCTGAATGCCATCGAACCTGAAAGTTATATACAGCCCCATCGTCATGTCGAACCACCACGTGATGAAGCCTTCCTGGTATTGCGAGGTCGTGGAGCGATCCTCCTTTTCAATGATGACGGAGTTGTGAAGCATGGTTTCCTGCTTGATTCCACTAGTGAAAACCTTGGCTTGGACATTCCTGCCGGTTGGTATCACACCATCGTCTCCCTTGAACGTGGAAGTGTTTTTTACGAAGTCAAAGCTGGTCCTTACGAGCCCACGAAAGCCAAAGAGTTTGCTACTTGGGCTCCTCCAGAAAATGCTCTAGAGGCTCCTGCCTACCTTGAGAAACTAAAAAAAATGGCCTCACGATTTTATTGATTTTGCTCCACTCCTTCCAGAACAGTCTGTGGCAGAAATAGCCATTCAGGCCCAACAGTGTTCGACGAGATAGGAAAGAGCAATTGTTCCTCCATTGAAAACATTCGATTCACCAACATCGGATCGTTGCGTTGATGATATTCACTCATCACTAAACGCATCTGTTCCTTCTTCCCCAATTGTTGCAGAGTCAGTGCCAGGCGATCCAACAGCACAAGTTGTATAGCCGGATTTCCCTGAAGACGTTCGTTCTTCTCGAGAGTATTGACCAGCAAATCTTCGTTTTCCTCCCAATTACCGCTGAGCATCAATGATGAACTGAGGGATTCGATCAGGAAAAGATGGTCCGGATGGTTTTCAAGCCCCTGGCGGTAGATTTTTTGGGCTTCTAATTCCTTACCCTGATAGAGATAGAGATCTCCCACCAACCTATGTGCAAAGCCCCTGCTTTCAGGGTTGTTGAGGTATGGTCTGCTGATTTCTAGAGCTTCCTGCCAGGACTGTTGAGGGGCCAGAGAAAGTGCGTGGAGGTAAACCACCTCCCAACTTCCGGAAAGTTGATCCAGCAAAGGAGTAGTCAATGCCAGTACAGAACGGTATTTACGCTGAAGGTAATAAATCCGTGCCAGTGAAAAATCAAGTAGTGGACTTTGGTGGGTGACCCGAGCTTGACTAAGCAACTCTTCCGCATTTTCATAATCACCGCGTGCTGCAGCCAGACTAGCTCGAAGCTGCAGGACTTCCATTTTTAAAGGATATTTTTCCTGGAGACGAAGCAGACTTTGCTCGACTGAATCAATTTCTCCTTTCATGAGGCGGCGACGCAAGGAGAGTAACTGAAAAATTGGTTCCTGAGGATCATTTTCGATCGCCCTCTGCAGGGCCAAATCCCCCTGCAGATAATCTCCCATTCTAAACAAAACCGTGGAGCGGAGAAAATGTACCCGACCGAGTCGGGTGTTGATCTCTACCGCCTGATTCAATGTATCCAAAGCCTCTTCCAGTTTCCCGGAGCGAAGGGAAAGGGAAGCCAATCCGAGCAGGGCATCCACACTGCGAGGGTCCAGTTCCAGAGTTTGAAGGAATTGCTTTTGTGCCGTCTCTAGATCCCCACGATTGAATTCAAGATAAGCACGAAGGAGGGAAATCTCAGCATTGGTTTTCGTTTGGGATTCCAGCTTTTCAATCAACATTATAGCTTCATCCCACTGCTGTTGAGAAAAGAGAATTCGGAGCAATTCCAGCTGAAGAGGTTCATAATTGGGATGCTCTCGAATCATTTCCTCAATCAGAGTCCTCGCGTAATAAAAGCTCCCCTGTGTCGAATAGGCCTGGATTCTCAAAAGCAATGCTTCACGGTTAGAGGGTTCAAGTCGAATCAGTTCATCCAACACCCGGATGGCACTGTCATACTCATGCTGACGGAGCTGAAGCCGGGCTAGAAATAACAGTGCCTCAGCGTAATATCGGTCACGCTGCAGGATTTCCTCCAAGACTGCAATGGCCCGGGAAGTATCACCAATCTGCTCAAAAGTACGTGCCAGGATTAGATAGGCTGAAACCCTTTCGGGATCAAGGTCGGTGGCGGTTCCTAGCTCAGTCAACGCATCACTGAAGCGTTGCAATGCATAAAGCACAGTTCCGAGTTGTTCGTAATAGGCAGCATTCAACGGATCCATCCGGGTTGCTAGCCTTGCATGGCGTTCTGCCGATTCATATTCCTTTTTCAGCAAATAGCCTTTGGACAACCCGTAATGAGCTCCTGCATTGTCTTCTTCCTCACGGATGATTTTTTTCTGTTCGACAATAAAGGAGTTCACATTTTCCTCGGTCAGCAGAGGAATGTTTTTTTTGCTCTCTGAAAGCCCTCCACAACCTGATATCACCAACAGCAGAGCTATGCCCGGAAGGAATATTTTTGGAAATTTATGCACTTTCAATAAGAGAAGGGAGAGATGCCTTTAGAACTCCAATTCTGTTCTGCGATCATCAACCTGGGAAGGGAAATCGCGGCGGGAGGGCTTGAAGGACCTTCATTGCCCAAACGGTCCACAAGCCTTATTTTGAACATTAAAATATCTTCTTTTTTAGTTTCCAAATCAATATAAAACAAAGCCTGCTTTGGAAGCACTCCCGGATGGGTATCTGTTTCGTAAATGGGAGGACCGGGGATGCTGATAAGAACATCTCTTTGAAAAAGATAATGATCTTCCCTCAGTGGCATCCCATTCAAAGGAGTTTCAGGAAGATTCCCGTTATCATCCAGCAGATAAAGATTTGCGCCATAATTACGGGTCCGGTGTATGATTTCTCCAGGCTGCGGAAATCGCTGATAAAAACTCTCCTGCGGTGAATGCCAGGAAAAACGTGAGGAAAATCGACGCTGGATGGCTTTTGAGTGATTTTTATCCTGGCTCAGTAGTGCTTGTCCTGTTTGATCCTCGTTGTTGCTTAATCTGGTATTTCCTCCTCCAATTGTTCCTTCTGTTTCAAAATCACCACTTTTCAATTGTCGCAGAACCCTTCCAAAATCAAAAACCTCTTCCAAATAAATGCCTGCGTCATCTTTTTCATACCCTATCGGATCTGGAAAACGTTCCACTTTCAGAGATACCGCTTCTGGGAAAATAGGTCTGGGCGGAATCCCCATCATAGCCCTATGCTGAAGGGGTTCTTCATTTTCATCAAGCCAACTCAACCGAATCTGTCTGATCATTGGCAATTGAGAATCGGTTATCCCTGGATCGTAAAGAAATAGGCTGGAATCTTCCTTTAAAAACCGGGTCGATGTATATGGAATGAATTCATTTTTAAACCAGCCATCTTCACAATCTGGGCAGATACGCTGTCCATAATATTCTTCGATGAGCAGTCCTGGAACTGGTTCATTGAAAGATTCAAATGTATTTCGGGATTTTTTCTCTTGAACTGAATCCGTCTCATGAAAATTGATTGAGTCATTTGCAAAATATTTCCTACCCCCATCAAGAATTTGCCATTGAATTCTTAATTGACTGTCTCTGTAGATAAACTGGGGTTCAGAAAAATACTGGGTTGGAGCTTGTTCGGGCATCGGTTCAGGAAGAGTTTTGAACCCACACCCCTGGAACAGGAAAAAGACAGAAAAACAGAAAGCTAGTAGAGAAAAAGTATTTGGATTCAAAACGTTTGAACTCAGGGCTTAAGAATGATTCGTCAGATCCATTATAGCCTCATAATACTTTTCCTAAAAGGCTTGTGAGACCTTCGTCCCTTTTCCCTCTTTAATAACCGCGTTCAAGATCGACGAGATTATTCAGCGGATGCCCCTTTTTCATGTTCTTGTAATTTTCAAGAATCTGTGGGGCCACAGACTCTGCAGGAGTGCTACTTGAATTATGGGGAGTGATGAGGATTTTAGAATGATTCCGGAAAGGGTGGTTTGCCGGAAGTGGTTCTTGACGGAAAACATCGAGACATGCACCCGACAGGTGCCCCTCGTTCATCGCCTGAATCAGGTCTTCCTCCACCAAAACTTTTCCACGGCCCACATTGATCAGATAGGCTCCCTTTTTCAATCTTTTCATGGTTTTTAGGTCCAGAAAATTTTCTGTTTCTGAAGTCAAGGGGAGTAGGGAAATCAGGAAATCACTTTGAGAAAGGAGATCATCAAGGCCTTCAGAACCATTGAAGCTTGAAACACCTTTGATCTTTTTGGGGGAACGACTCCAACCCAAAACCTCGAATCCCATTTTGAGGAAAAGTCGGGCCGCATGTGTTCCAAGGTATCCCAATCCTAGGATCCCTATCCGGTTTCCGGGTTTGCGAACGGTTCTACCCCAAGGGATCATCTCCGGTTCACTGATGTGGGTCAACATCTGGCGGCGGTGCATAAGCACTGCAGTCAGCAGGTATTCACTCATCCAAATGGCCATGGTCTGATCCGTAAGCCGGATAATTGGGATTCCTTGAGGAAGTTCCGTATCCAGTAAAACACTGTCCACCCCATGACCATACACACATATCACTCTCAGCTTAGGATAAGTCTTTAAGGTTCCATGAGGCTGATTCCAGATCACTGCAAATTCAACAGTTCCTGGATCCTCCTCTAACCCAATTCCAATTCTTAAATCTGGATCCAGTTTAAGCAATTCACTTTGCAGCACTTGAGGCTGCATGTGATCTGGCAACAGCAGTTGAATCATTCCTCAGTGAAGAAAATCAGATATTGAAAAGAACCATCCTCCTCGGAGAGAAAGATTGATCCCTCATTCAAGGCAGGAGAGTGAATTCTATGGGGATTACTCTTGGAGAACGAAACTCAGAATTGCCGGAAACTTGATCAACTATCTGCAAAAAGTGGAGAAACGTGACGGAAACCTTCCACCATCTGCCCCCGTTCCTTATTTAGTTTCACCATATCAGTGGCCCAACGCAGTACATCCTTGGCTGAACGTGGCGGAAATCCCAGCTTACCGCAGATTTTCATGAGATAATTGACCTCCGAGGTTTTCACTTTCCCGTCTGCAGCCACAATCATCGCAAGGTAATAAAAAAAGTGTCCAGCATACATGCGGTCGGTATTCAGGTTTTCCATGGGAGACACCTCTCTTTTCTTGGCAGTTTCCATCAAAGCTGCACGCTGTTCGTCGGATTCCACCAAACTGAGAGCATCTTCAAGGTAACACATCTCACTTTGATCAATGACCTTATCAGCAATCAGCATGTTGACCATCGCTTTCGCTAGCCACATTTTCCCATTATCGCTTAGACGCTCAATGAATGCAGGCTGAAGCCGAATTCCAAACATTTCATCCACCGAAAGGGGGATATCTTCGTCCACCTTTGGTTTCTCATTACCGGCTTCGGCTTCTTGATTTTCAGTGCCTTCAGCTTTTTTTTCTTCTGCCGGAGCTTCTTCTTTTGCTTCTTCTTTTGCTTCTTCTTTTGCTTCTTCTTTTGCTTCTTCAGCGGCTTCTTCTGCCATACAAACTCATCAAATTAATGGATTTAGGTGAAATAATTGGATGCGTTTTATCAAATGCAATCTTCATGAAATATTTCCATGAAGCAAGACATAAGAGCATCTACACGGTTAAACCACGAGAAAATAGGTCCCATTTTTAGGTCAAAAGCTCCTCTAGAACTGCAAACAATTTTTCAATGTCTTCGAAGTCGTTGAAGAGATGGGGTGAAACCCGCATCGAATCCCCACGGATGCTGACAAAAATCTTTTCCTTGGCCAGCAACTCCAGAAGTCCCTGAGGCATTCCTTCAGGAAAGCCAATCCCAACAAAGTGTGGTCCACGCTGATTTTCTTTGACCACTCGGAGTCCAATTTGTACTGCTCTAGCTGCAATTTCAGAGGTAAGCCTTTTAAGGGTGCTGCTGATTTTAAGGACTTTCCATGCATGTATCTGTTCCAGGGCCGCATGGACCATTGGCATCAACATAAAGTTGCTACGTTCCCCAACGTCAAAACGTCGAGCTCCAGGTTGAAATTCCTTTTCATAACGCGCCAACCCGGCGAAATTTTCACTGTTCTTCCGTTGGATCCAATTGTGTTCAATCGGCTGGCCCTGATGATGTTTTGGGTCGGCATAGAGGAATCCCATGCTGTAGGGTCCAAGAAGCCATTTGTATGTTGAGGCAATCATAAAATCGGGCTGAACATCCCGAACTGAAAATGGTATTGCACCGAGGGACTGGGTCAGATCCAGTACCAACGCAGCACCTGCTTCCCTGCAACGACAACCAATTTTTGGAAGGTCTATCAATCTTCCGTCACTCCAAATGGACGTGGGGAAGTGCAACAATGGCCGTCGATTCATCGATGGCATCGAGGATGATTTCGGTCCAGCCTGAATGCGAAGGATCCTTGAGGAAAACCGTTTGAGCGTTATTCAAACGTGCCATTTCCTGCCAACCCAGCACATTGGAAGGAAACTGTTCATGGAGCATGAGGATTTTGGATCCTGGCTCAACCTCAAGGTTCTTTACCGCTACGGCAACTCCGTAGCTTGTAGCAGGAATGATGGCGATATCGCTGGGCTCTGCCTCAATCAATTCTGCAAAGAGTCGTCGGGTATTTTCGGTTTCTTCAAAAAAATCCGGAATCGTGATATTCCATGGCTGCTGCTTTCGAAACAAGGCCTGCCTGCCGGCTTCACTGACACTGAGCAGTTGTGGACTCATGTAACAGCAGTTGAGGTAGGTTATTTCCGAAGGGAGGTCAAATAGGTGTTTTTGGAGGGGAATCAAAGTTTCCGTCGGATTGTCTTCCGGTTTCATCTGTCAGTTGTCAGATAAAAATGAATGGTCGTTACGAATTCATCCCTAAGCATCTTGTCAAGATGGGATGCATGGCGTTAAATGGAGGTTAATTTCACGAGCATCAGTCTGATCATGGTGATTCATGCCCCCTGAAGATCCTGCACCAACAGAAGAACTGCTGCAAATCCAAATCGCCATCGAGTTGGACCGAGGGCGTAAGATCGCCGAAATCGCTTCAGAATTCCAAGTCCCTGAAAGACAGGTCAGGAACATCGCCCGAAGTGCGGGCTTGCTTGAATCGAAAAAAAGTTCATCCGGAAGAAAACGCCTTTCTGAAGAAGAAAAGGAAATTCTCCTTGGGCGCATCGAGGCAGGGGAAGACCCGGGTGAACTGGCATCAGGGGTAGGAATCAAAACCTCAACCCTGCTTCGCTGGTGCCGGGTGAAAGAGATCGAGGTCCCGCGCAGATTGGAGCAGCTTTCTCAAAAAGAACGTCAAGAAATCCGGGAAATGCTTGAAGAATATTCCTGGAAGGAAGTAGCCCAGGCCTATCGATTGAGTCCGGAAGCCCTGGAAGCCCTGAAGGAACCGGCCTACCGCAAGCTTGATTCTTCCGTGCTCGCCTTCCTTTATGAACTCTTCAAGGAAAATCCAAAAATCAGCGATTCCAAAGTCCTGGAAAGCGCTGGTCAGCTGGGAATCGAGGTGACTAAAGAGGAAGTGGGATCCTACCGGAAAAGACTGAGAGATATGAAGAGGATATGATGCTCACTCCTCCAGTTTGTCGAGCAGGCCGATGATTTCCTGCAGTTCCTCCATTTCGGGAACCGCATGGTTCAAATTCATTTCCGCGTTATTTCTGACCTGCTGTGGAGTTTCTCCGGATGCTGGAGTTTTCCCGCTAACGTCATGCTGGATGCCCATCGCTGAGATTTCATGGGGCTTCTGTTCGTCCGGCTCTCTGCTCCGGTCGCTTCCAGAGATCAATCTCAGATGTGAGCCGCGGTTACGTTGAGCGGTTTTCGGGGTTCCAAAAAGCTTCTGACGGTTGATCCTGGCTTTTTGAGATTTGATCTCTTGAACGCTGTTGAGCACTTCCTGCTGAAGTTCCTT
>Ga0066864_10000894_pt1 | contig 11316 bp, 6 predicted proteins | sample ETN02SmetaG_4_FD_66432 | JGI IMG/M metagenome (GOLD analysis project Ga0066864, IMG submission 66432) | Marine microbial and viral communities from oxygen minimum zone, Eastern Pacific Ocean - ETNP2014F10-02SV251 | ecosystem: Environmental > Aquatic > Marine > Oceanic ... | reverse complement strand
GTGGTAAGGTAACACTATTCGACCTCTTCCTTACTTCTAGTGAGTATAAAAAGTTGGCTACAGACTGGTCTAGAAGGCATGGTCTTTTAGCATTTTGGAAAAAGATGGAGAAAAAATATGACAAATAATTATATGGGATTTGACAAATTTGTTTGGTTTCAGGGTGTCGTAGAAGACCGTGGTGATCCATTGATGTTGGGTAGGTGTAAGGTTAGGTGCCTAGGATTTCATGATGAAAATAAACAGACAAGTCCCACAGAAAATTTGCCTTGGGCACATCCAATACAACCATTAACATCCACAGCTATGAGTGGAATGGGTGAAACACCTTTAGGTCCTGTTGAGGGTACTTGGGTTGTTGGTTTTTTTAGAGATGGTAATACTGCTCAAGAACCAATTATATTTGGTGTTATTGCTGGTATTCCAGGGGAAGGTCCGGATAGAACTAAAGGATTTAATGATCCTAGAATACCTGAGGAAGCTCCACATGGAACTTTTCCGAAGGAAGATCAAGCAATTCATGGACTTAATGAACCAGATACAAACAGACTCGCTAGAAATGAAGAAGATTATACACATGCCATTTTTGAAACAAAAGATGCGTGTTTTGTGATCGAACCAAAGGGTGCTCAATCCCGAAAAGCTGATGGGGATAACTGTAGAGGTGTCACACAAGCAACTGTATTAACAAATGAACATCCAACAGTACCGGTTACTCCAGCAAAAATATGGGACGAACCCTTAACAACCAGTACTTTTGTTCAAAATGATGAGGGTGAGGATGTACCAAGATATAAGGCACTCTACCCTTATAACCACGTTTATGAATCTGAATCAGGTCATATTATGGAATACGACGATACCAAGTATGCAGAACGAATTCATGAATATCATAAAACAGGAACATTCTTTGAAATTGATGCATCAGGCACCAAATCAACAAGGATTGTAGCGAATAACTATACAATTGTTGCTGGTACCAATGATGTATCTATCAGGGGAGATTGTAACCTCACAATAGATGGTAATGCAACAACCTATATTAAAAAAGATTGGAATATACATGTTGGTGGTAACAAAACCGAATATGTAACAGGAAATGTCGTTGAAAAATATGCTTGTAACCACTCAACATATGTTGGTAACGACCATACATTAGTGGTTAGTGGAAACAGCAGTATAGAGGTGTGTAAAAATCTTCATGAATATACACACCTGTTACGTCAAGACATAGTAGACGGAAACAGAGAAGATACATATGGTTCCGTACATATACACAAGGTGGCTCAACAATATTATTCCACATCTGGTGACAAAATGGTTATAACATCTTCAGATAATTTATACGCATATGGACAAGAAATACACCTAAATCTTAGTGCAGTCCATCTAGCGGATACTCCAGCTGGTTGGCAAGGTCCAACATTAGTGTGTAGTGGGTAAAAATGTCAACAAACATTTCTAGACACACCGATACATTAACAACAGGTCATGGTTGTGATACTATTACAACATTAGCTATACCTGGTCAAACAGATGTATTTGCTGAAGGTCTATTAGTTGCAAGAATTGGTGATCCGACAGTAGTCCACTTAATACCATGTGGTTGTCCTCCTTGTTGTTGTCCACATGTAGCTTATGTTAATAACGGTTCATCTACTGTTTTTTGCCATGGTATAGGAGTTGCTGGAAAAATGTACGGAGAAGGATGGTCTACAGCTGACCTTGGAGCCATGATAGAAGGAGCACCTACAGTTTATGCTGGAGATGGAACAGGACCTTAATTATATGGATGTTTTAAAGCGACACCGCTAATTATACACCTGTTTTTAGAGTTTGTCAAGCGTTTTTTTGGATTAATTTGATATAAATAGTAAAAAATAGAGAACTAACAAATGCCAAGACCAGACGAAACAATATTCAGCGATTTCACATTAAATTTGACACCACATCCAGTATCAAGGGATTTGGTAATAGAGACCAATGAATATGCTGTTAAAAGAGCCGTTAAGAATCTAATTTTTACAGAGTTTTATGAAAGGCCTTATAATCCACTCCTAGGATCTAATGTAAAAAAGTCATTTTTTGAACCCTTCACTAATGTTACCGCATCTGATATAGAATATAGTATTAGAGAAATTTTAAATAATTATGAACCTAGAATAGAACTTTTGGAAATTAAAACTGGAGATGATAGAGAGAGAAATGGTCTTAACATTATGATTACATTCCGAATTAATAATCAGGTCCGTCCTGTTATGTTGGACCTTTTCATAGAAAGAGTAAGGTAAAAATATGGGTATTGCAAATTCAACACTATCAGTTTCGGATTTAGGTTTTGAAAACATCAAAGAATCCTTTAAAACCTTCTTAAGAGCTCAAACAAAATTCAATGACTATGATTTTGAAGGTTCAAACATGAGTCTTTTGTTAGACTTATTGGCATATAATACACACTACAACACATATTACACCAATATGGTAGCTAACGAAATGTACCTTGATACTGCATTGATACGGAATAACTTAGTATCGAGAGCTAAAGAGATTGGTTATTTACCTTCATGGTCTAAAGGTGCAGTTGCGAACGTAAGTGTAACCGTTGTGCCTACCACCTCACCCAATACTGTAACAATATCATCAGACACAACCTTTTCTTCAAGTATAGACGACCTAACATTAACTTTTTCAAACGTTAATGATGTTGTAATCACACCCAACTCAAGTGGTGGTTATATCGAAAGCAATATGCAATTGGTTGAGGGACTACCACTCACTCACAAATACACCGTGAGCACTTCAAATGCAGTAGATTACCTCATACCTAACGAGAACGCTGACCTTACCAACCTTACAGTTACGGTCCAAGAGTCCGCAGCATCATCCAATGTCCAATCATATAGTTATGCAAATGACATTACTGAACTCTCAGGAACCTCGAAAATTTACTTCTTAGAGGAAGATAACGATAAGAAATATCGTGTATACTTTGGTGATGGTGTTATAGGTAGGGAACTTACAGATGGTAATGTTGTTATATTGAAATATAGAGTATGTAACACAACTAAAGGAAATGGTGTTCGTACCTTCTCACCCCCAACCTCAATAGATGGTCATTCTGCTATTACAGTATCCACAGTAAGCGTTGGCTCTGGGGGACAAGTGGAAGAATCACTGGAATCTATACGACAAAATGCACCGTTATCATACGAAAGACAGAACAGAGCCGTAACCGTGAAGGATTATGAACGACGTATTATTGCAGATAACCAAGACTTCGCAGCTGTATCGGTGTGGGGAGGAGATGATAACGACCCACAAGTGTTCGGAAAAGTGTATATTGCTGTGAAACCCAAGGTCGGAACCGTTATATCCGATAATAGAAAAGCTGCTCTAATTTCATCACTACAAAAAATCAATGTGTTGTCAATTGACCCAGAAGTTCAAGATGTTGCATATCTATATGTTATACCAACAGTAGAAGTGAATTACAATCCAGACAGGACAACCAAATCTGGAGCAGCTATTGAAGCTCAAGTAAGAACTGCTATAAGTGATTACCAAACAAACAACCTAAATGATTTCGGAAAGGTTTTCAGATATTCCCAGTTCATTAAAGATATTGATGCTGTTGATACAACAGCTATCATAGGCAATGAAACGACTGTGAAAATGCAAAAACGTTTTACACCCTCTACTACAACTTCAACGACGTATGTGGTGAAGTTCAATAACGCAATTAAAGATAATGGGAATGCTGGTGATATAGTATCCACTACATTTACATATGAGGGGTATAGTTCATATTTACGAGATGCGGCATCTAATAACATAATGCAGGTTGTGAGAACTTCAGGAGGTTCAGTCGCTATCGTTGCTGATGCTATAGGTACTATTGATTATGCAGCAGGTACAGTCACTCTCAATTCTTTCCTACCTACAGCTGTAGATAATAGTGGAGTGATTAAACTCTCTGCTGAACCTGTCAATAAAGACATCACACCTGTCAGGGACCAAATTCTCCTAATTGATGATACTACAGTAACTACAACCGAAGATAGAGAAGTGTAGTTGATGTAAAATGGTTAATAAAAATTATTCCAACCTTATAGAACAACAATTTCCTGACTTTGTTAGAGAAGACGGACCAAACCTAGTAGCGTTCGTAAAAGCATACTATGAATGGATGGAAGAATCTGGTCAAGTTACTGATGCGACCAAGAGTCTACTTTCATACAGAGATATTGATGCGACACTAGACCAATATGTTGTATATTTCCACGACGAGTTGATGGCAAATATACCACAAAATGTTCTAGCAGACAAAAGACTATTAGCAAAAAACATCAAATCGTTCTACAGGGCTAGAGGCTCTGAGAAGTCATACAAACTGTTATTCAGAATCTTGTATGACGATGACGTAGAGTTTTATTATCCTGCTGAAGATATACTCAGGTGTTCTGATGGTCGTTGGCAATTAGACAAGAAATTGAGAGTCAATGGTAATGATACGACCTACAACATGGAAGGATATGAAATTACAGGTGGGACATCTGGTGCCACTGCCGTTGTTGAACAGGTAATCAAAACAATCTTGGACTCTGGATTTGAAGTATTTGAATTCCTCTTAACAAGTATTGATGGAACGTTCTTAGACGCTGAAACGGTTACTTCTACAAATGGGTATACCGTTACTGCGAGTGGCGCGAACTTTACTGAATCGGGACAATATGTTGGAACCAAGGGTTGGTTGTCATGGGACAAATACTTAGAAGACAACCTCTACTACCAAGAGTTTTCATACGAGTTACAGACCGGTGAGTTTATCAACAAATTCAGAGACATCGTTAAGAAGTTGCTACACCCAGCTGGTGTTGCACTATTCAGTAAGGTCAAATCTGTTGATACGATTAACTTAGCACCATCAGTATTCACTCTTTATGAATTGCTGCTCACTATAGAATCTGCTATTGCTCAAGTATCAGCTAGAGTTGCCGCAAATACTATTATCAATACATCATATGAAATTAAATTAGCACTTTCAGCACTTGACATGACAGGAGTAACAGATGTTGTCTCAAGAAATTTTGATACAATAGCTGGTGTGGAAAATGTCAGGCTGAATGTAGGTGCTATTGCAAATACGAACACCGACCAAGTGGGTGGTTTAGCCAACACCAGATTAAACATCGGTGTTTGTCAGCTAGTAATTACAGACATCATCAATGGTCTTGCCAACACCAGACTAAACATCGGTGTTTCCCAAAACACAAACGTTGACTTCCTTGATGCTTTATGGAACACCGATGTATATGTTGGACCAACATTTGGAGATGGTGCAAATACGGTGACGGCCCGTTTAAGTGCTAACCTAGCTGCTGCAAACGCTTCTTCAGTCGTAACCTCTGCGCTTGGTTACGATGTCAGATGGTGGGGTATACCCACCCATGCACCAGTTAATTCATTTGGTGCCAGTGGAAACACAAACCTTACTCTTACATCTGCTGCGATGGAAGCAGGAAATGTGTATTCAACACTAAGTAGTATCTTTACCACAGTAGAAAAAAGGTGGGGGATGCCTACTGAAGCCCATGTTGATTCGTTTGGTGCCAGTTCAAACACGAACCTTGCTCTCATAGGTGGTAATATGGAAGCAGCAAACATGTATTCGACCTTGACCAGTATGTTTAACTATGGACCTAGACGGTGGGGCATGACCACTGAACTGCCAGTGTATAGGTTTGGTGCCAGTGCCAATGCAAACCTTCTTCTTATGAGTCGAGACTTAGAAGCAGCTAATATCTATTCAACACTAACTGATGGTCTTGGCTTCTTTGACCGGGTTGAGGAACAGGTAGATGAAACCTCTATGATCTACTGGCCAATAGTTGGTTGTACCGCAAACGTAATCACAACCGCTTACACCGATATTATCAGTGCATACGAAAGTAACACTATTGCTGGTATTGAATATGTTGCCTCTGGGTCCCTCAGTGACAATTCAGCCTTTGTAGCAACAGGGACGGCGTTCTCTGCAAACCTTTCAAGTGGTGACTTTATCATGGTTAGAGATCCAGATGATGTTAATCCAGACCAAGGATTTGTCGTTACTGGACTTGGTACAGCTTGGGCCAATTCAATCCTTGATGTATATGGTCTTTATCAAGGTGGTCTAACAGACGGTGAGATTTACAAGAGAAATGTTTTGTAACACAGATAAAAAATGTATAAATAGTAACAATATAAACAGGAGAACCTTTTAGCCATGCCTTCAGTTGTAACACACAAATTCAGACAAAATAACGCTGACCAATTCAAAGAAGCCTTTGGTGAAGCTGCACCTACAAGAATGTATATGTTTATTGGAGGTGTGAAAGCTTGGACCAATGATGCAAGTCCTCCAACACCTAATGATGCAGTTGCCAATACCGTGTATGCCCATTGGCGTGACATGTTATCATGTAAGAAGGTTGAAGCCAGTGATGTGTCATACGTAATACCAAGAGTGAATTGGACTTCAGGGACTTTATATACAGAATATTCAGACACCAATTCTACATTATTTTCCAATAACTTTTATGCGATGGTAAGTGATTACCATGTATATAAGTGCTTGTTCAACAACAATGGTGGTCTTTCTACTTCAACTCCGTCAGGTACTTCTTCCTCCATTATAACGACTGCTGATGGATACAAGTGGAAATATATGTATACTGTATCGGCCGCTGACGTATTAAAATACAACACAGCATCATACATCCCTGTCAAGACCCTATCAGCAAACGATGGCTCTAACCAGTGGAGTGTCCAGCAAGCCGCAGTCAACGGTTCTATTGACATTGTTGACGTAACTGCTGGTGGTTCTACCTATAACAATTATCACACAGGCACACTCGCTGCTGTTGGAAACACAACTACAGTCACACTTGCTTCTGGCGCATCTGCTGTGAATGACTTATACAATGGCAGTATGTTCTATACAACAGGTGGTACGGGTTTGGGCCAACAGAAAGAGGTCATCAACTATGTCGGTTCGACCAAGGTGGCGACACTCGCATCTGCTGTTTCAACGGGGTTAGACGGAACAACCACATATTCAGTTGCACCAAAAGTTGTGCTTCAGGGTGATGGAACAGGTGCTACAGCAATCGCAACCATGAACACAACCTCTAATACAGTATATTCTATGACCGTCACTGCTGTTGGTCAAGATTATTCCCAAGCAAACGTTGTTGTTAGTGCCAACGGTTCATCGGGTGTGACAGCAACTGCTTATATTGCACCGAAAACAGGTCACGGTAAGGATGCTGTCGCTGAACTTGGTGGGTTTAACGTCATGGTAAACTGTAAGTTTGACAAAGATGAGGGTGGTAAGTTTACAACCTCTAACGATTTCAGAAAGATTGGACTACTCAGGGACCCATTACTCGCTAGTGGTACAGCTGCAAATGGAGCAACCTATGACCAAACAACTACATTTGGCCTTAATGCTGTGTCAGGCACGTTTGTTACTGATGAAAGGGTTGATGGTGGAACGACAACCTCAAATGCATATATCGTGCAAGCCAATTCATCACAAATTAAGGTCACATCACAAGATGGTCTCTTTGCTGCTGGTGAAACTGTTACAGGCAACACATCCCTTGCAACCGCAAATGTCCTAACACAAACAATTGGTGAGCTTCAAAAATTCTCTGGTGATATTCTGTATGTTGAAAATAGAAGTCCTATTAGTAGGGCAGCTGACCAGATAGAAGACGTTAAATTGGTTATACAGTTCTAAAGGTGTAAAAATAGATGGCAGATTTTAACGTAAATCCTTATTACGATGATTATGATGAAGACAAAAACTTTCATCGTGTATTATTCAAACCGGGATCAGCTGTTCAAGCAAGAGAACTAACCCAGCTCCAAACTATTATGCAGAAACAGGCTGAACGTCATGGTTCATTCACCTTTAAACATGGGTCGCCTGTAGTTGGTGGTGGTATTTCATTCGACACAATGGCCAAGAGTCTAAAACTTAATACTTCTTTCACCGGAAACGCAGCATCTACCTTCGCTAATGTAAGTGTGGTTGGACAAACTTCTGGAGCAAATGGACGGGTTGTAATCACTACTGAATCCAGTGGTGGGGACCCTGCAACAATTTATTTAAGACTCACAAGTAGTACCGATTTTGCAAACAATGAACAATTAAAGGCTCTTGGAGGCACAGTTGTATTAGCTAACACCGGGGTTTCTTCCGCACAAGGTAATTGTTTTCTTGCTGGTGTGGAAGCGGGAACTTATTATATCAATGGCAATTTTGTTAAAAATACCAAACAACAAATCGTTGTTGATAAAACAAACTGGAGAACTAACGCAAAAATTGGATTTGCAATTTCCGAGACTTTTATAGACTCAAATTCAGATGCAACTTTAACTGATCCTGCTCAAGGATCGTACAATTATGCAGCACCTGGTGCTGATAGATATAAAATCAATCTAACATTTATGAGTACCGCCCTTACAGCCAATACAGCAAACTTTGTAGACCTTCTAACAGTTGATGACGGTGCAATTACAAAATGGATCCAATATCCTGTGCTTTCTGTTTTAGGTGAAACCATGGCTCGCAGGACTTATGATGAATCCGGTTCATATACGGTAAGATATTACCCAATTCATTATAGAGACAATATTTCAGGTAATACAGAACAAATTTCAGTTGCTGTTGAGCCTGGTAAGGCATTTGTACAAGGATTTGAACATGTAAGCCATAATACTAGGTATTATGATGCTGATAAAGCAAGAAGCACTAAAAATAAAAACAATAATCAGACATATGCTCAATATGGAAATTACACTATCGTTAATAACGTATCTGGTGAATTTGATATTACTTCTCATGAGGAAGTTGATCTTCACAATGTTGCAAATGCTAACACCATTCTTCTTATCAATAATACTGGTATCTTCACTGCTGGTGAACAGGTAACAGGTAACACATCTTCAGCAAATTCTGTAGTTGATTTCTGGGTTCCTGAATCTAAAATTCTGTCACTTACTCCAAACACAGGCCTGATGGTTGCTGGTGAAGTTATTACCGGCTTATCAAGTGGGGCCAACGGTCAAATTTCAACAATCACTGCGGGTATTGATAGCTCTACTCCCTCAAATTATGCAAACACAAAAATGGGTACTGCCAAAATAAGACAATTTATGTATGAGGATGGTTCAGCGGGAGGTCCTTATGAATATAGAGCTTATTTGTATGACCTTAATTATACCGGATCTTCTGACTTTACAGTAGTAAGAGGACTTCATGCCGGTGCTTGGAATGACACTTTTCCAGGCCTTGCAGACATTGATACTGATGCTGGTTGGAATGATTCAAACCAAGCATATCTATATGAAACAAGTCTCAACTCATTGGTTTTTAACCTTCCTAATGCTGCTATCAAAACGGTTAGAGATCAATCCTCAGCAGTTGATACTAATTATCAATTACGTAGGAATTTCACAACCGTTCAATTTACCTCAGGTGTTGCTACAATTAATACCGCAGATGCATCTGAAACCTTCTTTGGTTCAGGTGCTCTTTCGGCTGCCAATAAACGCACATATTATCATGTGGTTGCTGAAGAAACTGTTGGTCCTTTTACCAAAGGTGATGTTATTCCAATGGATACAGCAGGTAGAACTATCACGGTTGCAACTACACAAGCAACATTTGATATTAACAATGCAATTTCCATCCAGTGTTCAATTATTGCAAGCATTACAGATGCTGTCGCCGGTGAAAAAACAAAAACCCTAAACACAAACCAAGTATATGTAATTACAAATCCAAATACAAGTTCAACTGCAACAGAGACTATTCCTGTTTCAGACATTTATAAGTTAAAAGGTGTATACACAGGAGCAAACACCACCTTTACTCCTGTCCCACCCGTACTTACACTTGGCACTGTTACAGGAACTTTCACCCAAGGTGAAATCATAACAGGTTCAACATCTAATGCTAATGGTGATGTTATTTTATGGACCAGTGGAAACTCTACCCTCGAATATGTTACTAATTATGGTACATTTGCAAATAGTGAAGTTGTACTAGGTGCAACATCTGGTGCAAATGGAACCATTACATCACTTGATGTAGGTAATACGAATTTAGCTAATAGTTATACTCTCAATACTGGCCAAAAAGACAATTACTATGACCATGGTAGTATCACATTAAACTATGGTGCTACTGCTCCTACTGGTCAAATTAAAGTTGTGTATGATAACTTCTCACACACTGGTTCAGGATATTTCAGTGTTGATAGTTATACTGGATCCGGAGTTATTTATGCTGACATTCCTACTTTCACTTCACCAACTACAAGGAAAATAGTTGAACTTAGAGATGTATTGGATTTCCGGCCTCGTCGTACGGATGCTAACACTGTAATGGAAGGAATCCAACTTCCTGAACCCAACCTTTCAATCTCATCTGACTATGATTATTATGTTCCTAGACTAGATACTTTATTTGTTGATAAAGACGGTAACCACGGCATAGTCACAGGAATTCCAGATGAACGTCCTATACCCCCTGTAGTAAATGAAGAAGGATTGCTTGCACTTTATAATATTGAGATGCCTGCATACACCTTTAAGCTTAGTGATATTAAGACCAGATTTATTGATACAAACCGATACACTATGCGTGATATTGGTGATATTGCTAGACGAGTTGACCGTTTGGAATATTACACCGGTTTAAGTCTTCTTGAAAAAAACGCTGCTGATTTTAGTATCAAGGATAGTTCAGGTGCGAATAGATTTAAGAATGGCATTTTAGTTGATGCATTTACGGGTCATAATATAGGTGATGTTCGTGATACTGATTATAAAACTTCTATAGATCCTCTTGGCCAAGTGGCGGGCCCGCCATTCATCTCAAGAAATTTCGATTTTGATTATGATGCTGGTTCATCAACCGGCATACAATTAACTGGACATATATTATCACTACCTTATAGTGAAGAAATTTTCATTTCTCAATTGAAGGCTTCAAAAACTCTCAATATAAATCCATTTAATGTTATCAATTGGGTTGGTATTTTACTGATAGAACCTCCTTCAGATGAATGGGTTGATACTTCAACACGACCAGATGTTCTTGTTAATTTTGAAGGAAATAATGATGCTTGGGAACACATTGCGTCAGTTATAACACCAGAGAACGCTCCGGGTTTTGGCACCCAATGGAATGATTGGGAAGTAATTGGTACAGGTTCACGGGTAATCAGTTCTTCTACTTCAGCTTTTCCTGAACAGCAGTAC
>Ga0066864_10000886_pt1 | contig 11351 bp, 9 predicted proteins | sample ETN02SmetaG_4_FD_66432 | JGI IMG/M metagenome (GOLD analysis project Ga0066864, IMG submission 66432) | Marine microbial and viral communities from oxygen minimum zone, Eastern Pacific Ocean - ETNP2014F10-02SV251 | ecosystem: Environmental > Aquatic > Marine > Oceanic ... | reverse complement strand
ACTTTTCAATGAATAACACGATCTCTCCAACATGTGTGATCTATGATATGGACGGACTTCTGTTAGATACAGAACGTTTTTATTCCATGGTCACTCAGCAGATCGTAGAACGTTATGGGAAAAATTTTGATTGGACACTTAAATCAAAAATCCTTGGAAGAAGAGCGATAGAATCAGCCCAAATCATAGTAGACACCCTTGATTTGCCCATAACAGCCAATGAATACCTCCTTCAAAGAAATGAAATCCTGCCATTAAAATTTTCAGAGTGCCAGCCCCTTCCTGGTGTCGAAAATTTAACACGGCATCTTTCAAGCAAAGGTATCCCACAGGCAGTTGCGACAAGTTCCAAAAGGGACATGTATGAAGCCAAAGTCAGCTATCACCGTGAATGGTTTTCTATTTTTCAAACCATCGTGACGGGTGACGATCCTGAAGTTTCAGAAGGGAAACCTGCACCGGATATTTTCCTTGTTGCTGCAAAAAGACTTGGGGGACAACCAGAAAACTGTCTGGCTTTTGAGGACGCACCTTCAGGAACTCAAGCTGCTTATGCCGCCGGAATGTCGGTGATCGCTATACCAGATTCGAATATGGATAAAAAGTTATATCCCCAAGCATCAGAGATCCTGAATTCTATGGAAGAATTTCGACCAGAAAATTGGGGGCTTCCTGCTTTCAATTGATACTTTAATTGAGGATCTTCGGATCGTTCAGAATTCTACTTTCTGACCCGGCTTCAGATTCCTCGCGGGTGACACGACCACCAGTTCCCCCTTTTTCAATGCACCAGTAATCTTGATCAACCCCTTGCTGTTTCCCAGAAGTTGGACTTCCCTTTTTTCAAGACGATTAGCTTTAGGCACGAGAACGTAATGGATCCCGCTGTCATTTCTCACTGCCCCTGGAGGGACCGCCGTCATTACTTTTGAAAAGGGTAAAAGCTGAACTTGAGCGGTCATTCCACCGCGCAGTTGCCTGCCGGGATTTTTTGCCAATACACTGAAAGAGAATCTCCTTGTTTGAGGATCTGCTTTCCAAGCCAGTTTCTCGATAACTCCTTTGAATTTTTTCCCTGGAAAGGCCGGGACCCTGAAATCCACCGTTTGTCCTTTCTTGACCGATCCGATTTCCTCTTCGGTAATCCCACATTCGATCCAAACCTGGTCGATATCGATCACTTCCAACAGAGCTGTTCCACTTCCGACCACTTCTCCGGGTTCATGAAATCGTTGTGTAACAATTCCTGAAAGCGGACTCAAAACAAACGTGTCTGCATAGGACTCTTTGCGGATTTCCAGTTCCTTGCGTGCTACCAAAAGTCGAAGGTGAGAGCTTTCCTTGTTGATTTGGTTGCGAGTCTTTTGGAGTTTGAGGGAATCCAGTCGCTGTCTTGTTGAGGTACCACGATCGTACATCTGTTGTTCTTCGCTAAGGCGTTGGCGGGTGTCTTCCAGGGCTTCCCTGGCTTCCTTGAGCGTGTTTTCACTGAGAGAAACCTGCAGTTCTGATAGTTCCATCTGCAGTTTCGTTACTGCATTTTCAAGACTGAGTAGCACCTCTCCTTTTTTTACCCTTTGGTTTTCATCGACTTTAATCCCTGCAATCCTTCCAGAGACTTTGGACTGGATGGTGAGACTTTGCAGAGGCTCAACCGTTCCAACATAGGTCTGCGGAAACCCTTCGGAAAGATTTACCACGGGGACTACTTTCACTTTCACCTGAGCCCACAGGACTGATCCATGTTGAATAAGTAGAAACCAGGTAGCCAGAACCATGTAATGTAAAAGTTTCTTCTTCATCTTCTTGATCACTCGGCGGTTGCAGTTTTGTTCATAACCTCTCTCTTCTGCTGACCAAAGAGCACCATTAAATCATTCAATACGGAATAAAAAACAGGTACCAGAAACAGTGTGATGAAAGTGGCGAAGAGCACTCCGAAGGCCAGACTGATCGCCATTGGAATCAGGAATCTTGCCTGCCTGGAGGTTTCGAACATCATCGGCATCAGACCAAAAAAAGTCGTCAACGTGGTCAGCACGATGGGCCTGAAGCGACGCACTCCTGCCTCCAGGACGGCATCCTGTAACCGATGTCCCTGAGCTCGGAAACGATTGATGAAATCAACCATGATCAGTGAATCATTGACGACGATCCCACTCAGCGCCACCATCCCCAACACACTGACAATGCTGAGTGTGAAACCCAGCAGGTAATGCCCCATAACGGCACCAACAATGCCGAAAGGAATGGCTGTCATCACGATAAACGGCTGAAGATAACTTCGGAATTGCAAGGCCAATAGTGAAAAAATCAGCATTATGGAGATGTAACTTCCCTGCTTAACCCCCTCCATCGTGTTCTGCTGGGCCCGATTGGCACCCTGGATATTGATACTCAGTTGTGGGAATTCTTCTTGTGTTTTTGGCAGAAGGTCCTTTTTCAGCGAACGTTCAACTTCCGCGGTATTCGACAGGGAAGAATCAACATTTGCTGTTACTTTGATGACCCTTCTCTGGTCGATACGCTTGATGCTGCTGTATGACAGCCCATAGTCCAATGTCGCCACCTGGTTCAACGCCAGACTTTGATTCTGGGGTCCTAACACCACCAAATCTTCAAGATTGTCAAGATAACGCCTTTCCTCCTCCGGAATACGAAGCATGACACTGACTTCGTTCCCCTCGCGCTGGATTTTGAACACTTCCAGTCCCTGGAAAGCTCCACGAACCTGCCGGGTCAGATCCTGCGCATTCATTCCCATCGCATGGCCGGCGTCACTCAGTGTGAGACGGACTTCTTTCTTTCCGGTATCAGTGGTGTCCTCAATGTCACTCACTCCGGGGTATTGGGAAAGATCCTCTTTGAAACGTCCCACAACCCTCTCCAGCACCTGACTTTCTGGATGGCTAAGCTGCAGGTCAATATCATTATCTACGTCGATACGATGACGGCTTCGGTAGGATAGATTGGTCAATCCAGGAATTTGGCCAAGCATCCTCTTCCATTGACGACTGAATTCCTTGGTTTCAAATCCCCGCTCATCCAGAGGTTTGAGATAGACCCGCATGTTCAGAGTATGACTTCCACCCCTTCCTATGCTGCTGTATATGCCTTCAGAAACTGGTTTTCCCTTTTCTGCTTCATACTTCGCAAGCAGGGTCTCCGCGTGTTTCAACATTTGGGATTCCACTTTCTCAGTCACTTCGACCGGAGTGCCGAAGGGAAGCTCTGCCCTGACATTGATCCTGTCACTGTCTATGGAAGGAAAGAACGTGAAACGAATGTGCCCGCCTAGCGCCAAACCCGCACAAAGCAGCATCATAAAAATTCCAACGGCCAGGGTGGTGTAACGGTAGCGAATGCTGAGCTTTAGGGCCTTCCGGTAAGGCACCTCTGAAACCCATTTGAGCATCCTGCTGAGATAAGTGCGGGGCCATTCCAAAATCCATTCTAAAGGACGAAGGATCCATTCAATGAGACGATATCGGTGCGCCAGATGACCTGGCAGGATGAACATTGCCTCCACCAGGGAAAGAAAAAGGATGATGATCAAGACGTTGGGAATACTCCGGAAAAACTTCCCTGTGGTGCCCGGCACAAAATAAAACGGAATGAACGCGGCAACAGTGGTAAGGATGGTGATCAATACAGGCGTACTTATTTCCCGTGCTCCTTCCACGGCAGCCATGATCGGAGATTTGTTCATCTCCTGATGGGCATAGATATTCTCGCCAACCACAATGGCATCATCAACCACGATTCCAAGAACCAGGATGAAGGCGAAGAGGGATATCATGTTGATGCTCACATCGATCCCTGGCATGGCGATCATGGCCCCGGCATAACTGATCGGAATCCCCATCATGATCCAGAAGGCAAGAGGAATTTTGAGGAAAAGAGCCAATGTCAAAAATACCAGAACGAGCCCGTAAAGCAGATTCTTGACCAGCAGGTCAATCCGGTCCTGAAGCACTGTGGAACGATCGTTGAGGATCGAAGTACTGATGCTAATCGGCAGTCGGTTTTCTATTTCCAGAAGTTTTTTCTGCACCGCCTGAGAGACTTCTGTAGGAGTCTGGTCCCCGACACGATAGACCGCAATACGCTGGGAAGGTTTCCCGTTATAACGGTTACGCAAAACGGATTCCTCAAATCCATCAGAAATCCGAGCAATGTCCCCCAGCAGCAGTGCTCCCTGGCCGGTTTTCAGTAAAGGGATACGTGCATATTCACTGGCGGTGTATCGGCGTTCCTTGGTTCGCACCAGAAGATCTCCGCCTGAAGTTTGGATCTTTCCTCCGGGCATATCGATTGTCGATTGTCGGATGATCTGGGCGATCTGATCCATCGTCATGGAATATTGTTGTAGCTCACTCCTGGGAATCTCAATTTTCAGTTCAAAAGCCCTGCGTTGCTCAACATCAACCTGGGTAATCCGATCATCTTTGAGCAATTCATCCTTGATTAATTGTGCCCATTCCACCAGCGAGCGGTTTGGAGCTTCCCCATAAACCACGATGTTCAACACTTCACGTCGGATTCTTGGAGCGGTGATCCGTGGGGTTTCTGCTTCATCCGGAAAGATGCTGATACGGTCGATTTCGGATTGAACTTCATCCTGGATCAATTTCCGGTTTGATCCCTCATCCAATTCAATGCGTATGCTTGCTGCACCTTCTCGAGCAGTTGAGGTCATTTTCTTGATGCCTTCAATGCCTTCAAGCGCAGATTCTATAGGAACTATGATGGATTCCTCGACCTCTTCGGGCGTTGCCCCAGAATAGGGAACTGCAACCACCAGCAGATCCAACTCAAATGCTGGAAAAAGTTCCTGTTTGATGTTCAGAGTGCTCATCCCCCCCCAGAAGAGGAGAATCAGCATCAGCAAATTCGCCGCCACTTTGTGCTCTGCCATCCAACGAATCATGCTTCCTCCTCAGCTTGTCTTGCTTTTCTTGGTTTCAGAGCCTTTCCCTTGCCTTTAGTTTCCTGCTGCCATTTCTTTTTCCTGGACTTCTGCTTGTTCATTCCATGATCAGTTATTTGTCCTTGATCTCCTTTTTTTTTCTGTGCCCTCATGCTTCGTCCAGGGGTACCGGATCCCTGCAAACTGACTTTCATCCCGTTGGCAGCCCCCTTGAGAGGTGACGTCACCACCTCCTCACCCGGTTTCAATCCTTTCGAAACATAAAAGGAATCCCCTTCCAGGTGAACGATCTCAACCTTACGGATTTGCAGTAATTCGTTTTCAACCACCCAGACCGTGTTTTCATCACGAAGGGCCCTTACTGGCAACTCAATGACGGATTCCAGGGTTTTCCCGGGTATTTTGACTTCCACAAAGGCTCCAATAAACAAAGGAACGGAAAAAGCAGCCTCATTCTTCGACGCAGGTAACCCCTCATTTTTTCTTTTTGGTTTTGGCTCCGCTTTATTTTCTTTCTTGTCCAGACGGATCCAATTTCCTGGTTCAGAGGGTCTCAGTCGAAAAGGGTCCTCCACGCTGAGGATCAACTGAACCATCATCCCGTTAGGAGTCAGTTCCAGCAGGTGGCGCTCAACTTGACCACTCCAGACAGCATTTTGAGCGCCAACTCGCATTGAAATTTCAGCATCCAGCGAATATTGGTTGGGATCTTCCTCGCCGGGCTTACTTGGCCCTCCCATCAACCATTCCATCCGACTCAACGGGACATCGGTTATAACCTCGGCACGATCGCTTCCAATCAGGGTAGCCAATTGTGTCCCGGTATTGACATGCTGCCCGAGGTCAACATTACGCTTCTGCACCACTCCGCTAAAGGGTGCCTTGATCAGTGTGAAATCAAGATTGGCGCTGTTCAGTGGGTCCAGGGTCATCAACAGTTCCCCTGATTGAAAGAAACTGCCTTCAGCGAGCAAGGGACTGATCCAGTTGACCACTCCGTTCACTTGGGCGGTTACCACAACCCGTTGAGCCGCACGAACGCGCCCATGAGTTTCGAAAAGAATTCTCGAGTTGGAACGAACCGTCTGGGTCACTTCGACCAGGGTTCCTTTGAAAGGGTTCGGTATTTTACGGGCTTTCGGTTGGTTTCCCATGAAATACATCACCAATCCTGCACCTGCACCCAGAATTATCAACGGCAACCAGATCTGGGGGCTTAAAAGTTTTTTCCACATGGGTATTCCTATTCTCTGTCAGAAAGTCTGCTGTAGCATGGAATCTCAAAGTGGAAGGTGCTTCCAGAACCTTCTACGCTTTCCACCCGGATGTTTCCATTATGTGCCTCTGCGATGCTTTTGCATAGATTCAAACCCAGCCCATAATGATTTGAATCACGGATTCGTGATTTATCTATCTGATAAAAGGGTTCAAAGATCATAGTCAGTTCATCAGCATGAATGCCGATTCCATGATCCCGGACACTTAGCACTGCCTTGTTTTCGTATTCATTGATCTTCACCTCCACAGGATTCGAACCTTCATCGCTGAATCGCCGTGCATTGTTCAGCAGGTTTTCAAGAACGATTGTTATTTGTTCGGGATCAGCCTGAATCATCAACTTTTTCGGCGATTCCTTGAGAAGGATTTCATGTTTGCCTTTGCTATATTTATTTAAAAATATTTTCACCAGTTCTACTAAATCCAACTGCTGGAGATTCAACCTACCGTTTTTGCTTTCAAGCCGTGCCGTTTCAAGAATTTCCCTAACCATGCTTTCCAGCATTCGAAGGTCCTCCTCCAGGGTTTTCCGTAATGCATCGGCAGGCATCATTTCCAGGGCAACTTTCATGCGGGTCATCGGCGAACGCAGTTCATGACTCACATCGAGCAAAAGCTGCTTTCTTGCGGCAAGCATCGTCGAAATGCGTTCCGCCATTCGGTTGAATCCTCTAGTGAGCTTACCGAGTTCGTCCTTGCGGTCGCTACGAACACGATGTTCCAGGTTTCCGGAAGCAAGAGCCTCTACCCCTCCTGAAAGCCAATGGATCGGCTGAAGCACCCATCGAAGCGCCAGGTAGGTTAGAAAAATCCAGAATAGGATCGCAATTGCCAAAACGGCTCCCCAGATCCAACCTGTAAGGGGGATGATCTCTCTTCGGTGATGAAAGTAGATGGTGTGTTCCCCATTAAGAGCTCGAAATACCCTCCTGTTGCTGCGATAGCGGCCAACCTCAATGCCAGGGTTGGTTTGGAGCTTCTTGAAGCTGATCTGGTCCAGAGGCGGGAGCACTCCTGAAGTTTTCCAGGAAATTTTGGGACCTTTGTAATGGATGTTGATAAAAAGCTGGTCTGACAGTTTTTCAGCTCGTTTCCGGTTCGGAGGAATACCTAAATCCCGAACGAGGTAGCTCACATACTGATTCATGTTTCTGCGGAATACATCCTTGCCTTTTTCATCGAACATCAACCAGGTGATGGAAGCCACCGTCAAAACGATGAGCACTCCCGCACCAAACATGATCAGCAGCAGCTTGGTGAAAAGGGAGGTGAAAGAACTTCGCAGCCATTCAGTTTTCAAAATCCTCCTCACCGATGAACATGTAACCTGAACCCCAAATGGTCTTGATGAAACGCGGATTCTTGGCATCTTCTTTCAGTTTTTGACGCAGGCGGCTCATATTGATGTCCACGGTCCTCGAATAAGCATCCCATTCCACGCCATGGAGCGCCTCCATGATCCGGTCCCTGTTGAGAACTTTTCCAACGTTTCGTGTCAACAAAGCAAGACATTCGAATTCTAGTGTGGTCAGTTCCAGCAATTCTCCATCCAGTTCCACGCGTTGACTATGGTAGTTGACCTTGAGTCCAGAAAAAATCCTTTCCTCCTTTTCATCATTGCCGTTTCCCGTTCTACGCAGAACAGACTGGATCCTAGCCACCAATTCACGGGGTTCGAAAGGTTTGGGCAGATAGTCATCGGCGCCAAGTTCGAGCCCGACAATACGGTCGGTGGTTTCACCCCGGGCAGTAAGCATGAGGATCGGAACTGTAGAGTCTTTTCGAATTGTCCTGCAGACTTCCAGGCCATCCATTTCAGGAAGCATAATATCAAGAATGACCAAATTCGGTTTGTCACGTGAAAGAATTCTGAGTCCCTCACTTGGTTTTGTTGCCGTCAGCACCTGAAAACCCATTTCCCCTAGATAATTGGTCAGCAATTGATTCAGCTTGGCGTCATCATCAATGACGAGCAATGTCTGAGATGTTGTTTCCATGATTAGTGTTCAGAAATTCTGATTCTATTTTTATGACCAAAAAAAAACGGATATTTTTAAGAATGGAAATACAGTTGTTGTTATCGGTCTGCAGATACGTTGATTAATGGGTTGATGGCTCTCACGTTGACCGCATATTCATAAGTTAATTGCCCTCCGGTTCCACCCAAAAGCGTGACCCAGATAAGCCCGACTGCCGCCAGAACCCGGTAACCATGACTCAAACCAAAATCTTTCTGCCGGCGTCTGCTCCAAAATCGACCACCAACGATTAATAGCATAGATAAGGTCCCCAATACTCCGAGCATCTGATGAATTTCAATCACCTCTAATAGTTCGGTTTCTTCATATGGGAAATGAGCGATCAAACCTGAAACGGAAGCAGGAATGCATGAAAAACTACCAACCCACAAAAGCAACCAACTGGTCTCATTCAAAGTGGAAAACCAAAATGAAAGGATACTCAGAAGAAAACTGAATCCGATCAAAGCGATCGGGAAATGAATCAAAATCGGATGAAGATCATCTGGAATAGTGTTAATAAAATCTAACATGATCGTTAATAATGAAAGTATCAGTGCCAGTCATGCCAACGATGATGTCGACGATTTTTACGCCTTTTTTGGCGGCGTTCCAGCTTTTCAGATAACTCAGCACGCTGTTCCGGGGTGAGGATCGCATGGACGGAAGCAAAGGCATCTGAGACCATCGGAATCCGTACATCCATGGTGGTCCAAGTGCTATGTAGAACCGATTCGAGTTGGGCCGTATCGACAGTATCGTTTTTGAGTTGTGCAAGCACCTCGTCATAGACCTTCAATCGCGCCTGCTTGATCGCATCACGCTCATCGAAAAGTTTTTCTGTCACCGGAAGCATCTGTGTCTCCTGTTCCAGAGTCAAATTGAGGCGCTCGGCCATCTTCCCGTTGATATCTTCAGCAGTAGGACCTTCATCCGAAAAACTCCAGAACCGTCTGCGGCCTTGTTGGATCCACTCTCTTCGCTTTTCGATTTTCTCGACCATTTCCGCGCGCTTTTCCGGTGCCATCACAGCATGGTATTCGGAAAAAGCACTGGCTGCTTTAGGAATCAGGTTCTCCACCTGCAGCCAGATCGTTTTCAGTGTTTTTTCCATTTCTCCTGAATCAGCCGATTTACTTTTCAGCTGAGCCAGCAGTTGATCGTATAAATCAGCTCGAAGCTTTCGCAGCATTTCTCGTTCACCCCAAAGTTCTGCGGTGACCGGTTGCACCCTTGCTGCCTTTTCTTCATTCAAATCCAGACGTTCCGCTATGACGGCATTCACCTGCTCTGCTTCGGGGTCTCCATTCCTGCATCCGAACAAAAATACACCCATTCCGAGCAGCAAGGCTCCTGATAGTTTCCATAATTGAAAGGATTCCATTTTTTGATCTCCACAAAATTTCCATTGATGTTGATCAAGATATCCGATTTTTTGCTGAGTAGCTTTTCAGAGCAGTAACACTGAGTAACAATGTGTATCAAACACCGAGTCTTGTATGTAAAATCAGTGTTTCAAGTGTTTATTTGCGCTTTAGTATGTTTCATCGAATTGATATTTTTTTGAACAAGAACATGATTTTAAATCCCTGAGCACCCCTTACAATCCAAGTGTATCAAAATTTTCTCAGAGAAGCCCTGGAACGCAAAGCATGCTTTTCTGCAGGCATCGAGGTAAAACGTCCTCTGGATGTGCTTCCTGAATCAACCGAGGTAAAGGTCCTGCTGCTTGGAGACTGGGGATCAGGAAGTGTGGAGCAAAAGAATATTGCGGTAAAAACTGCAATCACCTGTGATCAACTGGGTTGCGACCTGGTGCTGATGTTGGGGGACAATTATATCCAACATGGAGTGGAAAATCTTCAGGATCCCCAGTTTCAGGAAAAATTCGAGGAGGTTTATACCCAGAAGGTCCCTTTCTATCCTGTCCTGGGCAATCACGATCTGCAGGGAAACTGGAGGGCTCAGGTGGAATACACCAACCACAGTGATCGATGGACCATGCCCGACAGCAATTATGACTTCATCGGCGGCCCGGTTCAGTTCGTCGGCATCAACACCTCCTGCACCATCTGCTCTCTCTGGAACCTGCTCCGCCCAAGAACCACAGCATGGCGGGTTGTTTTTGGACATCGACCCATAGTTACCCAAGGCAGACATCGGGGGATGAACTGGTTGGAAAAGATTTTTTTACGTTCCTCATCCGCCCAGCTTTACTGCTGCGGACATAACCACATTCTGGAACATTGCAGGATTGGGGATTTGGATCAAATCACCTCGGGAGGAGGGGGAAGCCCGTTGGAAAATGACAAGGGCAGAACGTATTCAAATGCAGAATTCCTCCATCCGAATCACGGCTACGTCTGGACCCACTTCACCCAGGATGTGATGCTAGCCCGTTTCTTTGACCAAAACGGTGAGGAAATCTATCAATTCTCCAAAAATCAAAACGGGAGTTAAAAGATACTGAATATGAAAGTAATCATGGATCTCTGCGTGGTACCCCTTGGGGTGGGTGTCTCCGTCAGCCGATATATTGCAGTCTGCGAACAAATCCTTTCCGAAGCCGGTTTAAAAATCGGGATGCATGCATACGGAACCAATATTGAAGGAGAATGGGACGAAGTTTTTCAGGCAGTTAAGCGCTGCCATGAGAAACTTCACCAGATGGGTGCACCGAGGATTTCTACCAACCTCAGGTTGGGGACACGTACCGATCGTAATCAAAGTATGGAAGACAAGGTCCAAAGCGTAGAAAAAATTCTCAAGACCTCAAAGGAATGATCAAAATTAAAGAACCGATCAGGGTCTTGACCTAAAAAAATAGGAGCACCCCCGCAAACCCTACCGGACCACTTCGGCTCGTACAGGGATTCGCCCACTCACGGGTTGTGCTCCTAATTCAAAAAATTAGCTTCGATTCATTAATGATTTAAATCTTAGCTAATACTCCTCCCATAATAAAATTTTCGTCATTGACGTGCCTGAGCAATGGGTTTTATGAAACCACATTGAAAGCTTGTTTAAAATAAAGTCAAACAGCTTTTGGATCTATACGTAAATTTACTTAGATCAATCCCAATTGCTTGGGAAAATCTAAAACTAGATGAATTTTAGAGGAGTAT
>Ga0066864_10000873_pt1 | contig 11432 bp, 16 predicted proteins | sample ETN02SmetaG_4_FD_66432 | JGI IMG/M metagenome (GOLD analysis project Ga0066864, IMG submission 66432) | Marine microbial and viral communities from oxygen minimum zone, Eastern Pacific Ocean - ETNP2014F10-02SV251 | ecosystem: Environmental > Aquatic > Marine > Oceanic ... | reverse complement strand
TTCATTAATCTTGCATAAACTAGATTCATTGTATTCATTGATTTTTCTTTTAGATTGTTCATAGTGTTTTTCTTCATTTATGTGTCCATCCTATACTATCCACAGTAGGAGTCAAGCACTTTCTTGGTTAAAAAAGTGAGTAAAATCAATGGTTTTTAAATTATTTTGTTCTGGTTTTGTACTGGTTTTATAGAGAATAGCGACTTTATTGTCCTGGAGGTTTAGTTCCAGTTCTCCTTTACCCAATTCTGGTCTGATTCGTGAGGCCAGGGCCTTCCATGAAATACAACAACTTTCGCTGTGGGCACTAATTCAAAAGTCCACTCGGTCTTATGAAATCTTGGCTTCTCTCTATTGTGCCATTTATATGAAAATGTCCACTCATCTGGCATAACCTTTAAATATGGGCTATCTTTGACTAATCTGGACATTGCGTTTTGGTCACCTTGTAGTTTCATCATATCACCCTTTTTTTGTAAAAATGGTTTCCATATTATATCTGTTGCAACTTCATTGTTGAATTTCATTATACTTGAATTGTACTCTTTTGTTGCTATGTTGAAATCATTTATTACACCAAATGTCATATCATCACCAAAGGTTGCTAGTTCATTTATATTCTTCATTATAACTACATCTAAATCCATATATAAACAAGGACCTCTTAATTCAGCCTCTTCACTAAACAGTTGCATTTTATTCCACCAACCATTATAATCGTGAAATCTAAACTTTCTAAACTCTATATCGCCTTTTAATATTTTTTGAGGTTTTACATGGTCTGAAAAACATATAAACTTATGGGGTACAGTTAAATGCTTGTGTACCATATTGTATAGCACTTGTACATAATCTAATGAATACTTTGTTCCATAATATACACATACAAAATTTATCATACATTTTGTTCTCTCAATGTTCTATAAGCAGTTCCATTACCAATTTCTTCTAATGTAAACTGGTTATCGGCCACCATTTTCAACCACTCATTTACAGTCTTTCTTCCTGGTTTAAATGGTTTTTTAATAAATTTTAAATCTCTACTGGTAACCAAAGCAGATATATTTCTTTGGTGTGTTATCGCTGGTGTCATATTTAATATAGCGTCAATAGCAGATAAACTCATATTGGTTACCAAACAATGACAATCTTTTAAATCATCTTTTATATCTATATTCCACCATTCATTATTTGGTCTTGGTTTATTTCTAAACTTAATAGGCATATCTGTATATTCTTTAAGTTCATTGGTCACTTGTTCCACCCATTGGTCTTGCGTAATACCATTAATATTAAATGTGACCGTAGGTGATGATGGACATAATAATATATGTTTTGTTTCTCCAGTTTTCCAACCTTTAAATTCAACATCAATGCCTTGATACTCCAACATACCAAGTCTTCTCCCATGAGAAGCTTTAAATCTATTCGTATGTAAATTACCTTTACATATTCTAAAATATGTCTTATCGTAATCGTGGATTTTAGGTTCTGGATATCTTGTAATTTGTTGTGTTAAATAACCAACATCTACATACCACCACTCTTCATTATTATCCATACACTTGGATATTTCTTTCTGATTAACGCCTGCTAACCCCCAAAAGAAATGGATTGGTTTATCCGAATCAGTCCAACCTTTTTCTATGGCAGGAAACAACTGTTTACTTAAACATTTATCCCAAGGTATATTATGCGTTATTATCATACTTTTTAAATTTATTTATTACCTTCTTATATAATTTTCTAAAACTTTTACCATGACCAAATTGTGTTATAGGACCCTTTTCTTCACCAAATTCATAAGGTGGTGTTTCACCTACTGAATAATATTGGTCTTCTGTTAAATCTTGTATTTCATCATCTACTTTATTCCACCAATGACCAAATTGTCCTGTATATTTACCCTTTTGACATTCACCATAAAATAATTGTACATTATCTTTACCAAAAATTTTCTGCATAACAGCAGACGCATGATGACAATGACCAAACATTGGATTAGTTTTATTCTTTTCAATCATCCACTTTCTAGGGATTAAATCTGGTGTTAAATTTTTAACTACCAACTCTTTAACCTTATCCCAATTCTTTTTATTTAACTTCACTATTTGTCCCTTCTATTTTTTGGTTTTTTTCCAAAATAATGTTCAGATGGTTCATAATCCCAGCGATGACCATGATGTCCTCTAAAATCAGCGTACCACATTCTTAATCTAACTATCATTTTTCTTATGTATAGTACCATTTTCTTTTTCCTCCTTTCCTTTATTACTACCAAAGATTCTATCCCATCCTTCTCGGTAATCATCATTTGGTAATCTACTTACGCCGTCCCAATATACTCCTTTAAGTCTTCGTCTTCCTTGTTGCTTATCGTGCCTACTAGTTGGGTCATATGTTTTATGTTTTGTTGATAACATATTTAATTTAAACTTACTGGATTTTTTACTCTTCTTTGTCACTATTTTACTTTCTCCCAAGCGGTTCCATTTTTAATTTCTGTCATTGTAAATTGGTTTGCTAATAAACTATTAATCCAGAATGGTCTATCTCCTGGATATAATGGGTCTTCTATCAAACTTAAATCGTCCAATGATACTGGTATTCCCATTGATACTCTATCACAAAAACTTGGTACTCCATTTACTATTGCGTCAATACATACAGTTGATTGAAATGATACAACTGCATGTGCCTTTTTTAAATCACTTTTAAAAGATGTTTTAGTGTCTTTACTTCTAACTCTAATCTCTCTTTTTGTATGTTTCTTTAATTCTGTTAAAGTATCTTTTAACCAATTAGGTTTATCATAAAATTTCTTTGCATGTTCAGATATATCACACACTAATACATAATCACCATTATAATTCCAATCTTTCAATTTAATATGGTCTTGATACTTCTCTATTCTCTTTATATCCTTTGCTTTCAATGTATCTATTTCTCTTATATGTTGATAGTTCTTTGTCAATCTGTATATTCTTTCTTTAAATATCTTTGACGGCAAATGTCTATTACCAAACATATAAGCATGGTCAAAATAATAAAAATTACTTGCCTGTGCCATAACTTCACTTGTACCTCTTAATACACCAAAACAAGCAATATCACCACTAAAATTTACTGTATCAAAGTTAGGTCCATCTCTATGCAATGTTCCTTTTACACTTTCAACAAAAGGTTTAACCACTTCATCCGTTATCTTTCTAGTTAATAATCCTTGTACCACTACTCTATGTTTAACCTCCTCCACCATGACCCCAATAATCTATATGTACAACAGGAGTATCTTTATCTGTATATTTGTCAGTAATTACACTTATTATAATAGCTATAACTGCAAATCCTATTATAAACCAAAGTCCTTTACCTTCGTCCCAATTAGTTAATAGGTACCATAAAACTTCCATGCCGTTCATATTTTCATAAATCATATGTTATATTTTTTGTTCCACAATACCCACTCTGGACTTTGTACTTTGTGTTTTCTAGGACCTTTCCTATGATCCATAAATGGGTTCATAAATGAATCTCTTGCCATTATATGTCCATTTCTTCCGTCACCTAGTGACTTCTCACTATATTTAGGATTATTTTTAAACTTTTGCCTAGTACCGTCTAATGTATGACAATCTGTCCAAAAATTCTTACCTAATCTTTTTATTTCATAAACCTTATCAGTAATATACCAATCTTTATATTCTTTAAAAAACTCATCTGCTATAGGTTGTGTATTATTAAATGCAACAAAACCTGTTTCTGTATATTGTGATGGTCTATCATAAAATGATATAAACTTATCATCTGGTAAACATTTGTCATACCACTCTGGAGGAAATTGGATATGAAAAACACAATCACTATCTATATAATATACTTTATCTCCAAATTTCCTTGCCGCTGATTGAGCAAATACTTTATAACTAAATCTTATTGCTTGTTCAAAGAAATTAGTTGCTGGCTTGCTTTGATTTCTTTCAGCAAATGCTTTACACTCTGGTTCCAATTCAAACAAATTATGATAATGTATCAGTTCTTGCTTAGTAAATTTCCCAACATTTTCATAATCTTCAATAAAAACATGTAAAGGTAATAGTTGTTGTGTTTCTTTATGAGATTCAATTAACCTAGTACCATACTGTTCATATAACTTGTGATTCATTGTCGTTATCATTATTTTTTTCATTGGAAAAACTTCTCCAAATTTGCTACAGGATTTGCTATTAATTGTCTTTCTCTTGATGTTTTCATTGAATTATGCATTTCTCTATTATCAAATGTTTCAATAACATGGCAATTTTTACATAATACTTCACATTTTTCTATTTCTTCCCACAAATCTTTTTTTCTTTCTTCATTTAATTTACCATTTTTACCAAATGTTAATCTAGCAACCATTTTACCCATACCACTACCACAAGGACCTCTTTTTATTATATGTTCACTTTTAGTTGAAGGATCTTTATGAGCAAAATCTAAAGCAAGTCCACTTTTGTTATATCCACATCTAGCACAACCTTTACTTTCTTTATAACGCCTCAATATACCCACCGTTATTTTAACTGCTTTTTGGCATGGTTTTAATTTTGTCATTATATACAATTCTCCGGAGCATCCCAAAGTCTTGGTACTCCTGATTGACTATCACTACAATATCTTTTAACATCTGCGTCTACCATTCCTTTCATTAAACTCTCTACATTATGTTTATGTTCCCAACCTAATACTTCTCTTGCTTTAGTAGCGTCACCTTGTAATACATCTACCTCAGCAGGTCTTAAATGTTTCTTATCAGTAGTAATAATTAGCTCATTGCCGTCTGTAAAACATTGATCATCTTTCCAATAATGTTTTATATCTTTATAATCTAATGCCATATCTGCAAATTCTTTTACTGTATGAATTTCACCAGTTGCTAATATATAGTCATCTGGTTTATCGTGTTGTAGCATTTGCCACATACCTCTAACAAAATCCTCAGCGTGTCCCCAATCTCTTTTTGCATTTAAATTTCCTAAAACAATTGGTCTTCCTTCTTGCAACCAATGTGCTAAACCTTTTGATATCTTTCTAGTTACAAAGTCCTCACCTCTATGTGGACTTTCGTGATTAAATAATAAACCACAACAAGCAAACATATCATACGCTTCTCTATAATTAATTGTTATATGATGAGCATATAGTTTTGCAACACCATATGGTGACCTCGGCCAAAACTTTGTTGTTTCTTTTTGTGGCGTTTCAAATACTTTTCCATACATTTCACTTGTACTTGCTTGATAAAATTTTATTTTAGGATTAACTTGTCTAATACTTTCTAATATTCTTAAAGGTCCCATTGCGTCTATTAGAGTAGCAAGTTCTGGTTGTTTAAATGATAACCACACAAATGATTGTGCCGCTAAATTATAAACTTCGTCTGGTTGAGATTCCTCTATTGCTCTTCTTATATTTGCCTGGTCTATTACATCAAGTTCAACAAACTCTATTTGGTCTGTAATACCCATTTCATCTAGTCGCCAATGTTTTGGTGATGTGCTTCGTCTTTGTCCACCAAATACTTTATAACCTTTTTCTAATAATAACTTAGCAAGATAGGCGCCGTCTTGTCCAGTTATACCTGTTATTAATGCTCTTTTCATTCTATTTCCTTTATTATATTGTATACCATATCAATATTCTCTTTCAAATCTCTTATATCATTTCCTATAAACAACCCATTGTTATGGATTAACTCGGCATTTTGCCAACTAATATTAAAATATGGTAGAAATTTTATTACAGGATTTCTCATAAAGTTTCCTGCAACAATAGGTCTACACTCTACTCCTGCTTCAGTAAGTTTCTTAACAACTTCATCACGCCGATACATTAATTTTTTTATACATATTAATGAGAAACCAAACCAACTAGATTTGCCTATTTCTTGCTGTAATAAAACATTACCTTCTCCCCCTTGGCCCAGGTCCATATCTTTAAACTTCTCTTTAAAATATTCTGCATTTTTAATTCTTTGTTCTCTCATTTTAGGCCACTTTTTAAGTTGTACACTTCCAATTGCACCACTCATTTCTAATGGTCTAACACTATAACCTAGAGTCACAAAAGTAAAACTATCTTTAAACTTATCTCCGGTCTTCTTATAAATTTTATTATCGTCTGGTAAATCTCTACACCAACCATGTGCTCTTAATGACCTTAAATAATCTGCGTCATCTTTATCTTTACAAGCAATCATTCCACCTTCCATTGTTTGTAAGTGATGTGAAAAGAAGAAAGAAAAACTGCCCATTTGACCTATTGTACCTGTGTATGCGTCAAGGTCTGTATTAATTGCACCTAAACTCTCACAATTGTCCTCTATTAACATAAGATTATGTTTTTCTGCAATTCTTTTTAGTTCTTTGAAATCACACGAATTACCTAAAAGATTAACTGCAAATATAGCGCTAGTATCTTTATTAATTGCTTCTTCAACTCTCATAATATCTATATTTAAAGTTCCTGGATCAATATCTACAAAGTTTAATTTAAAACCGTATTGTTGTAGTGGAAAGAAAGTTGTTGACCAAGATACAGCAGGCACAATTATATTACCCTTTAGTCCATATTTTAATTTTAATACTGCCAACATCAATAGATTAGCGGTTGACCCACTATTGACCATAACTGCGTCTTTACATTTAAAGTAATCGCAAAACTCTTGCTCAAATTTCTTGACATGTGGACCCATTGTATATCGTCCACTTTTTATGACTTCTTGTATTGCGTCTAGTTCTCTTTTATCCCAAGTATCACAGGCTAATGGATATTTCATAATTTTCCTTATATATTCATCTTAAAAACCTTGTACCAAATCGCAAATGCCATTATAGTAAACAGTTCTTTTTGTGAGCGTTGTCCAATGTTAGCTAATATAGTCTTTTCTCCAGCTTTATTTAAACCTTTTGACCAACTTTCTTTTTTATTACACATATATTTATCATCTATTTCGGACTGGTTATATTCAAATATTTCTTGCATTTCTTTATTTGATAATACATTCCTAATATAATCTTTTAATACATTTCTATCATCAGCTGGTTTGCTAAGTCTACCTACAATAAATTCATCTGTAGGAAATCTCCAACCAGTTTTATCTCTCTCTAATATTTTTAATGGCAATCTACCATAATATGCTGTCTTTAATAATGGTTTATTATAATATGCCCAATTCTTTTCCATAAAATTCTTATTAATCTTCACATCACCAGGTATACTTCTTACAAAATCTCTAATAGTTCTATTCATAAAAGGAAATCTTCCTTCTAAACTAAATCTCATACCTAACTTATCATTTCTCATTAAAAAATCTTCTGATAATGTATTTAAACACTCAATATACATAAAATCATTTAACTTATCACCTTGCAATCCACCTTTTGGTAACCAACTATCAAGATACTGTAATTGTTCTTCATGTGTTGCCCATAGTTCTTTATTTTTTAATTCTCTATGATTAGCACATAATGCTTTTAACTTTGTTGCCCAATCTGGTCTTCTATGATGTTTATAACCAGCAAATAATTCATCTCCTCCATCACCACTTAAAGTTACCGTTATGCCTTGATTTTTTATATTTGCATTAACACCATAATATACAGGCAAACTTTTACTTTGTCTAGGTTCTTCTAAAGCTAACGCTGTATTTTCCCAATTATCTGTAAAATATTGTTGATTAATATATGGTTCTCTATGTTCACCACCATATGTTGCTGACATTTCTTTTGCCAATATACAATCTTCGTTAGACCTTGACTTCCAATCATAAGTTTCAAACTTTGAACTAAATGTTTTTGGTTTTGTTTTCCCTAATTGGGACATTTCATAACAAATAGCGGTACTATCAATACCTCCACTTAAAAACAATCCAATTTCTCTACGACCCATTAAGGTTTGTTTTACTGCTAAATGTAGTCTTTCTCTAACTTCATCTTTAATTGCACCAATATTTTTTACATATCTTAATGGTATTGATACATTATTAATATTATAATTATCTTTTACAGTACCATCTATACTCATTTCAACAATTTCACCAGGTACAAATTTCTTTATACCTTTGAATAGAGTTAAATAACCAGAATTGTATCCTTGTTTATAATACTGTTTAAATGCCTCTTTATCTACTTTTCTTTCAAATCCTAATGTTAATAAACTTTTAATTTCAGAAGAGAAAGCAAACTTACCACCTGTATAACCATAATATATTGGTTTTTGTCCATTACTATCTCTAGCAAGTATTAATCTTTTATTTTTTTTATTATAAGCAGCAAAAGCAAACATTCCATCTAACTTATAGATAAATTCTACACCATATTTTTCTAAACCTCTAATTAAAACTTCTGTATCTGTATTGGTTTTGGTTTTAAATTCCTCACCTAGTTCTTTATAATTGTATATTTCTCCATTATATACTAACACCCAATCGTTATGAAACCAAGGTTGTTTTGAATTTTCTGTAGTGTCTATGATTGATAATAAATTATGACCTAAAGTAATATGTTCATCACTCCATTGACCATAACCATCAGGTCCTCTATGATGAGCCTCACACATCATTTCATCCATTATTTTTTTAGATGACCATAATATTCCGTGTATCGCACACATAATTATTTTTGTAATAACTCCTTTATATAAGGTATAATCAAGTGTGAACCAAATTCAGAAAGTTCAAATTCTGTATGAGATACCATTTTATACCAATTTAAAACTTCTAGTGGAGTAGCATAATATATCTTCTCTATTCTATCAATACTAGTATTGTTTAATTTAATTCCAAAATTCCATTTTGAAGTAATACAAGGTATTCCTAAATTAATAAGTTCAAAAATACTTGTACTTTCTCCTAACACACCACAATAAACTCTATCTACAATAGTTCGTAATTTGGTCTCTCTTGGTAAAACTTCAACATCTTTCACCAAATCTTTAACTACAATTTTACTTAATGGGTGTGGTTTAACTATAATTTTTCTATTTGTTGCTAGTCTAACTCTTTCAACACTAGTTTTAATAAATTCTGGTACAGAAACAGAAGATGTGGGGTCATATTCTAAACCAGGCATAATTAAAACTGCACCATCTTTATTATTTTTCCATTGATGTGGTTCTATATTCTGCAACTTTATTTTATTTTGCTTTTCAGTTTTTTCAATCATAGTATGTAATCTTGATGGTTTTGAATTATCAACTTTACACCATTTAGTTCTTCCATATGTCCAATGACCTAACCCCATACGATAATATCTTGGACCTGTATTTTTATACCAAGAATCTATGTAATTACATTTTATTCTTGATAATGTAGCACTTTCAGTTACAATAACTTTTTTATTATACATCTTTGCTAGTTCTTGAACAAAGACATTTATAAATTCCATTCTTGCACTTCTAACTCCTGTGCTTGGTCTTCCATGATATAGATTTCTTTTTTCTTTCAGATAAATTTTATCTGGTTTCCATTGTCTTGCTGGATTTGTACTACCCCAAGTACCATCAACTAGATAAGCGTCAGCATTTTTTATCCAATATAAATCTTCTAAAGATATTGGTTTATCTTTTACTTCAGCAACTCTATGTACTGAAAGATTAGATTTTTGACCAATATTAGATTTAATAGAAGAATATATTGCTTCTACTGGATTTGAAGTACCAAAACTAACTATTTGTATCACTTTATTTTATCCTTCTACTTTATTTAGGAAACAAAGTTTTATGTATATAAGTCTTACGAACTATAAAATCTTTTTCCTCTTTACTCTTAACATAATACCCCTCTATCAAATCATAGTTATTTTCTTTTGCCCACTTCACTCTTTTATTACCTGTATGAACAGCAATACCTGATATAAACTCATTATTTTCATCTCTAGGCCATCTCTTACTTTTTTCAGGTTCCCAATAATGGTCTAAATCGGTGTATATAATCGGCCATACCATTCCAGAATATTCCACACTATCTTTAAATTCTTTATAACTTTTAGCCATCCAATTTGCATTAGCAGTTTGGAATAAATCTTTTACAGGAACTAATTTAACTTCCAATGACACTTTTATAAATTTTCTATAGTCCCAAGCCATATTATTAAAATCAATCTCTTCCTGTCCTCTCATTAGACCAGGTTGGTACATATCTCTCATTATATATTTTTTAGCTTTTAGTATTTTCTGTTCCATATTTTGCTATATAATACGAATCAACTATATCGGTAACAGGACTTGATAGTGTTGTTTGGTCTAACGCTTCCATCAAATTAACTCCTGTATCTTCATAAAATTGGTCATACATTTTTTCCTTATCTGCATTACCTTTACCTGTGGCAAATTTTTTAATATTAGCTGGTGGTACAATTTCAATATTACAACCATGTGCCATCTTTAATCTATATTTTAAAATTCCTCCATTTTCTGCTATATTAAATATTGCTCTACCCTTGCTACCAAAGGAATAACCTTCAAGAAAAATAACTTTAATTTGTGTTTGATTTGCTTCAATGATATGTAGAACCATATCAGATAGATTTTTATATCGCTCAATATCATCATTATAATCTTTATAGGAGTGTCCAGTAATATTACCTAAAAACACACCTTCATATTTTCTTTTTGTTGTGACATAATAAAACTTACTGTTCTCAAAACTGCCGTTATAAACACAAACAGCTGGACAAGTTAAACTATAATCAATCCCGATTGTCGTCATCTTGGTCATCATGTTGGTCTTCTTCATCTATTTCATATCCACAAAATGGGCAAGTAAAGGGTTTCATTTCACTTTGGTCCCTATCCCATTTAATAAAATATTTAGTCTGGCAATTAGAACAATCTATTTCTACCTTTGACAGATTTTCTATATAGCCTTGGTTAATACCTGTTGGGTCTTCCATAATATATCATTATAATTTAAATTTCTTAAATTGGTCCTTTTCTACATCTTGTTTTATACCACCAACCACATAACTTTCTATTTCAGTTTCTTGTGGTGCGTTCTGTGTGCCTCTGCTGTTTAACCAATGTTCTGTCCATGGTAAAGGATTGTTTCTCGTTGATTGGTCATATTGTGGAGTTAATCCTATTGCTCTTAATCTTTTGTTTGCCATAAATTCAAGATACTGATTTAACAACACTTCATTCAAACCAATCATTGAGCCATCCTTAAAGAGATATTTTGCCCAATCTTTCTCTTGTTTAATAGTAGTATTATACATATCGTAAACTTCTTGTTCACATTCTTTCATAATCTTCAACATCTCTTTGTCGTTCTCTTTGTTACGATAATTGTTTATAATGTTTTGCGACATCGCTAAATGCAAGTTTTCATCTCTAGCAATCAATGAAATAATCTTTGCACTACCTTCCATCAACTTCAATTCACCAAACGCAAA
>Ga0066864_10000862_pt1 | contig 11532 bp, 9 predicted proteins | sample ETN02SmetaG_4_FD_66432 | JGI IMG/M metagenome (GOLD analysis project Ga0066864, IMG submission 66432) | Marine microbial and viral communities from oxygen minimum zone, Eastern Pacific Ocean - ETNP2014F10-02SV251 | ecosystem: Environmental > Aquatic > Marine > Oceanic ... | reverse complement strand
TCCTCCTTCACCATGTTTTTGTCTCCTGGTGAGGATGGCACGGTGGCCATTTATTCTTCTAGGCCATCTCTTCTCTTACACCACTTCCTGGGACTCTACTACACCGCGGCCGGGCGGCCAAACAGAATCGACCTGTATCGGTTCAAGGCGCAAGACCTCAGGCCTGTCTTAGCACATGAGATGACTCATTCGCTGCTGCCAAAGTATTCAAGCAGTTTCGTTCGCGAGGGATTGGCCGAGGCCGCGGCGATCCGCCTTGGCGGACCCTGTTTTTGCCCTTCGTTATACTACAGCGTCCACGTTTCGTTGCGTCCGTTTGATTCCTTCCTATAAAGCCTTGTCGGCGGAAATCTTGGCTTGATTCCACTTATCGAGTTGCAGAATTTGCCATTCCTGCGCCAACCGACCAACCTGCCATTGAGCGGTCAGCGCTACAGTCAGGCTGGCTCGTTCGTTGACTTTCTGATCGAAAGGTACGGTATCGGAAAGTTTCTAGAGGTTTACGAAAGCCCGCGCTATGGACAGGTTTACGGCAAATCGCTGGATAAATTGGACGGCGAATGGCGGCGTCATCTCCGTCGAAGCCACCTGCTTCTGGGACTGCTGATGACGGTCGGGTTCGGACTGGCGCTGGTGGTCGTACATATGGCTTTGTTTTCCGTCCGGTCATGGATTCCGCCAGCCACAGTCGGCGCATTGGCATTGTCGGCATGGAGCTTTCACTACGGGTACGTCCCGTTGATTCCCGTCTTTTTGCTCCTGGTAGCAGCAGCCGCGATCATCAGCCGGCTACGACGACGAATCGGGCTATGGTTCCTGTGGTCGGGCGGGGCATTGAGTTTGGTGTTTCTTATGACAGGGCCAGCTATCGCAGGAATACCCTGACCCGCCGAATACGTGAAACGCTCGCGCCCAAGTCAGTCCGCGCCGCCTGGAGCCAACATCCGAGCGGTCGACACTACTTCAGGACCACCTCGCCATCGTACGCCAGGAAATCTTGTATCGATTCAAGGTACAGAGGGGAGGTCGTAGGCAGGGTGTCAACGGGGAAGAAACCGAGGTCCGTGGTTTCTTCCGTTTCACGTGCGACGGTCCCAGTCCATTCATCGACGCGGAATTCAAAGGACAGCATCTGGTGCTCATTCCCGTGCATGTTCGTGTACGAGAATCTGGGCTCGGAGTAGATGGCGATCAGCGTCGCCTTCACGACGTGGAGTCCTGTTTCCTCTTCCACCTCACGCCTGAGAGCGTCAAGGACGGATTCATCAAGCTCGATCCCTCCGGCGGGCAAGGCCCATTGGGCGTTGTCACGCCGTCGGATGAACAGGATTTGGCCCTCCTGATCTGTAATGATGGCGCGAACGCCGGGCGCGATGAGCTTTCGACTGCCGAACGCCGCCCGGAGCTGACCAAGGTAGGACTGTTCGAAAGTATTCATTGTCACCGGCTCACATTTCTCGCGCCTGACTGTCCAGACCCAAGTAGCGCATCATCCTCGGTGAGAGACATCGTAGACCCACTCACGAATGTTTGGAAACCCTGATTCATGGCAAGCTCAGCAAATCTGGCACTCCGTCACCCGGCGCCGGTCACATTGTCTTCGTCGTCGGTTAGCAGCCTGCCCTTGCTGTTGTCCAGCATCACCATCCGATTGCCCCACGGATCCTCGACGATCACCGCGCGACCGATCGCGATGTCGAACGGTCCCGCCACAACCCGACCGCCAGACGCTTCAATGCGCTGAGCAGCTTCGTCAGCCGAGTCCACTTTCAGATCGGTCTCCTGGTACTCGCGCTCGTTTTGGATCACGATCTCCGCCTCGGAGTCTGGCATGCGAAACCCGACCGCGGTCTCCGATCGCCAGATGGGCTCGTGCCCCAGCAGGTCACGATAGAAGCGGACGCCCGCATCGAGGTCAGGCACATAGAACTGCACGCCATCGACGCTCTGAATCAACGGTCCGGGGTTGGAGTCGTTCATGATCATCCGCCTGGCGGCGCTCCCGACTGGTTCAGTGTTTCGCGACGCGGCGACGGCGAAATCGGACCGCGCTCATTGGGTGGCAGACCCCAACGCGCCCGGAAGACAGTCGTCTGTCGATCACCAAAAGAAAGGCGCCGCGCAATGCTGGCTTTGACGTCCGGAATCGTCGTTGTGGATGCCGCCTGGTTGCGAGAGATCTCGATACCGGTGATCGGCCCATTCCGACGATGGGCGCGAGTTCAACTCAATCAAGCGTCACGCGAAGGCGTCGGCGGAGCCGTCCACTGCGCTCGAATTGTCCGTCGAGCCGCAGACCGCCGCGATGTCAGCGTTCTTCATGTGTCATCGGCGCCGGGCAATGTCGTTAGGTTCGAGGCGGTTTCTCTGCCGTTTTCACGGCCTTGCGCGCTTTCTTCCGGGCCTTCTCGAACTCTTTCACTGCTTTGCTGTGTTTGCCGGCCGCCAGCAGTGCCTCGGCTTTCGCTAAGTGCTTCTCGGCCTTCTCGAGTTCTCTGGCAACCTTGTCGGTGTTCGCCGGATCGGCCACCGGCGTGGCGGATGCGTCATCGATGCTGGTCTGGGCCACGGTCTGCATGGCCTCGGCCAGCGCCTGCATAGCGTCGTTCGCGGCGACAGCGGCATCACCGGTGATATCGCCTTTGTCGAGGCCTTTTCTGAGATCCTTGACCGCCTTTTCCAAGTCCGAGAAGACTCGTTTGCCAGCCGGCGTTGCCAGGTGAGTCCCATCAAGCCACAGGTCCGAAGCAATGCTCGGCCAACCCTCCGGAGAGCCTTGTCCAACTTCTTCGACTCGCCCTCAAACTTGCCGAGGGCGTCGAATGCTTCTTGGATCGTATCCTGCGGTTCAACGACACCGGCGCCAGTCACGATGTTGTCGATGACCAGCGCGATCGGGCCAATCAAACCGGCGCCGCCGACGTCTCGTATGACGAACTTCGAGATGTTCGTCCAATTCAAGACGACTGTGACAGTGCCTGAAGTAACTGCCGGAACCGTAACACTCGCTTGAGGCCACACCCCGACGTACGGCTGGATGCCGAACGCAACCGGAGCAAATTCAACGTCCAACGATACTACGTCAAAGTCGCCTCCACCGGCCGCTGTAACGGTGACGGTGGGAATTGACCACCCACCGACTAACTCTCGCTCTGAGGCAGCATCTGCATCGATGTCTTCGATCGACACCCGGGTTGAAGAGGTTACGAAGATTCAGCCACCCTCTGAGTAAGGGGTGGCGGAATCGAGGGCGAGGGGTGTGCCATTGCCGAAGTCGATGGCGCCTCCATTGGCGTGCACCATGCCGGACACGCTGCCCGCCAACAAGATCGCGGCGATCATGACGACGATGGTTTTCAGTTTGACAGTCGTGATTTTCGGCAAATGACCATCTTCTCAGAAAACTGGACGAACAGCCCGGCCACAGACCTGGTACGGAGCACATATGTGTGTTTCGAGCGACGGCGGCGTGATCCAGGTTCGACGCCGCTCATTCATTGTCCGAATTATCGGGGTACGTGTCAATGTCGCACTCGAACGGCTTTGGCGAGCCGGTAAAGCTCAGTACGCCAGAACTCTACACCGCCGGATATCAAGTCACGCCTCAATAGCCTGCAAAAGCCATTCAGCGGCGCGGCACGTCTCCAATCGAAACGCGCCGGGATTTGAGGCGAGCGCCACTAGTCTGCGGCGGCGGTTTCCTTCTCGCGCTTGATATTCTCGGAGCCAACTACGCCCGCGGTCTGGAGGTCCCGGATCTGTCCCTCGGAGTAACCCAGTTCGCCCAATACCTCTTCGTTGTGCTCTCCGACGGTCGGAGGCGCAATTCGCATGGTTGCCGGCGTGTCCGACAACTTCATCGGAAAGCCCGTCAGCTTCACGGGGCCGTACACCGGATGCTCGGTTTCAACGATCATGTCGTTGTGCACCACTTGCGGGTCTTCGAACATCTCCTCGATGTCGTACACGGAGCCCGGAGGCAAGTTAACGCGATCGAACCGTTCTTCAACTTCGGAGCGCGTAAATTTCTTGAACGCCTTTTCCAGCGCGGCGCGCAGTTCTGCTGAGTACCCACTCCGCAAATCGACGTCCTTGAATTGGGGGTCTACGTCCAGCGAGGGTTGAATGTCCAAAGCATCGCTCACGCGACTCAGACTGTCGTTGATAAACCCGCCCATCAGCGCGTAGTAGTTGCCGTCATTGCACTCGTAGACGCCATAGAGCGGACCGGCGCCCGAGTGACCGCCCCCTCGTTCGGATCTGGGGTATCGCAGGTCTGAATTCAGCACCACGGCGTTTTCCTGGATATGGCTGGCGATCATTCCGTTCAGCAGGTTTGTATCGACGATCTGACCACGCCCGGTGTGTTCACGGGCGGCTAGGGCGATCATTATGCCCTGTGCGAGCATCATGGCGCCAAGGTAGTCTGCAATCCAGGTGCCCGCGGTGGTGGGAGGAGCGTCGCGTTCGCCTGTCATCGCGATGAGTCCGCCCAGCGCTTGCGCGAGAAGGTCCTGCCCGGCACGCTTTTCGTATGGCCCGGTCTGTCCGTATCCAGACGCGACCGCCCATATTATCCGCTGGTTGATCTCCTGGAATTTGTCGAATCCGAACCCGATCCTGTCCATGACGCCCGGGCGGAAGTTGCTGGCGACGATGTCCGACGTCTCGGCCATCTTGTAGATGATCTCTTTACCTTCAGGCGTTCGGATATCGATGCTGATGCTTCGCTTGTTACGATTGTTAGCCATGAAGAACAGGCCCACGCCATTGAGGTCGGGTTTTGTGCGACCCATCTCGCCGACGTCAATTCGTTCGACCTTGATTACGTCCGCGCCAAAATCCGCCAAAACCTGGGTGCCCGCCGGGCCTTGCTCAATTTGGGTGAAGTCGATCATGCGAACGCCTTCGAACGCTAGTGTCACGATATCCTCCTTAGATATGCGGCTTGCCACAAGCCGATGTTCAGCACAAACCTGATTGAGCCCGACCGCGCTCTGCGGCGCCCACGTCGGATCTTGGTTAATTGGCGATCAGTTCCCTCCTGGGAACCAGTATCCTCTGGTCATGTTCCTGGCGATGACCCAACGATGCACTTCGTTCGGTCCGTCGACGATGCGGTCCGTCCGCGCCGATCGGTAGATTCGTTCCAAGGGAAGATCCCTCGAGAGGCCGAGCCCACCGTGTATCTGAATCGCATTGTCGGAGACCATCTGCAGTGTCTCGGAGCCGTAAACCTTGATCATCGATATCTCGGGCCTGATGTCGCGGCCCTGCTCCATCTTCCAGGCCGCGTGGTACGTCATCCAGCGCAGATTCTCGATCGCGATGGCCGAGTCGGCGAGCATGATCTGCACGGCCTGTCGATCGGCAATCGGCCTGCCGAACGTCACGCGACGAACCGAGTAGTCGCGCGCCATCCTCAGACACCGCGTGGCCAGCGCCAGACATCGAGCTCCGAAACCAAGCCTGATGCCGCCGAGCGAGCCTTGGAGAACGCGCCATCCGTAACCTTCCTCGCCCAACACGTTGGACGCCGGAACCTCGATGTTGTCGAACGACACCTCGCTGGGCGAAGACGTCACCGATCCCGACGGCATGCCGATGACGGGTATCTGGCGTTCTACGGTAAAGCCTGGCAGGTCAGAGTCGACGAGGAACGCCGTGATGCCACTCCTGCCTTCGGTGCCTTTGATACGAGCGAACAACATCATGAAGTCGCAGCCCTCCGCGGTCGAAATGAACGTCTTGCGGCCGTTGATGATGTAGGTCTCCCCCCGTTTCTCGGCATTCGTCTCCATCATCGACGGGTCCGAACCTGAAATCGGCTCGGTGATGCCGAACGCCATTCTTTTCTCGCTTCGAAGGGTTGGCAGCAGATATTTCTCTTTCTGCTCGTCGTTGCACTGGTACAGACCTTCGGTAATCGGACGGCCGAACGCGCCGTGACCCACGAGAGTCGCGGAAGTTTCTTCTTGTACAACGGTCCTAGCAACGTGGCCGATGTCCGGGGCGCCGCCATACTCTTCCGGAATGAACATGCCTCCGAGCCCGATGTCATCGACCTTCTTCCTCAGATCGGCCCGTCGATCATCGGGCAGGTTGGACTCTTCGAAGTCGAATTCCGCCTCCAGCGGCAACAGCTCCTTGGCCACGAACTGTCGCACGGTGTCTCGGATCATGAGAGTTTCTTCCGGAAGATCGAATTGCATGGTTTCCTCCTGCCACGTAAGTCGCGCGACAATGCTCGTGCTCGAATAGCGGGAACGTCCGCGACGCGCTATATGCCCAGGCGTCAACGCTCAGATCGACGCCTGGCCTGTTCTCTTACTCAATAGCCAACTGCTTCGGCCCGCGACACCGGTGGCTTCGGTTTTCACAGACTCAATGCTGATTCGTACGCTCGCTTGGCCACGATGGTCATCAACTAATAGGTTGTGCTCAGCGCTCCTCACGATGCTGAACATCCGTCCATCGTGAGCCACGCACCCATCCGTTCGCCCTGAGCCTGTCGAAGGGTCGCCCACAAACAAGTGTCACTTGAGCCGTTACGGGCATTAACCCAATATGTTGTGCTCAACGATTCTTACCATGCCGGGTGGCCCGGAGAAAAGAAGCGTTTGGGGGTGCTGAGGCAGCACGCCTTGTTCAGCGACCAGATTCTTCAGCTTCGGCCTCAGAATGACACATTGTAGACAATGCCACATATCATGTTTATCGCCATAACGGCCAGAGCACCGCGAAATAACAGTCGCGATCTCAGCCAGCAACTCCGAGCATGCTTGCGCCCATTAGCACTTCGTACTGTCTATCGCCCTTTGTACACCGCCGGGCGCTTCTCGAGCCACGCACGACGCGATTCCTCGGCGTCTTCCGAACCGCGCATTCGGGCGGTTGGCGCACTCCATTGGAGCTGCCAGGCCGAGGGACCGTAATCCAGGGGCATGTCCAGGCTGCGCAACGCGACTTCCTTGGACGTCTGCACGCCGATAGGCGCGTTCTGCAGCAGCGTGTTGGCGTACTTCTCGGCCGTCTCCATCAGCTTGTCTGAAGGAACGACTTCGTTGACGTAGCCGATGCTCGCCATGTATTGAGCGGTCATGAATTGGCCGCTGAGCAGCATCCACATCGCCACCTTGTAGGGCACCTGCCTCGGGAGCCGGTAGATGCCGCCGCCGCCGGGGAAGCCCCCAACGTTGCGGATCTCAGGAACGCCGAACTGCGCCGATTCCGACGCGACTACCACGTCGCATTGAAGCGTGATCTCCATTCCGCCTCCGACCGCGTAGCCCTCGACGGCCGCGATGATCGGCTTCCAGAACTGGGTCGGCAACGAGCCGACGGGACCGGGTCGGACAGGATCGGACATGTAGCCGCTCCCCATCGGTCCGCCCGTTCCCGCATCGACGCCCGGATTCTCGGTTCGCCATTTCAGGTCCATGCCCGCGCAGAACGCTCGTCCGCCGGCGCCGGACATGATCACGACCCATGCGTTGTCGTCCTGCATGATGCCGTTCAACGTCTCGAATAGCTCGTGTTGCATCGGCGGGTTGACCGCGTTGAGTCGTTCGGGACGGTTCAACGTGACGTACGCGATGTGCCCTTTGTTCTCTAACAGAACATATTTACCGCTCATGTTTCCTCCGATTGATCTGCGGCCGTGTCGTCAGTCAACGGTTCGCTCGAGTTCGATTGCCTTGTCGAACGTCTGGGCCTGACGTGCTGACCGTTCAGACAGACTTGGGTGTGGGAGGGCGTTCCGTCCGGTTCGGTGTTGGCCGGCGCCCTATCGACAGGTTTCAGTGGTGCGTCCCCGGTGACCGAGAACGACTTGCCGCATGTTGGCTCGTCGCGGAGCTCGTCCGAAAACGAGGCGGCGGCCGAACATCGCCGAACCGGCGCCCTTTGCCCGCACGGGATGTCCTCGAGGAGCGTGGGGCGCCGGTTGATTGACTCGATCAGTCTTTGCGACTGGACAGGCTCACGACGGCGGTGCCGGCAGTGACTCGCCGGCCGTTCTGGTTTTCAGCCCAGACATCGCAATCCACGAGGTTCTGGCCTTCTTCCTGGCGTTTGCCGGTGACGACTCCCTTTGCCGTGATGATGTCGCCTGGGAAGCTGTAGCCGCGATACTGCAGGCTCAACTTGTTCAGGAAGCCATCGGGCGTGCACCAGTTGGTGAGCAGGTTCCCAATATACCCAGAGGTAAGCGCGCCCTGCCCAACCAGGTCCGGCATCCCACGACCCAGCATGATCTTGAGGTCGTAATGGATGTCCGACAGGTCGTTGCTGGCCTGCGCGTACCTGACGAACCGTTTCAGGCTCTGGTACTTGTCCACGGGCTGGAGCTCGTCGCCTTCGGACACGCCCTCGTAGTACACCGGCGTGACCCATTGGTCGTTCCACTGCGGGATTTTGGGTTGCTCGCCCATTTCCAACAGCCTTGGAGTTTCGGGCTCAGCCTGAGGCACCGGATCGCCTTCCTTGGGGCCTTCGTATCCAACCGAAGTCCAACGACAGATCGTCACGATCTCGTTGCGCTGGTTCCGATAGGTCTTGTCGAACCGGGTAAAGAGCATTCGGCCGATTCCGGGCCGGCTGACTTTCTCGAACATGTCCGAGATCTTCGTCGTCGCGGTGATGACGTCGCCGGGACGCGTCGGCCTGAAGCTTTCGTATTCGTCGCCGGCGCTGAAACCGTGCCGGAACAGTCGCGGCACGGGCGACGCGCCGCCCAGGTAACCCTGTTCGTTGTTGTCGCCAAGAACGTAGAAAGGCGTAAATCGATCGACGAAGGTCGGCGTGGCGATCACGCCGCCCCATCGCGTCTTAGCCGCGTAGTCGACGTCGCTGAACAGCGGGTTGTTGTCGCCCACTGCCTTCGCGAACTTTCGGATGTCCTCCAGGTGGACCACTCCGCCGACGTACGGCTCGCCTTGCCAGGTTCCGACCAGACTTCTCATCTCATCGGTGATAACTGATCCTTCGTTCAATGTGCGGCCTCCTGGCCCGGGCGTGCGACGCCTTCGGGAACGTCTACGCCAGGCTCCATGGTCAATCCTTGTTCGGTGCCTGTCTGCTTGTGCAGGACAACTCCTTGGCTGAAGAGTTGGTTTCGTACTTCGGTCACGTTCACGTCTCGTACATTTACGCCTTGGTTGATGGATGTAACTGCGGCAGCGGCGGCAGCCTGTCCCATCAGCCAGCACTGCGGGATCAATCGCAGGAAGGAGTGGGTGGCAGGGTCGCAGGACAGGTCTCGTCCGGCGGCAATAATGCCTTCAACTTGTTGAGGCAACAAGGCGCCGAGAGGTATCGAGACGTTCGGGTTGCGCGGGTTCGGCGGAGTGGAAATGCCGATCTCGTCGTCGTGGACCAAACCTCCGGTCCAATCTTCTCGAATCACCTTCTTGACGCCCAGCAATCGACGGCTGTGGCGTGTGCCCATCTGAGGAGCGGTGGTCTGTATCCATGCTTCTTCGAATCCGGGCATGTTGTCCTTGTACCATTCCGTGACAACCTGCATGCGATCTCGCGATTCGATCTCGACGGCCGTCAGGTCTTCGACGTCGATGTGGCTGTATCCGGAGAGCCTGGGTCCCATGAACAACGCCACGTCGTTTCGGGGCATTGTATGGGGCACCGAGTCCGCCTCGATTCCGGAGTCGTGACCGGCCTTCATGATCGCCTGGAATTCATCGGAGTGTTCGCGCCGGAAGTCGAAGAAGCGCTGCATGTCGACGCCGCCGAGCAAGAACGCGACGTTGATCTTGTGGTGGATGTCGTCGCCCAGGATGTCGCCTTCGAACGGCGCGCCGGCCATGGCGAAGATGTCGCCGTCGCCCGAGGCGTCAATGACTACGTCCGCGAGGATCGCCTGGCGACCGGACTTGCTCTCGAAGATCGCGCCCTTGACCGTGTTGCCGTCCATAATTGGAGCGGTGGCCCAGGAATGCAAAAGCTGCTTGACTCCGCGTTCGCGGAGAATGTCGCTTGATACGATCTTTAGCCACTCGGGGTCGATCGTGGGAGACCAGGTGATGGTGCCGAAGTGAGAGTTGCTTCGGTCGCGCCAATATTCGTTGAGCTTCGGATCTTTGGAGCCCCAAAGCTCTGGGTCCGGTCCAAGCACATGCTCCCGAGGCATCCTGTCCAGAATCTCCTCGGCGAATCCGGCGATGACGCGTCGACCTCGCCAGTCGGTCATCTTCTCGATGTAGGGCACGAAGCCGCCGGTGGACATGCCGCCCAGGTGGCCGTAGCGCTCGATAACGGTCACGTCTGCGCCCATCCGTGCTGCCGTGGCGGATGCGGCTGTTCCGGCAGGGCCACCGCCAACGACCAATACATCAGTCTTTTTGAATACCGGTGTTTCTCTCGCTGCCTCTGTAATTGTCGGTCGGTCGGTCACTGGTAGTCCTCCTGTCGTATTCCTGTCTTGCGATTACTGAAAAATAGCCTTGTTTGGCTGGGATAGCCCGCATTGTACCCCATTGTGAGCCTGTTGAGAATGGGGCAGTTTTCCCCTGTCATGCGACTCGAAGCACGCCTGAACCACTGCTAGGCAGCTCATCCGCGAGCGTCACTGGAAGCGACCCTGAACCCTGGGTTGCAAACAGGTACGACCCGTGGTGAATCCTGCGCGGATATCCGTCTCACACGCGCTTATGGGCCAGCGCGCTGATCGCCTCCAACACGACCCTGTGCGCCGCTTCCGCGGTTATCGCGCCGGGGCCGTCGTAGGGCGGCGAGACCTCGACGACGTCGACCGCAACTAGTTTAACGGCGCCGACGATTCGGCGGACGGCTTGCAGCAATTCCGACGACGTGATTCCGCCGGGCTCCGGAGTTCCAGTGCCTGGGGCGTACGCTGGGTCCAGCACGTCGATGTCCACCGACAGGTAGACGTATTCCGGACCATCCAGAGCCTCGTTGATCGCGTCGTCCAGCACGTTCTCGAATCCACGGTCTTCGATCTCCGACATCGGGTGCCAGCGCATGCCCTGCTCGCGCATCCAGTCGAACACGTCGCCCGGAGGCCAGTAGCCTCGCAGCCCGACTTGCACGAAGTTCTTGCCCGGAATCGCTCCGCTTTCAATCAATCGGCGCATCGGGTTGCCATGGCCGATCAGGACGCCGCCGTGGCTGGACGGCCCGGTGTCTGCGTGGGCGTCGAAGTGAACCATGCCGACACGACCGTAGCCGTAGTGCTGGGCAACGGCGGTGGCGCTCGGAAGCGTGATCGCGTGGTCACCGCCAAGCACGATCGGGAGTGTGCCGGCCTGGAGCGCTTGCGTCACCTTCATGCGCACCGCGTCGTGGCTTTGGTCCAGTGAGCTCGGCGGGCACAGAGCGTCACCGAAGTCCACCACCTTCATCTCTCGCAAGGGATAGACGTCGAGGCCCATGTGGTACAGGGCCGAAGACGGGCTGCCGAAGTACGCCGCCTGCCTGATCGCTCGCGGCCCGAATCGTGCGCCTGGACGATTCGCGACGCCCATGTCGACCGGCGCGCCAAGGATCGCGATGTCG
>Ga0066864_10000808_pt1 | contig 11896 bp, 6 predicted proteins | sample ETN02SmetaG_4_FD_66432 | JGI IMG/M metagenome (GOLD analysis project Ga0066864, IMG submission 66432) | Marine microbial and viral communities from oxygen minimum zone, Eastern Pacific Ocean - ETNP2014F10-02SV251 | ecosystem: Environmental > Aquatic > Marine > Oceanic ... | reverse complement strand
AGATCTCCAGATATAAGAAAAGCCAAAGAAATTCTCGAATGGACACCTGAAGTAAATCTTGAAACAGGACTTCAAAAAACTATAAACTGGTTCAAAACAAAAAAAGAATAAAAAACAGAATTCAATTAGAATGATATATTTTCTGCATGCGAATTAAGTTCTTGTAAATAATATTCTAACAAAACTGTTAAATACCGTAATTATGGTTTATTGCTAATTAAAATGGTTCAGAGGCAGCGTGTACGCTCAAAGTCAGGAAGGTTGATTAAGCGTAGAAAACATTTGCCGCAAGGGATTGCTACTGCATTTACAGCTGCGATTATCGGAATTATTCTTCTAGCACCAAGTGCTTTGGCTGTTTCCATAGAGATACAGGGTTTATCAAATGGTCAACAACTTGGAAATAGTGGAAGTTTTTCTTTTCTCGCACAAGTAACGATAAGTTCAGGTGAAGTTGTACCGCTGGATCGCTTAAACGTAGTTTTAGATAGTGTCATTTTTCAATTTAATCCCTCTACCGGAGCTGCGATTGGATCTACAAGTTCTGTGATAGATTCTATTTTGCCTGTAAATTTTGTGTCAGGTAATTTGTATTCAACTGATTTTAATTCAGGATATGGTTATTCATACGCAAAACTGAAAGCGTATAGTTATGGTTATGGCTATAATTATTATGGTTCACCGGATGGATATGGTTACGGTTTTTCTGGGCCACGAACTTTTATCTGGAATGTCACTCTTCTTCCTGAAAATCTATCTACAGGTAATCACACCCTAAGAATGGATGTTAAAACATCTGGATTAAGTATGAATACATTTTCTTCATCAACAATAACATTTGAGGTTGTTGCAGGAGCTTCCGCAAGCACTATTATACCAGTTACAGCTACATCTGCAACAATTGATCATACAGCTACAACAAAAACAAAAGTTGTTCTTGCAGGCATAACACTTACTGACCCCAATATTCCAGCAACCATTACAACATTGAATTTTGATACTGCTCCAACTACTTCAGTAACAGTTGCTGCTGGAACAGGAAAGACACCAGCAAAATTCGTGGATATTAGAGGCTTCAACTTTGCCAGTGGAACCGCCACCATCACGTTAACTTACACTAATGCGGAGGTTGCTGGATTAGATGAGAGCGCTTTAACTTTGTATTACTGGTCAAGCAGTTTAAGTTCTTGGGTACAATTTTCAGATATTGTTGTAAACACAGCTGCCAACACTATTACAGGTAGCATAGATGTCACCCTCCTTACAGGAACTTATGTTGTACTTGCAGGTAGTGCACCGACGGTAGCACCACCTGTACCAATAGCAGGTCCAGAAGCAGGATTACCAGGTGTATCTGCAACCTTAAACACAAACCTTAGACTTGTAAGTCTCGAAGTAGCACCAGGAAGCACAGTAACTGTATCTCTAATTCTTACTTCAACTCAATTAATGTCAACTGGAAGTATAACTCTTACTCTTCCGGAGAATCTAATATATAGTGACTTGACAACAAGTAACTTTGATGGATCAAACACATTAACAGGCAGAACACTAGTTCTAGAGAGAGATGGTGCAGTAGGCAGCAACACCGCAAGAATCTTCTTCAAATTGACAGCACCACTAGATTCAACCATTAAAGTAGGTGAAACTTATACAGTTACAATAGACGAGATAATTATGCAGGGAATGACGATTAACTTCCGAACAGAACAAACCGTTACATTAAACATAGTTCAACCAACAGTAAGGACCATATACAGTGCACTTGACAGCCACTTCAACGGAGTTCCAAGCCCATATACAGAAAATAGATACCCAACCATAAACGATATTATGGCCCTACTTGACTTCAGATTAGCAGGAGAAATATCACCATGATAAATAAAATCTTTCCAGTAGTTATTGCGATTATTTTTACAGTAACAATGATGCCACTATTTACTCCAGTGGCAGTAGCTCAAGAAGCAACAGCTACTCTCCAGATAATCTGTAATCCAGATTGTATAATGACACTAGTTATTATGAGCCCAGTAGATGTATCTGAATTCCAAGTCTCAATCAAAGCCACAAACACAGTTACTCTAGATACAGCACAAGCATCACTCACCGGCTTTATGACTGGAGCATCACTGCTTACCCTAGAAGGACAAACGCTAAATGAGTACAGATGGTTCAACCTTCAGAGCCAAGGAGGAGCAGTTGGAATATTATCTGTACCAATATCTGCGCTTCAAACCGGAGAAACAGTATTCTTAGATAAAGCAGACTTTCTAGATGAAAATGGAGAAAGAATACAGTCAATTTCTATAGGAGTAAGTGGAAACGTAATGACCACAGTGAGTATAACAACTACAGAAACAGTCATCTCACTTACAACAACAACATCAACCGCAACAACAACAACAACAACAACATCAACCGCAACAACAAGAGTAACATCAACTCAAGTATCAACAGCAACAATTACATCAACAGTAACTTCTGGTCAAACAACAATCACACAAACAGTGACATCAACAAACATCATCGTAAAAACACAAGCAACCACCGTAACATCAGGAGCAACTACAACCACATTAACTAACACACAAACAAACACAGAAACAGTAGAAGAAGGGTCAGCATTCGGCATATACGCAATCATATTAGCAGTTATTGCAATAATCCTACTTGGACTTGCAGTACGTCAACAAAGAAAAGATATGTTCCCATTCTAAGTAAATTAAAAAAATACTTGGACCAGTTTTTAGAAAACATATTAACCACATTTAAAGAATTGAACAAAACCACTATCTCATAAAATCAGACACGATAGAGGAAAAGAGAATCTCATCTTCAGATATCCTAGCGGTATATTGTAACGATCAACAAAACATAATATCAATTACTCGAACCGAACGAGAATAGTGTTCTCTAATCTAAGATACAATCACAATGATTCTGCTATGACTAGCAGTGCTCCGTCAACAAAGAAAAGGTATGTTTGCAAAACTCAGTATCTATCTAAAGAGAAGATTCCGGATCTAAAATTTTTTAAATTAATAGAGAATTTTTTTATGTGAATTATAGTGTGTAGACGAAGCCTACTACTCTTAGGGTGTAACTTAGAAGTGAGGTGAATATGATTATCTGAATCATAATTGGTATTGCTTTGCTGATTGTTCCTGCTTTATTGTCAAAGAAGTTATTCGAGACATTGAGTATGGCTTTGAGTCCTATGGCAGCTAGTACCGAGAATGGTACTAGGTATATGAATCGAGACTGGAATATTTCTGGAAATGCGGCTGATGTAACGAAAGTCCCTAATATGCATACAATTGTTATTGCAAGTAGTAATTGGCAGAGTTTTTGGCGATTCTTTGCGATATGAAAAAGTCCAATTGTTGCTATAATTAAGATAACAGGGTTTGCATATGCTCCTCCTAGAAAATATGTGAATGTTACGTTGAGTGTTCGAAATATTTGAAGTAGATTAGCATAGCTGAATTGTGGGGTCATAGACTGAGCTATTTGTGTAGTTGATTGGCTTTGGAGAATATTATTTTTAATAAGTTCAGTTATGATACTGACTAAAGCTATCTGACTCACGATTATGGTTTCGTGTCGTTTTATTGTTCTTTGTATGAAAGTTATGATTATGTAAGTTGATAGGCTAGCTATTACTACTATCCAGGTTGCTGAGTGAGTAAAGAGTATGGAGACTAAAAGAATAGTGGAGATTATCGAGTATTTTGAGATCTTCTTCTTACACTCTATAGCTTTTAGGAATAAAGCTAGGAAGATATTAAGTTCAATTAGAGCAAGCCAGTTTGCATAAAAACCTGCATTTATACCAGCAACTATCTGAAATGATGTAGTAGTAAATAGTGCTGCTAATGCAGCCATGTATCTGTCCTTAGAACCTATTGAAACGAAGTAGTACACTGATATTGTAAGAAGTACACTCAGAATTGCTGGAATGACTCTTATAGCAAGATCTGTGGAACCTGTAAGTGATACTATGACCTGCTGGAAAACTAGAAACAGTGCACGATCTTCTTGAATTATATTTGAAAGAAACGAAAATATGTTAAGGTTAACCGAATTTTCCATATATGTGAAGTAATAATTTACATCAACACTAACAAGCAACGATGATGGGTTTAATGCTGGAAGATAGGGGTACATGCCAATGAATAAAGCCATAATTATAGCGATGGCCAAGATAATTTTATGGGTCTGTTTCCCAAATTCTCTTTCACGATGATTTTCTCCGACTTGGGGCGGTATGAAATTGTGAATTCCAGTTACAAATCTTCTAACAGTTTTTTCATAAGGAATAATCAATAATCTCAGAAGCCATGCAGCAGAGAATAGTACGAAAAGTCGGGGCAGTATGGGTTGAAATATATTTGTGGCTTGAAGCTCAAGAAAAGCGATGTTCCAGGTAGAGTCAGAGAACGGTTGGACACCATCAAATCCATTAAGAATCCATCTCATAAATGAGATGACTCCGATTACAAGTGGGAATACTAGCCAAAGACTAATGAATATGCCTGATGCTCTTCTTTTAGAGATTTTGTTGGAGCTAGCGATACTGAATACAGTGGTATAGATAATGGTTGTAAGGGAAATTAACCAAATAGCAAAGTCTACATCTGGCGAAATAATATTTATTTTTGAATTATAACTAACTATCCCCATCCCACGAATTAGAACTGAAAAATTGATACTAATCTCGTTCAGGATGAATAAAGTAGTCATCCAAAAGAATAATGCCGCTGACAATAATTGAATCCAAAATAAATGTAATCCACGGAATAACCGAGATATTTTAGTCAGAAGTGCTCACTCCAATTCAACAACTTGGTGGTTACCCTTATGTTTATTGAAATATTGGTTCTATTCAATCTTAGATTAAAAAAATGCGTTAAGAAGTTGTATCGATAAGGATTAGGCGAGAGTTTTTATCTTATATTTGTAACTCTACACACGTGTAGATAATTCAATGAGCTAGATATGTCCAATTGATACTGAGTTCACTAATTAAATTGGTAATTCGAATGAAGATTAATCTGTTTTATATTGGTGATATTAGAGGTTTAGGTAGACGAGTTCAAATGAAAGCTATTCTTCTTGCAGGAGGAAAAGGTGAACGAGCAAAACCCTTCACAGAATTCAGCCCAAAAGTTATGATCCCAATTATGGGAAAACCAGTAATCCACTATAACACAAGTCATCTTGCATTCAACAACCTCATAGACGAAATCGTAATCGTCTGCAGCAAAGAAAGCAATCAACGCCTACAAATAACAAGCTATTTTGAAGGAAAAGAAGATCTATTCAAACACAAAGTACAATTTGTCGAAGAAACCTATGGAGGAACAGCCGGAGCAATACTTAGCGCAGCACCCAAACTAGAAAACGAAAAAGAATTCCTAGTCTGGTTCGGAGACAATCTAGTGCCAATAGACATCAAAGCGTTATACCAATTCCACAAAGAAAAAAACGGCATCATAACCCTCGCAGTATCCTCACAAAAACGAACAGAAACAGGATTCGTCGAACTAAGCCCTTATGGAGAAATCTTGAAGTTCAAAGAGAAACCAACCATAAATCTGAAAGAACCAGAATCCCTAGGAATCTACATATTCAAATCAAAGATACTGGACTTCATCAAAGAATCATCAAAAGAAAAAAGAAACATCAACCTCTCATTCGATATACTTGAAAAACTACCTAAACAAGAAAAACTCTATGCCTACGACATAAAAAACACCGGATGGATGGATGTAGAGTCTCCAGCCAAAGTTACACGTAACACAAAAATTGTAGAAGATATCCTGAAAAAGATGGATCTTAATTCTTCTTCAGAAGAGCATCCTTCAATAAAATAGTATAATCGAAATGAATAAAACAAATAACTATGCCCTAAGCACCAACCTGCTAGAAATAGGTGCAAAGATTTGCTACACAACCCAACCCCCAAAAACCGGCATGATGAAGAAACTTCTCAGAAACAACTGGTATCTATAATTATCCCAACAAAAAACTCAGAATCTTACCTAAATGAATGCTTAACATTCATCAAACAACAAACACATCCCAACATCGAGACAATAATAGTCGACAGCTACAGTAAGGACAACACTCAAACCATGGCCCAAACAAATAACACGATATTCATACAACAAAAAGGAACCGCCGCAAAAGCAAGAAACACCGGAATAAAACAATCAAAAGGAAAATACATTTTCTTGCTTGACGCCGACCACCTAATCCTACCAAACACAGTAAAAATTTGCATCGAAACAATCCAAAAAAATAATATTGAAGCCCTAATACTCCCGGAAAAATCAATCACAACAAGTTCTTGGGGAAAAATAATAGCTTTCGAACATAACTTAATAGCTGAAGAACCCTCTCTTGCTATGCCCCGATTCTTCAAAGCAGAAGTCTTAACCCAATTGGGTGAAGATGAAAATCTAGTTTTCGGAGAAGATTGGGATCTCTATCAACGCTTCAAAAAACAACACTTCAAAGCCGCAGTCTCAACAGAACATATTCTCCACAAAGAAACAAACTCATTATCCAAAATATTGATAAAAAATATTTTCTACGGTAGAGCCTTCAAAAAACTAGTGAAGAAACAAGGCGCAACAATCTATCGAAGATACACCTTTCTACCGGTCCCAACAAAAAAATTCATAAAGCACACAATAAATCATCCATCAGTTGGTGCAGGATTCATCTTTCTGAGATTTTTCAGAATACTCTTCTTTTTAATAGGTGTAACAACAAGTTTTGTAAGAAAAGATAATGGCGAATAATAATTGATAAACACTATCAAAACCCGACTAATCAACAATTACCCCATTATCTTAATTCTAGGATTTTATACTATTTTATCATTATTTATCTTCCGTGGAATACTTCAACCAGGATTCGTTGGAAACGGAGACAACATCCTGATAGAATACCCAGACCTAGCACTATATCGCTACTCATACATCATCGACTTCTATGAACATGCAGGTAAACTGAACGTTGAACTTGCAAGATATCCAATGATAATATTCTTCAGCTTCATAGGCACAATTTTCTCACCTGGTATATCGAACAGACTATTCATCATACTGGGATCAACAATAGGTTTCTATACTATGTTCTTTTTCACAAAAAAAATCCTCAAAAACAATATTCCAGCTTTCCTAGCAGGGCTATTTTTCGGAATAAATTCTTGGGTTATATCGAGAATCCTAGCAGGACACATAAGCCTACTTATTGCATACGGCCTAATTCCATTATTCCTCATATTCCTGTTTGAAGCAGTAGGCTTCTACGACGGATTCACATCTGTTAACAAACTTCGAACCAAAATAAAACCAATCATCCTGTCTGCCATAACACTGACAATAATCTCCTCAGCAGTAATGTTTGATGGCCTAATTATCACGATACTTATCACATTCATACTCATAATATTCTGGCTTGCCTACATAGTATTTTCATTTTCTGGAAGTATTAGGCCTTCAGTATTGTTTGATACAATAAACCTGAAAAAACAAATCTTAATTCACATAATCGTAAGTGCAGCCCTGATAATAACTATCACAATTCTATTATCTTTATACTGGATAATTCCAGTAGGAATATACGCATTAACCTCTTCAGCAACCTCAACATCACAAACTGTTCTTCCTTGGCTACATAGTCGTGCAGTACTTGAGAATCTCTTAACTCTCAAAGGGTACTGGTGGCCTCAATTCACAGACATGATCTACGCTTCAGATTCAATGATACTGAACCGAATATACCTCGTCCTCTCTTGGATTCCTTTTCTTGCTCTTCTAAATACTATCCCAAGACTAAGGGAATCCAAAGAAAAACTTGCAGCACTCAGCTTATTATCCGTCTTCACAATAGGACTGCTCCTCAGCCTAGGCGCCAACCTCTTCGGATCATACTACCAATACTTCACATTATTCGGAGTATTCCGAGACCCAGAAAAATTCAGTGCACTTATAGCACTCACATATCCATTTTTCATTGCAATATTCGCTAACAAAACAATTCATTTCATAAACGAAAAGAAACCCTTCCTAAAAACCAAATATATCAAAATAAAAACAGTGACTATCCCAAGAAAAAAATTCTACTCCATCATCATTATACTCATCTTTACCGCCTCACACCTTTTAGTAGTTTGGCCGGCATTAACAGGAAACTTCCGAAACTCTTACGATTCCCTAGAAATGCCGGAATCCTATCCAATAGTTAATAATTGGCTTGAAGAACAAGAAGGTGACTTTAAAGTACTTTGGTTACCTGCTGATGACTACATAAAATTTGATTGGAGCAAAGACCGATCTATGGGAGAACCAATGCGCTATCTCTCAGGAAAACAAACAGTTCAAACAGTCGACCCCGCAAGAGACGTAACACCTTGGACATCACTTTCAATTATGCAAATAAACCACTTTCTAGAAAGAAATGAAACAAAAAACATTGGAAAAATTCTGGGGCCAATGAACATCAAATACATCATATTCAGATCCGATGTAGTGTCACCGAGTTTCCCAAATATGTTCTCTTCACTTATGCAACAAGAAGATCTACTACTGAAATTCTCAAAAGAACCACTCTATATATTTGAAAACAATCACTATCTACCAATAATAAGACCAACAACAAACAATATCATAGTTGCTGATGCCGCAAAAGGTCTCTTAAAACTATCGCACTTGGCAGAAGACTTTTCAGACATTTCATACACATACCTCGAACATATGGGAATATCGAACGAAAATATTGAAAAACGACTTAATAATTCAGACGCATTTTTTTATTCTATACATAACCTACTAGATCTACAACTTGTAGCAACACCAGAGAGATACCGAATTGAACCCCACCAATACGCCAGCACTCTCTCTGATCAAAGCTCATTTAATTGGGTTCAAACAGTATTCGAAAAAGAAACCCGTGGAAGTCTCTACTATGGAACCGGAACAGCAAGCACATGGTCAGGAACAGCGCAACTACATTTGCCCATCCAAATAGAAACTAGTGAACACCACGACATCTGGGTAAGACTCTTCGGAGGAATCGAAAATTACGATATATCTATCAACGATAACAAACTTCTACCACAAACCATCCCCACTCACTCCGGTTTCAACTGGGTCAAATATGCCACGATGAAACTAGATAAAAAAGAATATGCCCTAACAATAACCGCGAAACACGAATCTTACCTACACATAGTGGATGAAATAATAATACTGCCAAAACAAACCTTCCTACGACAACAAATAGAAATCGGCAATATGTTAGCTGAGAAAAAAATATTTGTCTTCATTGAAGGAGAGGAACTTAAAGCAGAAAAAGAAAGCCGATACTTAAATGAAATGATCTTCAGCCAAAAACAAGCTCTCTACATAAACATATCCGCAACTACCCAAGATAACACCCAACTAATTGTTCCAAACAAAGATAGATACATAATTGGATTTCTAGGAGGGTCAACACATCTGGAATCATCACCCACAATATCGCTCACAAACGATCAATTCGAAATAACAATGCCTCTAATTATAGGCTCATCACTACAATGGTACTATACAAAACCATTCGAAATAGGAAAAGGTGGATATACTCTAACCATAAACGGTACACAAACAACCATCGACGCACTTGTTCTCTTTCGAGAAACCGACAAAAACTTCTGGAATCAAAAACCAAACGAGCAAATCCAATATCAAATAATGAACCCTGCAAATATACAGATAAAGACAAACAACTACCAAACAATCATTTCCAGCTTCTCATTCGACCAGTACTGGACCGCAACAGACGACAACAACAAACCAGTGTCATTACAACTCTGTAATGCATTCAATATATGTATGATGACAGATGACAACACCATAAACGTCAATCTTAACTACAGCCTACAAACATCCGCCTACATAGGAATCATAATATCGATCATAACGATTACAGCAATAACAATACTCTACTTCTGGAAATACATCCCAAAACCGAAGGAAATACGAGTCTTTCTTAATCGCCAACAACAAACATAATTTGTTTTAACACCAGATTTTCAAAGTACTGAGTTCCACATAGTTTTTTAGTTAAACAGTTGGTAATGCAGAAGATTTTGGTTTATTAAAATAATCATGTGTGATGATATCGCAACATTTATATCTTTTCTAGCTTAAACGGGGTGCCATCTTAGGGATAAAAATATGAATGCGTTTCGAAAACTAATGCTATCCGGAGCAGTAGCTCTTCTTTTGCTATTTCCAAATCTTGTTTTTGCACCTGTAACTTACATAAATATATCCGGCTACATATTTGATTCAAATGGTAACCCTGTAGAAAGCGCTTGGGTCTCATTCTACGATGCGACAAACGAAACCGGTACAGCAAACCAGACACTTGCAAGTGGGTATTATAACATGTCGATACCTGCATCAACCTATATCATAGGGGTTTTCCCAGTAAATAGTACCACTTTAGGCAACTATTTTCAACCAAATGTAACAATATCAAGTGATACTGAGCTCAATATAACATTAGTTCCGCTTGTATCTTTTGCAAACGTTGAAGTAGCCCCTGAAAAGATTTCCCAAGGAGATACGGGAACTGTTACTTTTGATGTTACTAATGCTAACGGTTCAGCAGTTTTTGACGGATTACTTGATGTCAATTTTAGAGTTTGGCTGCATGATTGGTCAGAAAGTACTAATGCATCATGGTGGAATACACACTACGAAAACAATTACCACGCTAATATAACTGACTCAGTAACTGTCTCTGAAAGTTCATCAGGTAACTACACTTTCACTTTTACTGTACCATCCGACTTCAGTTCAGCAAACAGTTGGACGGATATTCAGATATTATATGGTGAAAATCATGGTTGGGGTGGATTCCAAGTCGCCTCAAGCAGCTCAGTAACGTTTAGCGGTTGGATTACTGCAAGTAACGGCACAGCTTTAGCTGATGTAAGCGTTGGACTTTGGGATCCAGATAATGAGGTTGGTGCCTGGAGCAACACTAACGCAAGCGGATACTACAGTATGATTACAGAAATAGGTGTATACACTATCAATATGTGGCCTGGAGATGCTGATGTGGGTGGTTTCTGGCTTAATGGCTATAATTTGACTTCATCCACTGTATATAATGTGACTTTGACTGCTAGAGCCGATTTCACACCGCTTCAACTTAATCCATCGAATGCACGTGTAGGTGAAACAATCAGTGTTTCATTTACTATAACGGCTCAAGATGGTGGAGCTGCTATGACTGGTGTGTCTGATAGTTCCTTTAATATTTGGCTTCATAATTGGGGTGCTGAGCCTCAGGGTAGTAATTGGTGGGAGGATCCAACATCTAACCAGTATCATCAGGATCTTAGTGATGATGTGACTGTTACGGAGGGTTCGGGTGGTAGCTATAGTTTCTCGTTTGAGGTGCCTTCTGGTATGAATGTTACTGGTGGTTGGCTGGATTTAGAGGTCCGTATGGGTGATAGTGGTGGTTGGGCTGGTCTTCAGATGGCGTCAAGTACTGCTGTTACGCTTAGTGGATGGGTTACTGCAAGTAACGGCACAGCTTTAGCTAATGTTGGTGTTGATCTATGGAGTCCGTCTACAGAGACTGGTGCTTGGAGTAACACGAATGCTTCTGGTTACTATCTGTTGGTAGCTGAGCCTGGTACATACATGTTCAATATGTGGCCTGGGCAAGGAGACTTGGGTGGTTTCTGGATGCCTAGCTATAGTTTGACTTCGGATACTGTTTATAATGTGACTTTGACTCCTAGAGCCCAGTTCACGCCGCTTCAACTTAATCCATCGAGTGCGCGATCTGGAGAAACAATCAGTGTTTCATTTGATATAAC
>Ga0066864_10000800_pt1 | contig 11930 bp, 20 predicted proteins | sample ETN02SmetaG_4_FD_66432 | JGI IMG/M metagenome (GOLD analysis project Ga0066864, IMG submission 66432) | Marine microbial and viral communities from oxygen minimum zone, Eastern Pacific Ocean - ETNP2014F10-02SV251 | ecosystem: Environmental > Aquatic > Marine > Oceanic ... | reverse complement strand
AGTATCTAACATATCCCACTCGTGTCCTAATACCCATCTTACAGCGGATAATTCACCCATAATTTTTCCCATATAAAACAAATCGTTCATTTCAATCTTTAACATCTCATCAGCTTTTATTTTGTTTCTAATCTCTTGTTCTTTTTTGGACGAGTGTGTTTCATAAAACTTTTCCAAATCATCTTTATTATCGTCTTTCAATATAAGATGCCTCATCAACCATAACTTTTCGTATAGTTCTTGTTCTACTTTTAGTATTTCTGTTTTATTTCTCATTTTCTAATTCCTTTTTTTTAATTCTTCTACTTTTTTTATTATTCCTTCGTTTTCAATCCAATTCATATTTACGATTGGAAAATGTTTCTCAAAATCCGTATCCATTTCATTTAGGTCAAACCAATTATGATAGTAATTACCAAAATCAATTAGGCTACAAGACAACCGACCATCTAACGAGTTTATATCAAAATCGGTATAAGTGGTATTTTCTACAAAATCATAAATACTCCAATCTTCACCTATTCTTTCCATAGCATCTCTTGTTATATCAAAATGTAAATCTTTATATGAGTTCCAGCAGTGTCTTTGATGAACTTTATTATTCTTCTCATCATAAATAATTTCGTGGAAACTATCTTCTACTTGTTGAACGCTATTTGGTAATGATTTATTATATGAGAATTGAACTAACCAAAATCCATCACCAATCTTTCGTATAAAATCAAACTCTTCTAATTCTTGTTTCTTACGGCCATACCAACCATCAACCTTTTTTACATCATCAATAAAAAGTGATAGTAGAGTAGAATTGTTAGCACACATACCTTTTCTTAAAAATCTTTGACTAAATACATCAGTTATTTTTTCTCTTAAATCATTAGGTAGGTTTTCGTAATGGGTATAAGGTTTGGGTTTAACACCATCAAAATAATCTTCACATTTTATATCAGTTCTATAAATCCTTTTATCTTCTATCCTTTGTGAATAATCATAATCCTTACATAACAACCTTTCTTTGATTTTCATTTCATATTTATCGTAAGTAGGTCTATCCCAATTATTTAACATTTTTAATTCCTTATCATAAACCATATGTGTTTCGTTAAATGGTATAAATCCCAAATTGGAATAATAATCCACTAATCTCGCTGAGTTCTCTATTAGTAGATGATTTCTTTGTTTAGGTGGGGTGTTTTCATACCGAGAAATACTTTCTATCAAATGATTATGTAATCTCATCTTATCTACTGGGTTTTCTATTCTTGGAATAACCCTTTCTAAAAACATCTTATTCTGTTTGTAGCAATTATCACCATAATCCAAACAAGAAGGTTTTAACACTAATCCATAATCATATGACTTTGTTATATTGATAATACTATTTATCCATTTCTTACCAATTCCTTTACCCCTATCTTTTTCCCTTATCTCAATACTACCTAAAATGATATGAGGCTTTACATCTTTCCGTGATTGGTAAAAACCTAACCTTACAATTCCAACCTCACCAATTAGGAAAGTTTCTAACACATCCTTAAATCTAAAAATGTTCCAATAAAAGTCGCCCAACTCACCACTTATATCATCACTCATCATCTTAAAATCTTCCTCTATATCATTAGTGATTATTGGATTTAATGATTTAGGCTCTTTGTTGATGAATTGACTAATCCTATTTCCATTATTGTTTTTGTTATGATTATTATTTCCTCGTTTCTTACGAGTATTTTTAATCCGTTTCTTTTTCAGTTTCTTTTTTTTCTTTTGTTTCTTCATATCGTATTTAATTATCCTATACTACTCCACTCATCCTCATTTCCCAATTATTAAAAAATCCCTTAAATGGTTCTTGGTCGTCAAATAATAGATTTCCTTTATCGTCCAAATGAACTCCAAAGAAATGCCTTCCACCATTATTGAAATATGGCTCAAGGTATTCAGTATCTAAACCCCACTCCACTCCTTCTACTTTGGAACGGAGTTTCATATATCTCACTAACTTATCAGTTTTCATTTACCAACCCTTCAATTCTTCATCAGTCATAAACTCATCTTTGTAGTATTCAATCCAATCTTCAAATGTATCAAATTCGCTTTCATCATATACCTCGTGTGCAGAGTTCAAGTAGTCATCTAAATCCATATAGTATTCCACTCCGTAATCCACACCATTTATACTGACCTCTAATGTTCTTGTATCCCAACCAAAGAAATCACAATCGGAATAATCATCTAATCCATTATTCTCTAATAGATTTTCAAGTTCTTCATTTGTTATGTATTTCATTTTCTATTTCCTTTTAGTTATTTGGGGTGCTAAATACCATACTCTTTATCTAATATCTTTTTCAGTTCAGTTGGTTTCCTACTAAAAACCATTTTACCACTCAAAACATCTTCTCGCGTCATTGGTGTTGTAATCTCTTGTCTAACTATATCGTGGTTAGTTATTAGATATTTTATTACCTCACCATCCTTACAAATATGAAAATCTTTCTTTATGATTTTTTCAGGTTGGTTTATTATTTCTTGTTTTTGTTTTTCAGTCATTCGGGTTGGTGTTTTATGTATTTCCATCCCATTATACATCAGGATTTCTTTTTTGAAACTCATATTATATTATTTCCTTATTTAATTCTTCTTCTTGTTTGTAATTAAAACCCACGCTTGAGTTAGTTGTTTTTGAATTAGTTGGAATTGGATGTTGAATAGGGTGTTTTCTAACATCAGGTTTTACATTTATCTATCGTTCTGGGGTCTGCTATAGTTTCCAACCAGTCCAATAGTTCTCCTACCTTACATAAGATAATGAATTCACTATCTTACTGCCTCTATCCATTTATGATAAGTACATATCCATCCACAAGTAGTTTATACCAAGTGGGGATTTCAACCCACTATGACTGAATAGACAAATAACAAATTCATCTATCAGGGTATAACTACAAGACCAACACTTCCATCCTTCCGTATAGGAATAACAACTAACTACGGAATTACTACAAGCGTGAGTTTAGTTTATCCTTTAATTTTTTTATACGCTCTGTTAAAAACAGATTTCGTTTTTATCTTGTTCCTACACTTCATACAATAATAGAAACATATTCTTTTATATTTTTCATCAATCGTCAATTCACCACATTTTTTACAATACCTCATATTATACTATTTACCTTTTGTAGGAAATCCATATAACTCTCGTGATTACCACCCATATAGTTATGGATTGAGGGGATAGGTTTATCGGGTGATTTACTTTGTATAATCCCCGACATCTCCTTTAATAGTTTCTCTCCAAGTAATTCATCTAAATAATCATCCGAGAAATCCCTTAAACAGATGAATACTCTATCTAATATATTTTCTAAACTATCATTACCTTTTATCTGTTCTAATCCTTGGTCTAAACTTGTTTCTTCTAATAGCATTTCAATTCACCTCCCTATATTCATATCCACTATAATCACCCAAAGTCATCATATAGAACTCTCTTAAATGTTGATTATCCAACGTGAAGTACATAGGATTACCATTATTTAAGAACTCATTATGTTTTTCCTTACCTTCCCATAATGTATAATTCTTCTCATCGTAAAAATAACTACCAGATGAAAATACTTGGTCTGTTTCGTTCATATATTCTAACAAATCTTTCTTCTCGGTGATTTTGGGAATAATAGATGGGGAACTACCATCGCCATAAAAACCACTTTCGGTGATTTCGTAAATTTCATTAAAAGAGGAAATCTTATTCAATTCTATCCCCCCACAATCTTTAACCAATAATGAATTCTCTTCTATTTTTTCATAATTACCATTACTTATACAGAGATAATACTTTTGGAGATTTTCTCTAAACTCCTTGATTGATGTGGGAGTTTTTATTCCATACGGATTTGATTTATTTTTATTCATTTCTATAACCTTTTTTTTTATTACGGGATACAAGTTCTTCTTGTAATTCCTGTAATAAGTATGGTCGTCAATTCTCAAAGCCCCTTTTATTTTAGGAAGTTTTTACTGGGTATTTTTAAGTTCTATAAGTCAAGTAATAACAGGAGATACAAACACAATAATTCTCAACTTTTTTATTTTTTTTTTGATATAGTTGTCCAAAGAACAAATTGATATAGAAGTGTATAGGATGTGTATAGGTAAGTAGTGAAAATGGTGTATGTGTATGTCCTTTGAATAAGTTATTTCTGGGAGGGGATTTGATACAGATAGTTTAGTTTTTTCCACAACTTATATGGAAGTACAATACTATTTTGACTTCTACAATAAACTTCACAATTAGGACATAAGTAAAGTTCTACCATATCTACGAACTTATGGTTTCCCTGTTTATGGATTTCTCTAATAACATAAAACTTGGGTGGATTATCAAATTTCCAATTATCAGTAATCTCGCATATTAAAAAAACTCGGTCATCTCGTATCATTCCACGACTAATGTGAAATTGATGATTAGGATTTGTTGTATATCTACCACAATTCTCACTCCATAAACGTTTGAGTTCTTCATATTCAACTGAAAGTTCATCTGGGTTAGTATCTAATTCTTCGGGGGTGTTTTGATGAAAAATATATTCGTATCGTTGTTTCTGTTTCTTTACTGCTAACTTCATAATTATTTACCTACTATTATACTGGTTGATTTTGTTGTAAGACAAAATTAGCAGAGTTTCCCTTTCTCTTACTGAAACCCTGAAATCTAACCACCAACATTTATCTTTAATTGCTACTTGCTACATACCATACCAAAACTTCACTTCGTTCCGTTTTGGGAGATGTTCTAACGAACATCTCATCACACTTAAACGTTTCAAATAACTTCAAATAAAAAGTTTTTAATAACTTATTTAATCTGCTTAAGTGCTTCTCTTATCTACTATAAATAGTGATTAGTTTGAGAAAACGTCAATAATAATTCCATTTAGTTTGTTCAGTTCCATCAGTAAATAAGTATGACGAAAACAATAAAAGTTTATATTTATTACTGAAACAAATAATTCACAATACAGGAGAGTTTTAATATGACTTACAAAACAAAAGAACAATTCATCGCCAGTAAAGGACTACGAAGATTAGGACTGGTGGAATACATAAAAAATTTAGAACACAAAGGATTATCAAAATTAGATGTCCAAGCAGAACTACTGAAAAATAAGGTAGTCGCCTCACCCAGAATGTTAGACCTTGATTGGAGATTTTACGAAGAAGTAAAAGATGAAGTAAGATGGGTGTAGTAAATGATAAACTACAAAAAATAGAAACCAAGATAGAACTTCTACAAGATGAGTATTTTGAACTACTAATAAATGTGGTAAGTAATAATCAATCAATCATTACAAAGAACAAAGGATATACATATTGGAATGAACGATTGAAAGAACTTCAACGTCAAATAAATCTATATTGTAATTACGGGAGAGAAGTTGGATTAGAAAAAGCCCGTGATGCTCTGGAAGAAGCATTTACACCACGAATAAGAAGTATGTTGAATGAGAAAGTGGTAAAAGAGATTGAAGATGTTGAATGAGATGAAACAGAAGGAAATTTCGTTGTGGGATAAGAACGCAAGGGAACTACGACATCTTATCTCAAAATATCAGGCGAGAATTGAACGAGAGAAAAGAGATGAGAGTAAAGATGTAAAATGGGATTATGAAGGTGATATTGATGGATTTGAGTTGTGGTTGCAAAATTGGAATATAGATGATGAATGGGAAACTTTTATGGATTGTGATGAGAGTAAAAATATGATAAAACTGAAAGACCTAATTACAGAAGATATAGACAAGAATATAAAAATCAGCATAGATGAACTTGGAGAACTAACCAAAGAAATTGAGCGTGTTAAAAAAGAAATCTTGAAACCGATGGAAACAAAATTCAAACAGATTTCAAAGGAAACTTTACCTTTGATTGAGAAACTGAAGGTGGAAGTGATTACCACAAAAAAATATGTATTTAGAATACTGAAAAAGAAACATTATCGTTCTTCCGTTTCTTACCGAGAATTATTTGCAACCTCACTTTCCAAAGTAAATCGTCAAACGAAAATTCTGTTGAATAACTTGAAAGATGACCTAACTAAAATGACGCTTATTGGTTCAAGATATAGTATAAATCCAGTAGAAATGAAGGAAGGTACATTTACAAACTGGATAAAGAAATATACTCGTAAAATAGTGAGGAAGATTATTCCAAAACTGAAATCGGTTGTATCAGCAAACCGAGAATTGAGGAAACTGATATGATGAATAATTGGATTGACGCTGAAAAGATAGTTGAGAGTTTTATGTGGTATAGTTTTTCAAAACTCAAAGATGAACAGATTGAAGAAAATTTGATGAATTACAAAGAAGAAATGAAAAAATCTTTGTATAAAAAATTGAAGAAAGAAAATCCCCTACCAGATTTTCAAGATGAAGAATTGGTAATGAAACGAGAACAGGAAATCAAAAAAGAAGTTGAGAAAAATGAAAATCTCTTTATGGATACTATGGTGAGTAAGTTGAAGTTTGGTAAGGAAGATTGGAAAAATATATTAGGTATTATGGTATGATTGAGCAAGGATTACATTACCATAATGGATACAGATATACAGGAAACTATAAAGATGGGTTGGAAGATGGTGAGTGGATAATCACTAAAAATGATATTCTGTTCTCCACTTGTGAGTTTAAGGCAGGTTTTCAAGATGGCGAGATGAAAATGTTTAATGAGCATAAAGAAATCATTTGTTTAATTGTATTTGATAAAGGTGAGATGTGTGAAACTCTCGCAGATATACTAAATGTGGAAGAAATGATGAGAGTTTTAGACCTTAAGCCGACAGATAATCCTAATGAATTATGGAAGGTAGGAGATGTTGATGATGTAGTGGAGTGTAAAGGAGAAGGTTTTTTAATGGAAAATGTGGATAGAGAATAAATTATTTTATATGAAAAAAGAAGATGAGAAAAAATACCTTTATGGGATATACAGACGATTTAAGAAAAAGTATCCAAAACTTTCTTTTACTGAATTTGAAAAGGAAATAACCAGAGATGATTTTGATGAAGAGAAATTCCATAAAAGATTACAATACGGGAGTTTTAGTGAATGGGTATGACTGACTATAAAAAGTTTGAAACAAAACTACGGGGATTATTAGAGAATAACCCTACTGATAATGATACACCTGATAATCCTACTGAAATGATGAAAGAGATTATTGAAGCGTATAAGGAAGCAAAAGAACTAACAGACGAGTATTTATTTGAAGACCATTTGAAATGGTTGAAGTGGAGTTTTGAGAAAGGACATTTTGAATTTCCTGATGATTATGATTTCAATTCTTCTCGTTGGAGTTTAGGTCTTATGATTGCTCAAGTTGAAAGATATGGTGGAATTGTAATGGATACTAAAAAAGGAACATTACCAGTATCATTAGATACTCCTATACCTGATGGTAGAGAATACAGAATTACAGAGGACGAAGAATGAGTTATTATGTTCCATTACCAGAGAATACTGATGAAGTAATAAATGTTGTTCCACCTCGTTCTAATTTTGAAAGAAAACAACCTTGGATTGGTAGAATAGAACACGCAGTAAAGAATACCCCAAGTATGAGACAAGCAAGTATGTTAGTTGGTTGTGATTTCAAGACATTTAGGAAGTGGGCGAAGTTGTATGGTTTCTGGTGTCCTAATCAATCTGGTCAGGGAATTAGTAAAAAACGGAAAAGAAATCAGGACATTTGTCCCCTTTGTAATAACTGATTTTTCACTCAATACATAATCAACAGAACTCTAACCTATATTACTTTTCTCTAACTAATAGAATAACAGAATACTAACTATACAAGTTAAACGATATGCTACGAGTTAGAGTTAGGGTTTGAATTGTTAGGTGAAGAATTAGAAGAACTCCATTTCACGAAATCACTTAAATAATCTTCATTCCATTTCTTCCGTAATCGTTTAATCCAATTCACCATCCAATTAGGTTCAACATAATCAGCACAATCATAAATGTCGTTGATTTCTGGGTTATAGTTAGGATGGTTTATATTGTTTTTACATTTACCATCATCATTACAGATTTCACATTTCATCATTTTAGAGCGTTATTAAAATAGCCATACCCAAGTACCACTTTTAACACGCTACCTCACAACGAACTCTATTTCTTTACAAACATTACCAATACAACCAATAACATTTAGAGTATCCCCGATATGTGGTGGATAAATATAAATGAGTTGTTGTCCTTGTCCAGTTTCCCCATCAGCGTAAGTTGAAAAATTGATAATTGGTTCAGTTATAGGAATACCTAAATGGACTATTGTGAAACTATCAGGAGAAGTCCAGAATACTCTACCCATAGGTATAGTTTGATAATATACTCTCGTATATGAACTTGGTTTATTCGTTGGATAATCAAATACATAATGTCCGTTCTTGATTGGTAAATCCATCCACAGGTCAAGTGTGATTTCATCTTTGGTTTCAACTGCACCTGGACTATCACTACCATAACATCCTGATAGTGTAAGTAGTAGAATAATTATTACAAAATTCATATTTGATTGAATAATCTTTTACTAATGATAGTTGGATAGTTGTGAGTTGTTTTGATTGTGCTATATTTCAACTCACCTGTATAAAATGTATTATTTAGTATATCTCTAACATTCCATCGGGTAAATGGTTTTCCATAATAAGTGAAATTTCTATCTTTCAATAGTTTCAACAATCTACGAGTTCTTGTTGATTTGGTGTATTTTGGGTTTTTCAATAACGAGTTCATTTTTCTAAAAATATATTGAACTACTTTTGAATTATCATCATCCAATACAATCTCACCATCAGTATTCTTACAATAACCAAATGGTAGTTTAGAACCAAACCCACGAACTCCTGATTTCACTTTTGTAGTCCTGCCCGACATCATACGTTCGGTTATTACAGATTTCTCAAAACTCGCTATGCTCACCATTATTCCAAAAAGCATTGAACCCGTTTTGTTAGAACTCCGTATTCCTTCACTAACACTTACTAACTCTACATTATTTTTTTTCAGGTATTCATAGAACTTCGTAAAATGTATCATAGAACGGAATGCTCGGGAAACATTCCAAATCAATACTATATCACATTCACCATTATCAATATGAGATTTAATTTCTTCAATACCATCTCTGGTTTCAAGACCACCCGAACATACATCCGTGATGGTCTTGATTAGGTTTAGGTTATTTAGGGTGGCGTACTGGGATAATTTTTCTGTTTGAAACTGAATACCAGTTCCACCATTTTCTTCTGTTTGAAGTATGGTTGATACTCTCACGAGTGAAAAAGTATTCTTCATAATTTTCTCCATTTAACTTGTATAGTTTGAACTAACTAATAGTGATAGAATAATACTCCATACATTTACTCCATAAGTTAGAGTAAATAACATTAAATACTCCATAAATACTCCATATTTTAAGAATGGGGTAAATGTGTAGTTATTGACGACAAACTCGTCAAAACTATAAATTAGAAGTAAATAGTTCCATCTCATACCCCTAAATTTACCGAGAATAAAATTGAATTCCAAGTAAATACTCCATAATTTACTCCATAGTTTCTTATAGGTTTCATCAAAATTTATCCGTAATTTCAAGTTAGATGAGACACGATAAAACCACCAAAAAGAAGATAGAACAATTTAGAAAATTTATAGATAGTTCTATCAAAAAAGTCAATAGAACTAAAACTCGTGGTTATATCAGTATGAGGGGTGGCAGACCTAACCCACGATTTTCATACAAGGTAGATGCCAAAACAAATAAGATACTTTTGTGTTATTCAATTCCAGTTCAAGATTTAACAACCAAGAAAAAACATAAAAGAGTTCAAAAAAGTAATTGGTTGTCCAATCTTACTTTGGATAATTACAAAACTGAACTTGATGTACTTGCTGATTACGAACAAGTAAGAAAATTGAATGAAGAAGCAGTGAGTGAATTATTTGTTGATGAAGGAAGTTTGGAATACTGGATAGAATGGTTTTGTGATTACGATAGAAGAAGGATGGAAGTAGTATTAGAGAAAGATACAATAAAACAAAGAACTCTTGATGGATATGATTATTACCTAAACGATTATTTGAAATGGTTAAAAGAACACAAACCTAAATTTGGGTCATTAGCATCCCACAATAGTAAGGATGGTGTTGAAGTTTTTAAGGAGTATTTGAAATACAGAGCAGAAGTAGGTGGAGAGAGAAAGAAATGGGGAGGAACTACCTTACATACAGCATATAAAAGTATTCGTGTTTTGTTCAACTGGTTAGGACGTAAAGAAGAAAATAGATGGTTTGATACTCAAAGATGGTCAAGTTTAGACGGAATACCAGAACCAGAGAATAACAGAACAAGTTTCTCGCCAATTGAAATTCAAAAAGTCGTAGAGTTTATGGGTGAATATAAAGAACACCCAAATTGGTTTTGGTTCATTAAAATTTTACGAGTTATGTTAGTAACTGGTTGTAGAATTAGTGAAGTAGTAAAGATGAAAATAAATGAATTACAATCTGTATTGATTACCGACCCTGAAACAGAAGAACAATACCCAATATGGAGATGGAATTTTGTGGGTAAGGGAGATAAACCAAGAACAAATTATATTGATAGTGAAACTGCTTATGAAGATATAAGACAACTGATTACTAATAAGAAAGGGAAAATACGAACTGATAAAGAATTTGTTTTCCATAGACATTTCTTCAAAAGTTCTAATCCCCATCAAGATAGTATGGGCTCTGGATTTATTGAAAGAATTGATTTACCTTATAGTCAATCAGGAATTCAGCATAAGTTTAAGAAAATGGTGAAGTTTCTTGGTTTGAACCCGAGTTTGTCGCCTCATAGTTGTAGAAGGTTTTTTATACAGGAGAAGTTGAGAGAAACAAACGGGGACTTAAATTTGGTAAGATTACTGGTTGGTCATTCTTCAATTTCGCAAGTAATGTACTACCATAAAACAGACGAAGAATACAATTCACTAATAGGTGTTAGAAATTCACTTGATTTAGGTAAAGTAAAAGAAAGAAATGAAAGGGTAATAAGATGATAAATCCAAAGGATAAACAACTCTTACGAGAGTTTATTGATTTTGTCGCACACGATGGAGAACAAAAAGGTTATGTATTGGTTGATAAGGGTAATTGGTCAAATTCTTCTATGTGGCATAAACAAGCACCACCGAAAGGTGAAAAAACATTATTGAAATTGAGGTTTGAACTATACAGACCTGACGATGAAGAAATTGATGTTCAAATTGATACTTTTTTGAAGAAAAAGAGTTCATAAATTTCACGGGTATTGAAATGGAAAATAATTCCGGTAGTAGCTCAACTGGATAGAGCAACAGCCTGTCCCAAATCCTTTGATTTATTATATCAAGGTAATAAGAGGGCGTCCATAGGGAAACCTTTGGAAAAGAAGAACCCAAATTCGGGGAAACCTTTGAAATGGTAATCCCGAGCAGAACCCAGTAATGGGAGTTGTGTAGAGGCTTGACGGGTTCCACCTAATTCGTAAGATATGGTGAAGGGAAAGTCCAGACCACAAACAACTTATTATAGTTGGTGGTGAAAACCATAGTTGGTAGGTCTAAGCTGTAGGTTGAAGGTTCAAGTCCTTCCTACCGGACGAGTTGTCGTGGGGGTGGTTTTTCATCCCCACTTGTGTTTTTTGGGAACAACTATACAAGTTAAAAAAGAAATATAAGTTAGGGAATATGATAAACTCACTACATTACAAGTTAGATGAGATACACCAAGTTAGAATAAATCTTGGTGAAAAACTGATATATGACCTACCCACACATAATACCCGTGAATGTACAAAAACTTTTTTTTCAAAAAGTCAGCCTAACCCGTTCATA
>Ga0066864_10000765_pt1 | contig 12155 bp, 10 predicted proteins | sample ETN02SmetaG_4_FD_66432 | JGI IMG/M metagenome (GOLD analysis project Ga0066864, IMG submission 66432) | Marine microbial and viral communities from oxygen minimum zone, Eastern Pacific Ocean - ETNP2014F10-02SV251 | ecosystem: Environmental > Aquatic > Marine > Oceanic ... | reverse complement strand
CGGCTTCCTTGATGGCCCGCATGCCGTCCTTCTGGACGCAGCGGTAGTTGCCCGCGATCAACATGCTCCACTTCGCGAGCGGAACGAAGATTGAATCGTGCACCCTGAGCTTGACCGGCAATTCGACCTCGCGGTCGCCGATGTCGAACCGTACGGCCTGGATATCCGCCTCGAGGTTACGGAGGATATCCATGTGCGCGTCTGAATCGAACCGCGCCGCCTTGAAGTTGGTCGGCAGACCGACCTGCAACACGTTGATCTTCTCTGTCGGCGGCCTGAACGCCTGCGGATCCGGGCTGCACAGGGTCATCAGCGCCGGGTCAAGGTTGTCCCAGACCGAGGCGTCCGTGTAGCTGCTCTTTATCGCTTCAATGTCCAATCCGGGGATTCGTCGCAGGTAGGTCAGCGGGGGCATATTCATGATCGATATGCAGGGCACATTCGCTGCCGCAACCCTGTCCAGCAGATCGTGCAACACGGGCACGCCGTATTGCGGCTCCTGCATCGCCAGCCCGACGAGATCGTAATCCGCAGGATTTACGTCCCCCGGCCCGGCGGCGGACAACTTGCCCGGCATGTTCTGGGTGTTCAGTTCCACGAGCCCGTCGACGCCCCGCGCCGCCATGCGCACACGTGCGCCTTCCGCGTTGATCAACTGCACTTCTTCAGGGAGGCACACCAGCGTGACCGAATGCCCGGCCAGGGCCATTTTGGCTCCCAGAAGCGATCCATAGGAGGCGCCTAGGATCAGGATCTTGTAGGTTGCAGTCATCTCGTCCTCCGGGACATCCAGGCGAGGCTTCGTGGTTACGCTATTCGAGTGAAGCGATACTTTAACCCGTGTGCGGACCGTGCGCAGGCTCTTTCTGCGCAATAAAACATTTCTGGTGTCCCCTCTCCCAACGGAAGAGGGCGAGGGTGAGGGAGAAGATCATTCCGTCAACGCACCGGGAGTGCCTCTAACCCACGTGACCCAGAAGCGCCAGCAACCGCGTTTGCAGGTTGTCACTGCCGCCGCTGCTCAGATCGTCGCCGAACGCCCCGGAATCGCCGACCGATGCCAGCGTCTCCTCCTCAATCCGCCCCTACGGCGCTTTTGGCCGCTTCCCCCTATGCAGATGCAGACGGCCGATCCGTCCACATCAACAGCGGATTGCGCGGCCGCTCCTCGACAACCTCGTTTGCCACGACAACGTCGCAGGACTCTACGGCCCCGAACCATTCTTCCGCCCACGCGGTGAGCTCGATGACCGTCGGCGTCAGTGCGCGCCCCTTCTCCGTAAGCAGGTACTCGACGCGAATCGGCGTCTCCGGAACTACAGACCGCTCCGCCAATCCGGCGCTCTCAAACTCCTTGAGCCGCTCCGACAACAGACGATCGGACAGCCGCGGGATCGGCACGCCGATCTCCGAGAAACGCCGCGCTCCCGACAGCATCGATCGCAAGATCGCGCCGCTCCAACGCCGGCCGATCAGCTCAACCGCCTCGTGGAAATGGGGACAGAAAGGAGCCATGTTTTGTGACGTCACACAAGCACCTTACCAGAGGTAAGTACTGACCTGTATGGGGAGAAAGACCTACCCCCCCCACAACGGATGCCGCTTGGACGCCAGCGCGTCCGGGTCAAGGTCGTAGCCCAGCCCCGGCTTTTCGTTCAAGTGGATGGCACCGTGGCTGATGCCCATCGGCTCCGTCAGCAGATCGTTCTGCATGGGGATGCCAAGTATCGAATGCTCCAGCCGGTAGAAGTTGGGCACACTTGCGCACACGTGCGCCGCTGCGATCAGTTCCAGCGGACCGGCGGGGACGCAGTGCGGCGAGATAGGGATGTAGTACGCCTCCGCCATGATGGCGATGCGCTTGATCTCCGAGATGCCGCCTGTCCAGATCGTGTCCGGCATGATGTAGTCGGCTAGGCCATCCCGGAAAATCGGCAGGAAGTCGTAGCGCGTGAACAGCCGCTCACCAACGCAGATCGGCGCAGAGGTGTTCACACGGACCTGTTTCAAAGCCTCAAACGACTCCGGCGGCACCGGTTCCTCGAACCACGCGATGTCCGCCTGCTCAAACAGCGTGTTGGCCAGCCGGATGGCTGTCGGCACGTTGTAGTGGCCGTGAGCGTCGATCAGGATCTCGTGGTCCGGGCCGACCGCCTCCCGCACCGCCGCCACGATGTCGTAGCCAAGACGTTCGCCCTTCTTCGAAATCTTGCCATCCTGGTACATCGAATGGAACGGCTTCATCTCGTGGAACGGGTCGTGCTTGGAAGCCGTGTGACCCAGCGCCACCATGCTTTTTGCTGCCGCTCCGTACTCTTCCGGGGTCTCCGCTCCTTCAAACCAGACGTTGGCGTACAGGGGTACAGGGTTTCGAAACTTTCCGCCAAGCAGATCGAACACCGGCCGGCCCGTCGCCTTGCCCTTGATGTCCCACAGCGCCATATCGAAACCGGCGATGAGCGCCGTCGGGAACCCGCGTGCTCCCAGGTAAGTGAAACGGCGATACAGCTTGTGCCACATCACCTCGATGTTGGACGGGTCCTCGCCGATGAAGTCGTCCTTCACCATGTGAACCGCCTGCCCGATCAGGAAACTGCCGCCTCGCCCGTACTTGGTCGCCTCGCCCCACCCGGTAATCCCCTCATCTGTGCGAATCTCTATAAACGCCCAGGCGCTCTGATCTGGCGTGTCACCGGGGAGCCCAGGCTTGATGACGTGGGGTATGACATCGGTGATCTTCACGGCGCTTCCTTGTGAGATGGCTGTCTGTTGAGTTGAGAGGATGTGGCGGTCACGATACCGTTTTTCACTCAGGATCGACCATCCCCTCTCCCAAACGGGAGTGGGCGCGAGATGAGGGAGCGTTCGCCCAAGGCGGACGGGTCCGAGCGCGTTGATATGAACTCGCTCGCAAATCCCGGCTCATCGAGAACCCCAGGGCACGGTGTTCACTACAGGCGGCGTTTGGGCACATGTAGGGGCGTATGGCAATACCCCCCCCCGGACGGAGTAAGCCCCAACCTACGCTGATTACAGGTTCGGAGTCGTTATATTTGCCCCTCTCCCTGCCACGGGAGAGAGGCGGGGTGAGAGAACGAGGGCGCAGCCGAGAGTCGCCACATCAATGAACCACGAAACGCCCTGCAAGTGGCTAAACTGCCGTCACACTCATTCCACTCACGCAACAGGAGACCCAAGTGACCACCCCCAACAAACTCGACCGCGTCCTTGAGACAACCGAACCGCAACTCCTCGCCACCGGCTTCCACTTCACAGAAGGCCCACTCTGGCAGCAACCGACTCCGGAACACCGGGACGGAGCGCTTTACGTCTCGGACGTCGATGACGCCGTCCACTACCTGGTGGACGCCAGGACGGGAGACAAGACGGTTCTCCGGGAGAACGATGGCGGTGCCAACGGTGCGACGTACGACCTGCAGGGCAGGGTGGTGTGGTGCGAGCAGGATGTTTACCGGGTGGTGCGTCGGGAGCACGACGGCTCGTGGACGGTGATAGCATCGGACTACAACGGTGTCCGGCTCAATCGCAGCAACGATGTGGTGGGGCGCAGTGACGGCTCGCTCTATTTCAGCGACCCGCAGTTCCTGATGCCGCCTGAAGATAGGCTCATCGGAACGTCCAGCGTCTTCCGGATCGACCCCGACGGCGTGTTGCACCAGGTCGCCACCGACATGAACCACCCTAACGGTCTGGCGTTCTCGCCAGACGAGTCGCTGCTCTACGTCACCAACACCCGGCCAAATCCGCACATGTATGTCTATGACGTGTCGGCAGATGGCTCGCTATCAAACGGCCGCGAGTTCGCCGAGATGCCCTACGTGCCTGGCGGACCGGATGAGGGTGATACCTTCACAGCGCACTCGGGCGCGAAAAGGCCGATCGGCGAGCGCGGCGGCGTGCCGGACGGGCTGAAGGTGGACAGTGCCGGCCGCGTTTTCAGCACAGGACCCGGCGGTTGCTGGGTCTGGGAACTGAACGGCGAGTTCCTCGGGTTGATCGAGACGCCGGAGCTGCCGGCAAACGTCGGCTGGGGTGGGACCGACTTCAAGACGCTCTACCTGACCAGCCGCTCCTCTGTTTATTCACTGCGCGTGAAGACTCCTGGAACGCCCGTGCCGGGGATGCCGGGCGCGACGGCGTAACAGGTTTCGGGTCATTCGGCCCTGCGAGAGTCTCAGGGCGCTCGCGAAAGCGTAGGGGCGTACGGCGTTACGCCTTTTCCGGGTGGGGCAAGCATCCCCCTACGCGTAATCTGGGAATCAAACCGTTAATCGAGGGAAATACAAATGTCGTCGGATGTGAACGCAGCCGTCGTTCGCCGTTACGTCGAAGGGATCTGGAACCAGGGATTGTTCGATATTGCGGGCGATCTGATAGCGCCGGACCACGTGCGCCACGACCCGTTATTGGAGAACGATATCGTCGGGATAGATGCCGTTCTGAATCAGGTTTCGGCACTGCGAACGGCGCTCCCTGACCTGCACTTCGAAGCGTTAATTTACCCGGGTGAAGACGAGTTTGTCACAAGGCGCTGGACTATGACCGGCACCCACCGGGGCGAGTGGATGGGGTTCGCACCAACCGGTACAAAGATCGTGAACACGGGTATGGCGCTATCGCGATTCGAAGTCGGAAAGATCGCCGAAGAGTGGATCCAGCGGGACGACATCGGCCTCTTGCGGCAGTTGGAAGAGCGTCAGGGTGTTTCGTAAACCCGGTCCTTCGAGAACCTCAGGACACGGTTGGATCGCCTCAAGATGCAATTGCATCAACCCCAGAACGGGTTTGGATCGACCTACAACTGTGACCGGAACGCCCCCGGGCGCTGACGGGATGCCGGACACAGGGTAATATCACCGCTCTCGGGTAACTCCAACGACCCAAACCCAGCTTCCCAACAAGAGGTAGATCCGATGGCAAGTGAAGTGGAACAACTCGAATCTGGCCTACCGCAGGACGAGCACCGAGCGGAAGACGGCCCATCCGGCCCGGTGATTTTGGGGAGTGGAGGGTTCAAGTACGAGGTCTCCGGGAAAAACTGGGGCACGCTCCCGGAGGGCTGGAACTACAAGGAAGCGACATCGGTCGCCGCCGACGGAAACGACCGCATATACGTCTTTAACCGCGGCACCTCTCCGATGATCGTGTTCGACGCCGAAGGCAACTTGGTCGACCACTGGGGGCAGGGTGAGTTCAGCAACCCGCACGGCGTGACGGTCGCCCCGGACGGCAACCTGTTCACCGTCGACAACGGCGACGGCACGGTCAAGAAATTCACGCCCGGTGGTGAGCTACTGATGACCCTGGGCGAGGCGAATAAGCCGGCGGCCAAGATGAGCGGGAAGCCGTTCAGCGTTCCTACGCACGTCGGGATCGACAAAAAGACGGGCGAGTTTTACGTAGCGGACGGCTACTCAAACGCCCGTGTTCACAAGTACACACCCGAGGGCGATTACCTGTTCTCGTGGGGCGAATCCGGCACCGGTGAAGGCCAGTTCAACATCGTCCACAACGTCGAGACCGACAGCAACGGCTGGGTTTACATCGCAGACCGTGAGAACCACCGCATCCAGGTGTTCAGCTCAGACGGCATATTCGAGACGCAGTGGGTGAACCTGTCCCGGGCCGCCTGCATTTACATCGACACCCGTGGCGGTCGCGACTTGGTGTACATCGGTGAGTACTTCGCCGGGATCTCCAGCAACGACACTGGCACCGACCTCGGCCCTCGGGTCACCGTAATGACCACCGACGGGGAGGTGCTGTCCAAGGTCGGCACCGAACCCTACGGCTCCCAGACCGGCCGCTTCTTCTCCCCGCACGGCATCACCGTGGACTCCAAGGGCGACATCTACGTCGCAGAGGTGTCGCACAGCGACTACGGCAGCGGCTGGGACATCCCGCAAGAGCTGCGCTCCATGCAGAAGCTTGTGAAGGTCTAGGGGGACTGAGGCGCATTCGCTGCGCTCAGCTTACGGCCTCGCCCCTCTCCCTCTTAGGGGAGGGGGAGCAAATGTTCGTGACCACGCCAATTCAGTCATCTCGAGCGTAGCCGAGGGATCTGCACCGAGCGGCCGGTAGACCTCATACGCATGTTTCCGGGCTAAAGACTTCTCCCTCACCCCAGCCTCTCCTGCTGGGTGAGTGGTCGCTCGAGCGGCCTAGCCCCTCTCGTACTTGTCGTACTCGGCGTAGATATACGGGTGCTCCGGGTCGTAGTGCGTGAGCGTGTCCGGGTTGTCGACATGTCCGGACGGACGAATGTTGGCGCCGGTTACGCCCGTGGCCTCGTCGCCGATGTCTGCCCGGCAGGCGCCCGCCAGCGCTGATAGCTCAGCCACCACGTCCGGGTGGCCGGCGATCACATTAATGGTCTCGCCGATGTCCGATTCCAGATCGTAGAGCCCGGGGATTCCCAGGGTGTTGGCGTCGATGGCCGCCTGGTCGACTACCCCGGTCTGCTGATTTGGACGGATCTCCCTTGAGACGTGGAGCTTCCATTTGCCCTTCCGCACAGCTTCCAGACGATTACCCATGTAGTAGAAGAAGGTGTCGCGCGGCGGACCCACGTCGCCCGACTCAAACATTAGCGATGAGATGTCTGTGCCGTCGATGATTCGGTCCTTCGGAACCTGTGCCCCGGTAATCCCAGCGAGGGTTGGGAGAAAATCGATCGAAGATGCGATCTCGCTTCGCACTTCACCGGCCTTGATCTTCGACGGCCAGCGCATGATGCACGGGACTCGCAGACCGCCTTCCCATGTCGTGCCTTTGATCCCGGCCAGTTCTCCATTGCTGCCGCCCTGGTCCTGCATCCGGGAGCCGTTGTCGCTGGTGAAGATGACCAGCGTCTCGTCGTCCAGTCCCTGCCGCTTCAACTCGTCCATCAAGACTTCGGTCACCCAGTCGACGCCAGCGACACATGCCCCGTAGTCGCCGTTCTCGGACGCATCAACCATCGGCTCCGGGGCGTAGAGCGGGAGGTGGACGTACATGTGCGCGAAATAGAGGAAAAACGGCCCTTCCTTGTTGTCGCGTATGAATCGCACCGCCTCTTCCGCATAGCGTTCAGTAAGCGCTCGTAGGTCCGGTTGTTCCTGGACGACCTCGTCGTCGCGGATGAGAGGTAGAGGCGGGCGCGCCCGGAGTCGTTCGATGCGCTCCGGATCGGTCGTGGCCGGATCGTCGACCTGCCTTCCCATGTCGTTGCTGTACGGCAGCCCAAAATAGCTGTCGAATCCGTGTTGAGTCGGCAGGAATTCCTTCTGGTCACCGGCGTGCCATTTGCCGATCATCTTGGTCGTGTAACCGACGTCTTTCAAGGCCCCGGCGATGGTGGTCTCTGTCGGGTTCAGACCGACCGCCTGGCCGGGCATCAGCACCCAGTTGCCTTCAAAGTCACCAAATCCGATGCGGGGCGGGTAGCAACCCGTCATCAACGCCCCACGGGACGGCGAGCAGACCGGGGATGCGACATAGAAGTCGGTGAACCGCACTCCCTCTTCGGCCATCTTGTCGATGGCAGGCGTCTTGTTGATCTGGGACCCGTAAACCCCCAGATCACCGTAGCCAAGGTCGTCGCAGTTGATCAAGATGATGTTCGGTCTGGGCATCGGAATCCTTTTCGTTGTTTTATCGAGGCGGGCAAGGCCTCGGATGATACAGCGAGAATGGCCGGCGGCGGTGGCCCCCCCCGCCCTCGCGTCGATGCCGATCGACCCGTACGGCAGGTGACTCGTGGAACGACAACGTGTCAGAGTGCAGGCCGAGAGATCCTGATCCTCGGGATCAGGATGACAATCTGACCTGACCGCGGACAAACAGATGTGTCAGCAGAAAGGGCGCAGGTGCGAATGGCTATCCGCCCTACACCGGTCGTGGTTAGACGCCGTGATCGCGGATCACGAGCGTGGCTGCGTGCTAACCGTCGTTACGTCGCCCGGGCGTGCAACTCTTCTTCGTTCATCTCGTAGCCAAGCCCTGGTTTGCCGTTCAGCGCGATTACGCCGTTGGCGATGTCCATCGGCTCGGAGAGCAGGCTATTTTGGATGGGGATGGCGCGCATGCCGTGCTCCTGCCGGTAGAAGTTGGGCACGGAGGTCATGGCGTGGGCCGAGGCGATGAGCGACAACGGGCCGGAGGGCACAGCGTGCGGCGAAATCGGGATGTAGTGCGCCTCGGCCATCGCAGCGATTCGCTTGATCTCCGAGATGCCGCCAGACCACACGGTGTCTGGCATCACGTAGTCCACCAATCGGTCGCGGAAAAGCGGCACGAAGTCGTAGCGCGTAAAAAGCCGCTCGCCGACGCAGAGCGGAGCGTTGGTGTTCTCACGGACCTGCTTCAAAGCATCAAACGACTCCGGCGGGACCGGCTCCTCGAACCACGCGATGTTCGACTGTTCAAACAGGTTGTTGGCGAGCCGGATGGACGTCGGCACGTTGAAGTGGCCGTGGGCGTCGATGAGGATCTCGTGTCCCGGACCGACGACCTCCCGGATGGCGGCGACGATGTCGTAACCCTCCTGCTCGCCCGCCGCTGAGATCTGGCCATCGGAAAACATGTGGTGGGTCGCCGTCATCTCCCGAAACGGGTCCAGCTTCAGGGCGGTGTGGCCCTCCGCCAGGACGCGTTCGCGCGCGGCGCGTGCGTAGTCTTCGGGAGACTCGCAACCCTCGAACCATGAGTTGGCATACAGGCGGACCTCGTCACGAAACCGGCCGCCTAATAGATCGTAGACAGGACTTCCGGTGGCCTTGCCCTTGATGTCCCACAGCGCGATGTCGATCCCCGCCGTCATCGCCGTCGGCAACCCGCGTGACCCTAGGTAGCTGAAACGACGGAACATCAGGTGCCAGAGCCGCTCGATATCCGCCGGGTCTTCGCCGAGGAGGTCGGGCGTTATCAACTCGATCGCCGTCTTGATCAGCGTGTTAGAGCCGGCGCCGGAATTGGTGGCCTCACCCCAGCCGCTGATCCCCTCGTCCGTATCGACGCGCACAAACAGCCAGGTACGGCCCGGCCCGACGATCTCGCCGGGGTTGATCTCGAACGTCTTGATCCCGGAGATCTTCATGACGGCGCGTCCCCTTCGAGAGTGACGCCCCGGGATGCCGGCGTGTCCGAAGGATCCAGCTTCCGCCCGATGCGCGTCACCTTTCCGCTCACTGGATGCTTGAAGTGGGATTTCGTGGTCTTGGCGATGTTCTTCGCCGTGACGGTATCCATCCCGACCAGTCCCATCGCGCCGAGTTGTTCCATGTGACCGAGCGCCACGAAAAGCACGTCCGCCGCTTCCTCCGCCATCGCGGCCTCGTTAAATTCGGCCGCCGGCCGCTCGACCTCTTCCTTTAGCTCGCGCACCTCTTCATCCAGCATCGGGGTGCGCCGGACAATCATCTCAAGCGGCGTGCCGGACTCCAGCGCCCAGCGCTCATGAAAGTCATACACCTCCGCCGCGAGGCGGGCCGCCGTTTCCACGAATCGCTCACGGTCCGAACCTCCGGCGTCACGCATTTCCGGCGAGCGCGAACGGGAGTTCAGGCCCGTTGTATCCGACGAGTCTGCCATGTATCCCTCGCTGGCTATCCTGGTTTCCGGGACCCGGCCGGCGCGTACAAATCGCGCCGAAACGACCGGACCTGCTTGCCGCAGGGGGAGGATACCGCCACCCGGCCATGCTGGCGAGGCGGCCGGGGGCGGAAACACCATCCGGCCCCGGGCTGAGTGGCACTCGTGGGCCCCGGATGACGGTTAGCTGCTCCTGAAAGTTATTGTAGGAGCAGCTAGAGAAGGATTCCGCTTTTGTACGGCGAGTTGCGCTTCGTTCTCGCGAAAGCTGATGCAGACGGGGAACGGACGCATTCACGGTCAAGTCACCCACTATCTGCGGACAACCCAATGTCGGCGGCATGAGATCCGTCGAGTAGCCGGCTCTGACGAGGCTGATAGCCGCGTTACCCGTGATCATGTTGGCCGGCTCACCAAGCGCCGAGAGGGCCATCTGGTCCATTTCTGACGACGGCTTTCCAAGCATTATCGTGAGGATTGCGCGTGCGACCTGACGTTTGAATCCGTAAAAAAACATTGCCTTCAAGACGGCCGGACACGCCGATCGATGCCGTGATGTTTTCGCTCGTGATGGTGTCTTCTGTCACCTGTGCTACGGCAAATTTGAACTCATGCTCGAGTTCTACTTCGAACACATGCTGGGCTGCGCTGAGGAAGGGGTTGACGAACTCCTGTCGCATATGTCGATTCACTCCTTGGAGCACGTATAGGGGCGCTGGTGGTGGGCAAGTTCTGTGGGCGTGACTTGAAGTCTTGCAGGCCGTGGATTGGCGGGCAGCGTGAGACACGCCAAAACCGGGCCTGCGCGGAATTACAACACCGCGGAACAGTGCGGCAGGGGTTGCCACCGGTCTGGTGCACCTGGGCATAGGAAATTCCCCGCACCCACATCCTCCACTCAAGGGCGCGATCCGCCTTGAGCGGTCCCAAATTAACAGCGGGCGTCGGTCCCGGAAACGATGAGGGGGATACGCACTTCTTCCGGCGATAGTCCCGAGTGGTGGGAGATCAGGCGGGACATGTCAGGACCGTCGGCGCTAGCGGCCGACCACGCAAAAACGGACGCGTCCATGCAGATCGCCACGTAATCCCCGACGCGCGCACGTGTGTATGGAGGTATCTCGCCGGGCCCCAGCAACTCCAGGTCTTGCAGTTCATCCGGCGTGAGCAGCACCACCACCTCCGGCATTCGCTCCGCGTACGCGTCTGCGAAGCGGCCGATCGCATCCTCGCGAACGTGGTAATAGTTGACGCGCGCATCCCCGGAGGGCGGATAGTGGAGCATGCGTCCTATCTCGTCATCCTCCCGCACCAGCATCGGGTCCGGCGGGAAAGCGTCCAGGTGGCCGTGGTCGGCGGTAATCACCAGTTTTGCGAACTCCGGCATATCGCAGGCAAGTCGTTCTAGGCCGTTGTCCACATCGTCCAGCGCGGCCCGCGTCGTCTCGCTTCCGACGCCGCTCGTGTGCGCCGCCGAATCAACCTGCGGCAGATACAGGTACGTGTAAGAAGGACCGGACGCCCCCTCCAGCCGAGCGAGCGTGTTATCGACCCCCTCGGTGATCGTGCTGTAGCCCCGGCGTATCGCCCGGCCGAGCGAATACCCGGAGTAGACGCTGCGCACCAGGTTGGCCGGAAGCATCCCAATGGCACTTCGCTCAAATGAAGAGATGCGCGAAGGGAGTGGGAAAGCAACATCGGCGTCTATACCGTGCTGGGCGATCGGTGCGCCGGTGACGCGATTGACGAAGGGCAAAACCGTAGCTGGTCCGGGTATCTCGGAGAAGTGCGTCCACCAGCCGATGATCGCGTGCTCGGAAGGCCACGCGCCCGTGGCGAGAGTCGTCAGCGCCGCCGAGGTAGTGGACGGGAAGACGGACCGCAGCTCACGGGCAAGATTGCGTCGTAAAAATGAATCCTCAGGCAGTGTCTCAAGGAGTGTCATGCCGAGCCCGTCAACGACGACGAACACGATCTGGTCCGCCGGCCCGATCAGGTCTGAGATTTCTGCTTCAGAACCCGTTCCCGATGAATCTGCCGCGACCCCGCTGTCGCCACATAGGCGCGCTATTGCACGGGACACGTCCACGGTATTTGGGAAGTGAACGGAAGGCCGTAATAACCGTCCAGATTCGAAGTTGGCGAGCAGCCGATCTACGTCTTCTTGAGGCATGTAACGGGATTCTATAGCGGTCGTCGCCAGAATATTTTTTGAATTACCCGTGAGCCGGTTACCGGAATACCCGGGTCGCCACGGCGCCGAAATGTGACCAGGACGTGATCGGGGCGTGATAAATCGAGAACGCACCTTGCCGCCAACCCGTTTGCGCCGCACAATTCTGTGCACGGAAACCCACAACGCACAGGACTGCAAATGACCACTGTCCAACTAGACGAAGCACGCCGCCAGATAGTCGCCACCGTCCGGGAGTTCGTCCAGAAAGACGTCGTTCCCCAGGCGGCCGAGCACGACGAGAACGACACTTATCCCACCGAACTCGTGGAACAGATGGCCGAAATGGGGCTTTTTGGCATCACTGTCCCGGAAGAATACGGCGGTCTCG
>Ga0066864_10000764_pt1 | contig 12164 bp, 10 predicted proteins | sample ETN02SmetaG_4_FD_66432 | JGI IMG/M metagenome (GOLD analysis project Ga0066864, IMG submission 66432) | Marine microbial and viral communities from oxygen minimum zone, Eastern Pacific Ocean - ETNP2014F10-02SV251 | ecosystem: Environmental > Aquatic > Marine > Oceanic ... | reverse complement strand
CGATACTGCGGCAGTCGATACTGCGGCAGTCGATACTGCGGCAGTCGATACTGCGGCAGTCGATACTGCGGCAGTCGATACTGCGGCAGTCGATACTGCGGCAGTCGATACCAGCAGTGGACAGGATCAGGATGCACCAGCGGCTGATGTAGAAAAGCCCGGGGCTGGAGAGTAAGACAAGGTTAGCGTCAGAACCGTCTAGTCTTTGGCGAGTCACTGGCAACTTTTTTGGGGACGGATTCCGTCCCCATTTAATATGAGGAAATCATCATGGCTGACGTGACAGTCGCAATGGTTAAGGATCTTCGAGAACGAACGGGTCTTGGAATAATGGACTGCAAGCGGGCACTGGTAGACGCAGAAGGCGATTCGGAACTTGCTATTGAAAATCTTCGTAAATCAAGTGGCATGAAAGCCGCGAAGAAAGTGGGAAGGACTGCAGCTGAAGGCAAAATTGGCACCAGAATTGAAAATATTGAAAATGGTGTTGCAGTGATGGTTGAGGTCAATTGTGAAACTGACTTCGCCGCTCGAGATGAGAATTTTGTTAAGTTTGTTGAAACTGTGACAAACAAGGTCTTCGACTCAAGAGAGACTGACATAGATAAGATAATGGCATCTGGTCTTGAAAAACCCCGTGAAGAGCTTGTTCAGAAGATTGGTGAGAATATTTCGATTCGTCGTGCTGAAGTCATTGAAGGCAGTGTCACCAGCTATGTGCACACTAACGGCAAGATTGGTGTGCTGGTTGCACTAGAGGGTGGTGATGACGAATTAGGCAAAGATATTGCCATGCATATTGCTGCCACCAATCCTCAATATGTAAATACTTCAGATGTGCCCGAGGATACCGTTCTGAAGGAGAAAGAAATCTATGTTGCCCAGGCAGCAGGTAGTGGGAAACCAACGGAGATCATCGAGAAGATGGTTCAGGGTAGAGTGCGAAAGTATCTGGCAGAAATCAGTTTGGTCGAACAGGTATTTGTAAAAGACTCGGATGTAAAAGTTGGCAAATTACTGAAGAATGCATCTGCTGAAGTAACGCGATTTGTACGCTATGAGGTCGGTGAAGGCATTGAAGTCGAAGAAGTCGATTTTGCGACGGAAGTTGCCAGCCAGTTGAACGAAGACAAGTAACAGCCGCGAGAAGTTAATATGCCAAACAAAGCGATCCCTCAATACAGAAGAATTCTGTTGAAACTCAGTGGTGAAGCTTTGGGAGTTGATGGGGTAGGTATTGATCCAAAAGTACTGGACAGAATGGCGCTTGAAATAGGTCAGTTGGTCGGGATTGGCGTGCAGGTGGGTCTGGTAATCGGTGGTGGAAATCTGTTTCGAGGGGCACAACTCAGCGCGGCCGGTCTTGACAGGGTGACTGGCGACCATATGGGTATGCTGGCTACTGTAATGAATGCGCTTGCCATGCGAGACGCATTGGAAAGAGCCAGGATTCATACCGTCGTCATGTCAGCCATACCCATGAGTGGTGTGGTGGAACACTATGATCGTCGTCTGGCGATTCGGCATCTTGAGCAAGGCGATGTTGTCGTCTTTTCTGCCGGTACCGGCAATCCTTTTTTCACTACAGATTCTGCCGCCTGTCTTCGAGGGATTGAAATTGAAGCGGACATCGTTTTGAAAGCCACCAAGGTCGATGGTGTATATTCGGCTGATCCTTTAATAGAACCAAATGCAATCAAATTTGACCACTTGACCTACGATGATGTTCTGGAAAAGCAACTGGGCGTGATGGATTTGACGGCAATCTGCCTGGCGCGAGATCATAGTATGCCTTTACGAGTGTTCGCCATGACCCAGAATGGCGCGTTGCGTAATGCAATCGTCAACGATAATGAGGGCACACTGATTGAGAGTTAGAATTTCATTGAATGCTGGATAGAAATTATGAAAAGGGGAAGATGGTGCTAAACGCAATTAGAGAAGATGCAGAAGAGCGAATGAAGAAATCATTGTCGGCCCTCCATGCGGCATTTGCCAAGATAAGAACCGGACGCGCACATCCAGGCATTCTCACAGGAATCACTGTTGATTATTACGGCAATGAAATCCCCCTCGATCAGGTGGCAAATATATCTGTAGAGGATGCTCGCACATTGATGATTTCTCCCTGGGAAAAACCAATGGTGGCTGTTGTCGAGAAAGCTATTCTGAAATCTGACCTTGGACTGAATCCTGCAACGAGCGGCGATAAGGTTCGTCTGCCGATGCCACCTCTGACGGAAGAAAACAGAAAAGAACTGACACGAATTGCCAAGGGAGAGGCAGAAAATGCCCGGGTCGCCATTCGAAATATTAGGCGTGACGCGAATTCTGACATGAAAGACCTGCTGAAGGAAAAAGAGATTACCGAAGACGAAGAACGTCGTGGTAGTGATCTCATTCAAAAACTTACTGATGCCAACATCAAAGAAGTTGATGACGCGTTGGTGACCAAAGAAGCCGATTTGATGGAGATATAGGGTCGCACCCTATATCCTTGAGGAATGCTAAAGCAGCGAATAATAACTGCGCTGATTCTCGCGCCAATAGTAATTGGCGGTATCTTTTTTCTACCACCGCTGGGTTTTTCAATATTTGTAGCGCTCGTGCTGACGGTTGGCGCCTGGGAGTGGGCAAACCTTGCAGGCTTCTCAACGAAGTATCGATACGTGTATGCAGTGGCTGTTTCTCTGGCAATGGGAATTGCCTTGATCTTGCCGGAAATGCCCGTCTTAATCACGGGTGCGCTATGGTGGTGTCTGGCGTTGGTTTTAGTCATACAATATCCAAATCTTAAGGCACTCTGGTCATCTAAAATACCCGTCAGCTTGATCGGTCTTGTCTGTATCATCCCTGCCTATATTTCAATGGTCGTGCTGAAGCAGTCTCCCGATAGCAATTTCCTCATATTATTGTTGTTTTTCCTGATCTGGGGTGCAGATATTGGTGCCTATTTTGCGGGCAGAGCATTCGGCAGACACAAGCTTGCTGTCGATGTGAGTCCAGGAAAATCCTGGGAAGGATTCTTTGGTGGATTAGTGTTCGCCACAATGATCGCGACTGGCATGATAATGTGGATCGGAAAACCAGTATTGTTTTCCGCTGAAGGATTGATTTTCCTGATTGGGTGTATGTTCGTGGTGATGGTTTCAGTGCTCGGTGACCTCTCTGAAAGCATGTTCAAACGCAATAGAGGTGTTAAAGATTCCAGCCAGCTGCTACCTGGTCATGGGGGTGTCCTGGACCGATTAGACAGTCTGTTATCAGCAAGTCCCCTGTTTGCATTAATGATCGTCTTAATTGAGGGGGCCTGATGACAGTGCGACAACAGATAACGATTCTCGGATCAACCGGCAGCATTGGTTTAACTACCCTTGATGTCGTACGACGTCATCCTGACAGATATCAGGTTCACGCGTTATCAGCAAATACGAACACTGCTGAACTGCATCAACAATGTTGTGAATTCCAACCTCGATATGCGGTGATGTGTGACGAAAAGTGCGCTCTCAAGTTAACCAGACTTTTGAGCCAGGATGGTTTGAAAACGGAAGTACTTGCTGGCAGAACCGGTCTTTGTACGGTAGCCAGCCACAAAGATACAGATGTAGTCATGGCCGCAATTGTCGGTGCTGCAGGTTTGGAATCTTCTCTTGCAGCAGCGGGCAGTGGTAAGCGTTTGTTATTGGCCAACAAGGAATCACTGGTAATGTCGGGTGGATTATTCACACAGACCGTTGCGGAAAATAATGCAGTATTGTTACCGATTGACAGTGAACACAACGCCATCTTCCAGTGTTTGGCGAATGGTGCTTCCGGTTTTGCGCAAGGTGTGATGAAGATAATCCTGACCGCGTCAGGGGGACCGCTATTGCGAACGCCAGTATCTGAATTGGCGGATGTCAGTGTGGATCAGGCCTGCGCACACCCAAATTTTGAAATGGGTCGGAAGATATCGGTCGATTCCGCAACGATGATGAATAAAGGCCTTGAGCTGATAGAAGCGAAATGGCTGTTCAATACACCGGTCGATAAGATAGAGATTGTGATTCATCCGCAACAGATCATCCACTCGATGGTTTCCTATGAGGATGGTTCGATACTCGCACAGATGGGCAAACCAGATATGCGATTACCCATAGCGCATGGTCTGGCATGGCCTGATCGAGTGGAATCGGGCGTTGAGAGTCTCGATCTGATGACGATGGGTCGCCTTGATTTTGAACCCGTGGACCGGCAGCGTTATCCCTGCGTTGCCCTTGCTGAGGCTGCTGTACAAGCCCCGGAGAGCATGGCCATTGCGCTGAATGCTGCCAATGAGATCGCTGTTGATGGATTTTTGCGTGAACTTATTCGATTTATCGAAATCCCAATGATTGTTGAGGCGGTAATGAATCAGACAGCGGCTGTGGAAGCGCCTACAATGGCCGATATTATCGCGATAGATTCAGAAGCAAGATCAAAGGCGAGAGAACATTGCGAGCGCAGGAATTCGCGATAGAAAGCTGATAGGAGCATGAGTTAGAGACGATGGGCATAGTTGAACATGATTGAAGTGATCCAAAGTGTATTGGCGCTCATTGTCACTTTGTCAATTCTGGTGACGATACATGAGCTGGGCCACTATTGGGTTGCCCGGCTGTGCAATGTGCATGTGCTGCGGTTCAGTGTGGGATTTGGTAAACCGATTTACATGAAGCTCGGAAAACCACCAGTGAAAGTCGATCCACCAGAAGGTCAGGAAATTTTCACGCGGAGTAATGAGCCGTTGTCAGGAACTGAGTTTGCAGTCGCGGCGATCCCGCTTGGTGGCTACGTCAAGATGCTGGATGAAAGAGAAGGAGTCGTTCCTGATGATCTGAAGCATCTGGCATTCAATCGAAAGCCGGTACTGCAGCGAATTGCCATTACTGTGGCAGGACCTGTCGCGAACTTTCTTTTGGCTATTGTTGCATACTGGATTTTGTTTACTGTCGGGGTAGCCGGTATTGTTCCTTTGTTAGGGGATATTGATCCTACATCTGCGGCAGGCAAAGCTGGTTTAAGAAAGGGCCAGGAGATAGTAGCGATTGATGGTGAGCAGACCAGGCAATGGTCTGATGTCAATATGCAGTTGTTTACTCGAATTGGTGACACAGGCAGTATCGGCATCACAGTGAGGGAACCTGGCAGTTACGATACAAAGAGCACCTATCAAATTGGTATCTATAACTGGATGTCTAAGGAAGAGGAACCTTTTCCGATGTCTGACCTTGGTTTGCAGCTTGATTACCCCCCTATCCCGGCAATTATTGGTGCTCTGGTCGAAACTGGTGCCGCTGAAGCAGCCGGGATGATGATAGGTGACAAGATTGCCATCTTCGATGGCAAGGCAGTCAAGGATTGGATCGAACTGGTCGATCTGATTCAGGCACATCCGCAAGAACAAGTTACCGTTTCGGTTATCCGGAATGATCAGTTGGTCGATCTATTTGTGTCCGTGGGTGTTGTGGAACGAGACGGTGAAACAATTGGATATCTCGGTGCATCCAGGCAAGCTATTGAATTCCCTGAACACATGGAACGGGTCGTTGGCTACCCGTTTTACACAGCATGGATTCCTGCGATGGAGAAGACCTGGTCTGTGACGTTATTCACACTTTCGTCGATAAAGAAGATGATTCAGGGTGCAATCTCACCAAAGAACTTAAGTGGTCCAATCACTATTGCTCAGATTGCAAGTGCAACTGCTCAATCTGGTGCAGAGAGCTTTATCTCTTTTATAGCTTTGCTTAGTATCAGTCTAGGCGTTTTGAATCTGCTGCCGATCCCAATTCTTGATGGTGGCCATCTGCTCTATTATCTGGTGGAATTGGTGACTCGTCGTCCTGTGCCGGAACGTGTCCAATTGTGGGGATTGCAGATGGGCATGTTTATTATCGTCAGTATCATGTTATTGGCTTTTTATAATGATTTAATGAGGCTCTAAGCCCCTGGTTTGTTGTATATGATAAGAATAAAAAACCTGCTAGGCGCAGTTTGTCTTGTACTTTGTTTTCAAGCGTCTGCCTTCATGGTTTCTGATGTTCGTATTGAGGGTCTGCAACGAGTATCGGTCGGTAGTGTGTTTACCGAAATTCCAGTCAATGTTGGTGATGAACTGAGTGAAGCTGACATGCGCGAGATCGTCAAAGATTTATTTAAGTCAGGATCATTTGACGATGTGCAGGTAGGTCGTGATGGGAATGTTCTCGTTATCGTTCTTAAAGAAAGACCAGCAATTGACAAAATTGAAATTGAAGGCAATAAAGCAATTAAGACCGAGGCATTGCTTGAAGGACTGACTGGTTCGGGGCTGTCGGAAGGAGAGATATTCAAAAAGGTTACACTCGAACATATCCGGACTGATTTAGAAAGACAGTATGTTTCTCAAGGTCGTTATGGCGCCCGAATAAAAACAGAACTCGAAGATCTGCCAAGGAACCGGGTTGCCATAAAAATCGACGTCACGGAAGGTGATGTCGCTGGCATTAAACATATCAATATTGTAGGAAATACAATATTTGATGATGAGACACTACTCGAACTGTTAGAACTGAAGTTACCGAGCCTATTTTCTTTCTACACGAAGGATGATCGATATTCCAAGGAGAAACTAACTGGTGATCTGGAAACACTAGAATCTCATTATCTTGACCGGGGTTACTTGAATTTTGTAATCGATTCAACTCAGGTTTCTATCGCTCCCAACAAAGAGGATGTCTATATCACAGTCAATGTGATTGAGGGTGAGCAGTTCACCGTGAAGGGTGTGGATGTTGCTGGTGAATTACATGACATTCCCGAGCAGAGTATCCGCGGTCTGATCTTTGTGAGACCGGGCCAGATATTTTCTCGTGAGGCGATGACAGCCTCGGAAGATCAGATTGAGAGAGCTCTGGGCAATGCGGGATACACCTTCGCAAGTGCCACGGGTCAGCCTGTCCAGAATGAGGATGATAATACCGTAGAGGTGAAGTTCTTTGTTGACGCTGGCCAGCGGGCATATGTGCGACGAATTGATTTCACGGGCAACACCTTTACTCAGGATGAAGTGTTGCGGCGTGAGATGCGACAGATGGAAGGTGGCTGGGCGTCAAATGCACTGATTGAGAGATCAAAAGTTCGCCTGGAACGATTGTTGTATTTCAAGGAAGTCTCGGTTGAGACGCCTGCAGTGGCCGGGACCGAAGATCAGATCGATGTGCTCTACACCGTGGAAGAAGCACCGTCAGGATCTATCTCCGGTACCCTCGGTTATGCACAGAGAACAGGCATCATGCTTGGTGCCAATTATCGGGAGAATAACTGGTTTGGTACGGGAAACAGCATCAACCTTGGTGTAAATCACAGCGCGTGGCAGACAGCCTACTCTTTTTCTTTCTTTGATCCCTACTTTACCGTGGATGGTGTGAGTCGTGGTTACTCTGTGTCCTTCCGAAAGAGTGATTTCGATGAGAGGAACATCGCGAGGTTTTCAACGGATTCGATTTCTACCAGTGTGAATTTTGGATATCCCACCAGTGAACTTTCTAGAATCAACTTCTCCCTCGGCTATGAGAATACCAAGATCAAGGAAGGAGTATTTCCAGCACAGGAGATATCCCAGTTCCTTGCGAGAGAAGGTAAGAAGTTTAATCTGTTTACCATTCAGGCAGCCTATTCGATGTCTGCTTTGAATAGAGGATTGCTGCCTTCGGGTGGTAAGTCTCAATCGCTTTCATTTGAGATGACGATACCTGGCAGTGAGCTTGAGTTCTACCGAATCAACTATGAAGGGCAAATCTTTTATCCACTCGTCAGAGGATTAAATTTGCGGTTGGCAACACATCTTGGTTACGGTGATTCCTATGGTGATACCAACACTTTCCCCTTCTATAAGAACTTCTATTCAGGAGGATTTGGTTCTGTCAGGGGTTATGAGAGTAATACTCTGGGGCCAAGATCGACGCCATCACCACTTGATCGTTTCAACGACCCTGATCCTATCGGTGGCAATGTACTGGTCAACTTCAATGCTGAAATTCTGTTCCCACTGCCGTTTATTGAGGACCAGCGGCAGATGAAATCAGTGTTCTTCGTGGATGGTGGCAATGTCTTTAATACTAACTGCCTGGAAATCAGCAAAATCTGTCAGGGTGTCAGTGACGGTGAACTGCGTTACACGGCCGGATTTGCGATTACCTGGATAACAGGTTTTGCACCCTTGAGTTTCAGTATTTCTGTACCAATCAATAAAAAAGCCGGAGACGAGCAGGAGTCGTTCCAGTTTGAGCTAGGTCGAGTGAATTAGGGTGTAGAAGGTCGAAGGGTCGAGTCGCGAACCTTCTTAAAAGTTTGTGGTCAAAAAACCTTCGGAAATGATAGATTGAGCGAAAGAGTCCCGATTTGCGTTTAATACTGCCAAACTTCTCGTAAGTGTTTGATTTTTATACTAACGCTAATAGATAGTTGAAGAACCTATGCAAAAAAGTGACCGTCTGGGCGGATAAAGGTACTTGCAGTTCCGAAAAAAGGCCGGGTATGCAAGTAAAGATCACGAAAAGCTGTCTACTTAATAGGCATCGCAAGAGAATCACAGCGTAGCTAGAGTCGTTTTCCGTTGAATCGAGGGTTGGGATGTGACAACATCGCGCCTTCAAAACATAACAGTAAGTCTTTAAATATCCAGCACTTGAGGAGAACATCTGTGCATATCAAACAACCTATTCTGGCAATTTTGGCAATCTCTGTATTGGCCTTGACGACGCCAGTCGCCTTGGCAGAAGTCAAAATAGCAGTCGTTGACGTGCAAACCGCGATACTGCAGTCCGAAGAGGCAAAACGCTTAATGGCGCAGATCCAGACTGAGTTCAAAACCAAAGAAGATGAGATTCGTGCGATTCAGTCCGAAGCTGCTGGCATGTTGGAGCGCGCACAGAAAGACGCTGAGGTGATGACTGAGTCGGAGAAACGGAAACTACAGCAGCAGATCGAGTCAAAGAACAATGACTTTGTTTACCTTCGACAAAAGCTACAACGCGAGATTGAGGAGCGGCAAAAAGAGTTATTTACCGGAATTGATGCCAAGGTCCAGAAAGCTATTGAAGATCTTGTGCTTGAAGAAGATTACGACTTGATCATTCCGCGCCAGGCGGCATTGTATGTTGGTGACCTGTACAACATTACTCGCAAAGTGACAGAAGGGCTGAATGCGATTGATGCAGATGCGCAGAAGAAGAAAAAGTAAGACACAAAACCTCCTGCTATTGTGACCTACACCCTGGGCGAGATAGCAGACGCGCTTGATCTTGAAGTTAGGGGTGATGCATCGGTTGAGATCAGCGGGATTGCAAACTTAATTGATGCAAAATCCGACCAGTTAACCTTTTTGTTCAATCCAGCCTATCTGAAGCAATTAGCGGACTCTGCAGCGGCAGCCGTCGTCCTGAATGACGAGTATGCAGATAGCTGTAATCTGCCAGTACTTGTTTGTGCGCAACCCAGATTGGCCTGGGCCAGAATTGCCGGATTGTTTGATCAAACACCACAACCGAGTGAAAAGATCCATCCAACTGCGGTTGTTTCTCCTACAGCGACCCATGGGAGTGATGTCACAATAGGTGCGTACGCTGTTGTTGAAGCAAGGGCAAGGCTTGATAAGAATGTTGTTGTTGGACCAGGTTGTTTTATTGGCGAAGCAGTGACGATCGGGGAATACAGCCGCCTGTCTGCGAATGTCAGTGTCTATCACGGTGTGACAATAGGTGAGCGAGCCATCATTCATAGCGGGGCGGTCATAGGGGCTGACGGTTTTGGATTTGAACCAGACTATACGACCGGTTCACTGGTTAAGATCCCACAGATCTTCTCGGTGTCTATTGGCGATGATGTGGAGATTGGTGCGGGTACTACGATAGATCGAGGTGCATTAAATGACACAAGCATTGCAAATGGAGTTAAGTTGGATAACCAGGTTCAGATTGGACATGGCACTTGCATAGGTGCCAATACCGCAATTTCCGGTTGTACAGCAATCGCTGGCAGCACAAAAATAGGCGCACATTGTTTGATTGGTGGGGCGGTTGGTATTATTGATAATATCGAGATTGTTGATCAGGTTGAGATTACTGCAATGTCGTTGGTCAGCCGATCGATCAGACAGAAAGGCAGGTATTCATCAGGTACGGGACTGATGCCGGGTAAGTCCTGGAAACGCAGCATTGTTGGTTTTGCAAAGCTTGATGAAATAATAAAACGCCTGAGAGCGCTGGAGAGGCAATTAAAGAAATGACTGAAAGTATCATGGAAGTCACCGATATTTGGCAATATCTTCCACATCGTTATCCATTTCTGCTGGTTGACCGGGTTCTCGAATTTGAAGCGGACAAGCGTATTGTCGCCATTAAAAATATCACCATCAATGAGCCTCAGTTTACGGGACATTTCCCGATGACCCCTGTCTTTCCCGGCATTCTGATTGTTGAAGCGATGGCTCAGGTATCCGGCATCCTGGCGTTTAGAAGTAGAAATCGCACCTTGGACGATGGTTATATTTATTATCTTGCAGGTACCGATAAAACCAAGTTTAAGCGATCTGTGGTACCTGGCGACCAGCTTCGTATGGAGATTGAAATCGTCAACCTGCGAACTCATTGGATGAAGTCGGCGGGTAAAGCCTACGTTGGTGATCAGTTGGTTTGCTCATCCTTGCTAACTTGCGCCGAACAGAAAGTTACCTAGCGGTATCTGGTTCACACATCAGAAAGAACTGCCCTGATTCGGATCAGTGCGAGTTCATGTAATCATCGCAGAAACAGACACCATTCGTGTCAGAGAAGAGTGGCATTTACTTAGCGAGCAACTTGCAGCTAATGGTTCAATTTTGACAGGGTTGTGAGTGTAGAGCCCAGGTTTCTCTTTTCGCGTAGTTCTGCAGCGTGTGAAGGCAGGAGAGCCGGAGCCGCGAAGCTCTCTGAGCGAGTGGAACACAGGGATGTGTGGAACGAGTAAGCGAAAAGAGAAATCTGGGATTGGAACGACGTAAGAGCGCCTCGTAAGAGCACTTAAGTAAGTGCCATTCCTGTCAGAGAATGCGTTTTTTGGATAAAATCTACCCATGACACATAGGATTCGGATAACTGTCAGCGTTAGAAGGAGAGTGTTCTGAGCCATTCACATCTCGTTGTTGGCATGGTCGCAGGAGAAGCTTCTGGTGATAATCTCGGGGCTAATCTCATCCGCGCCCTGAAACATCACAATGCTGATGCGAAATTTATAGGGATTGGCGGTCCAGCCATGATCCGTGAGGGGATGGAGTCATGGATTGATATTGAAAGACTATCTGTCAATGGGTTCGTTGATCCCATCAAACGACTGCCGGAATTACTAAGAATACTGTTAGGAACCCGGAACAGGATAATTACCTGCAATCCTGATTGTTTCATTGGAGTTGATTCAAATTTCTTTAACCTTCTGCTTGAAGGTATGCTAAAAAAGCATGGCATAAAGACCGTGCACTACGTTTCTCCGACAGTCTGGGCCTGGCGAAAAGGCAGAATAAAGAGTATTGCTAAAAAAGTTGATCTGATGCTGACGTTGTACCCATTCGAGCTGGATATCTATAGAGAGAATGGTATCAGGGCTGAATTTGTCGGTCATCCGAGAGCAGATGAGATCAAGCCAGGTGAGGGGGAGTCAGGCAAGGCTGCAGCGCGGGCAAGATACAATATTTCAGAAAATGCCGAGGTTATCGCGATCTTGCCGGGCAGCAGGAAAGGTGAGGTTTCTTATACAGGCCCCGATTTTTTCCAGGCAGCACTGAAAATAACTGAGCAAAAGCCAGATGTTGAGTTCATTGTTCCGGCCGCTAACGAAAAAAGAAAGGTGCAAATTGAAAAGCAACTGACTGATTTGAATCAAAGTCTGTCAGTTCAGGTTACTCTTGGCAATTCGAAGACAGTCATGCAGTCATCTGATGTAGTTCTGGTTAATTCAGGTACGGCAACTCTGGAAGCAATGCTGCTGAAAAAACCCATGGTCATGTCCTATCGATTGGGTGCTCTGACCTATGCCATCATCTCAAGACTGGTTACTACGGATTTTTTTGCACTACCAAATATCCTAAGCAATCGAGAACTGGTGCCTGAGTTCATTCAGGATGCAGC
>Ga0066864_10000761_pt1 | contig 12190 bp, 8 predicted proteins | sample ETN02SmetaG_4_FD_66432 | JGI IMG/M metagenome (GOLD analysis project Ga0066864, IMG submission 66432) | Marine microbial and viral communities from oxygen minimum zone, Eastern Pacific Ocean - ETNP2014F10-02SV251 | ecosystem: Environmental > Aquatic > Marine > Oceanic ... | reverse complement strand
TAGCCAACTCAGATGCTTCGGCTTCCGCTTATCTTACTGGCGCTATAGATGCAGCTGATCGAGCGGTTAATGAACAATTAATGATATAAATTAACTAATTGCTGAGGCAGATCTCTATTTGTTCTGAATCTTGATATAGATCAATTATTGTTATTAAAAATCTTGTTATGATTTTGCTCTTGTATATGTGCACTAATTAGATAAACTAGCACACAAGATTGATGCATTTGATTCAGTAGCATAATCTCATTACGAATAAGTGATAACGATTCATAGTAATAAAGGGGGGACCTTGATGAAAAGATTTATTCTTTATAGTTTTGCCATGACTTTAGCGGTTACTGGCTTCACAAACACACAATCTCAAGATGCAGAAGGTGCTCAGGCTCAGCTGATTGAGGAAATTACAGTTACAGCACGAAAGCGAGAGGAAAATATTCTTGATGTTCCTCTGGCAATCACTGCTCTAACATCTGATGATATTGAAGCGAGAGGCATTGGTGAATTTAAAGACATCATAGCCTTTACTCCAGGATTTCATTTTGCTGAACACTCTGTAGGTAGAGCTGATAGGTCAAATCGTATTTTGGTGATCAGAGGAATGCATATTAGTCAGGAGAATGACCATCAACAAGCGGCAACAGTTTTTGTTGATGGGGCACCAATGCACGGTAGTGTAATTGCTGGTCTTGAGGATGCTGAACGTATTGAAGTAGTGAGAGGACCTCAAAGTGCTTATTTCGGAAGAGCCACACTATCTGGGGCTGTTAATTTTGTTACAAAGACTCCAGGACAAGAATCAAAAGGTAAGTTGGTTACAGAATTTGGGAAATATGGAACAAAAAATATAGGTCTATCGTTTGAAGGTCCATTAAATGAGACTACGTCTTACAGGGTTGCTATCAGTTCACAAGATACAGATGGACAATATAAAGCTTTTAACGACGATAATCTTACTCTTGGTGCAAGAGAAACAGTGAGTATTGCTGGGACTTTGTATTTTGAACCCAGTGATCGTTTTAATGCTAAGTTAAGATTTCATACATGGGAGGATAACGACGGCCCTGGTGCGGCTTTTGGGTATGGTGTCAATAATGGTGAAGAGTTATTTGATTGTCTTCTGCCCAATTCTACTTTGGCGGTAAGAAGCGGAGGTGGTAATTGGTTCTGTGGTGTCGCTCCCTTCCCTACAGCTCAGTACATTCAATATGATGATGTAATGAGTTCAGACAAAGTTGACCTATTGAATGGAGTTGCCACAACAGGTTTGACAATTGATACAATAACAGATAATCCTTTTCTTCATGGCTTTGGATTTGCGAGAGAGGCTGAGCAATTTAGTTTAATTATGAACTATGAGCTAGATAATGGAGTAACTATTACATCCATAACTGCTTCAAATGAGAATAGATGGATGGCCTTGGATGATCTGGATCGAAGAGCTACTGCAGACCTTGGTATCAAAAGTGTATCACTACTGAACGGCAGGGATCTTGATGATTTTAGTCAAGAGATCAGATTTACCTCCCCTCAAGATCAGAGATTAAGATGGATGATCGGTCTGAGTAAATTTGAGTTTGAAGGTAAACGAACTAGTGGTTTCAATATATTTGGTACCGTGAGATCACTGAGTTTAGGTAATGTCTTTGACATTGAGACTACAGGGATTTTTGCTGCCATTGAGTATGATATTACAGATAGCTTAACACTTAACGTTGAGGGTCGACATCAGGAAGATAAGGTTGAGGAAGCAAGGTCAAGTGGAGCAGAATTCGTGTCAGGTACTTTCAAAAGCACCACACCTCGAATTGCTCTTGATTATAGTTTAAATGATGATGTAACACTTTATGCCAGTTATGGAGAGGGCACCAGGCCTGGTGGCTTTAATGTAAATTTATTTAATGAATCCCAAGATGTGCTCAACGCACTTGCTGCAATCGGTCTCTATAAAGAAATAGAAGAAGAAGAACTTGAAATGACAGAGTTTGGTGTTAAGGCCTCACTTATGGACGGTAATGCCTGGATCCAAGCAGCTATCTATCAGGGTGACTGGAGCGCTCAAACTGCTGCAGGTACCTTTGTTAATGATATTTTCTATGGAGGAACCGCTACTGGAGGCGAGATTGACCTGTCTGGATTCGAGCTTGAAGGCGTTTGGGCTGTTTCAGACAACTTTGTTCTGGAGGCGACTATTAGTAGCAACGATTCAGAAATTGATGTGCTCGGAGACTGCGCTGACTGCGCTGTTCTTTTAGGAAACTCGGACATCAGCGGAATGGGGAAAAGGAAACAGCGTAATCCTAAAGTTCAACATTCACTTTCTGGTACTTATACCGGTCAAATGAGTAATGACAATGATTGGTATTTAAGAGCTGATTTCATCCATACTGGAAGCAGTTTTGCTACGGATGCTAATATATTAGAAACAGGGTCTAGCGACAGGCTTAATATACGTTTTGGTATTAAGAGAGATTTCACTTCCCATAGAGGTACATCCAGTAACATCCATATCGAATTCATAGGAGAGAATTTAACAAACGATAAAACGTTTACAAATTATCAATTTCTTATTGACTTTGCTTGGTTGCCACCGGGTGTCAATCGAGTTGCAACTGCAGGACTTCCTGATAAACGTTATTACGGAATAAAAGCTACTTATAACTTCTAATAATAATCAAACGACAACGATACGATCACCAATATCGTTGATTTGCTCACTACCGTCTTTAGTAATAAGAGTAAGGTCTTCTAGGTGAGCTGATCCACCGATGCCCGTGTGTAACACGGGCATATCGACGCTGATAATCATATTTTCTTCTAAAACCAAATCATCTTTGGTCCAATAGGCACCTGGGCCATTCTTACCTGGTTCATCTGTGTGACACAAACCGACACTGTGAGGGGTTACAGCGACAGCAAAGTCATAGCCAGCTTTTTTGATAGCTTCACGGCCTGTGGCTCTAATTTCAGAATATCTTAGTCCTGGCTTTAGTTTTTCACGAACAGCATCCCAGCCAATGGCAATCGCGTCAGTTGCTTTTTTCATAGATCTGCTGGGTTCACCCACGAATACAGTTCGTCCGTAATCACCTGTGTAATGAAATGCTTGACTGACTCCATCAATAGAGAATGCTGCTCCATCCTTCAACTCAGTTTCAAAAATCTCGGAAGTAACAGTATCTATCTGTAGAAAAACTGGAACATTGCCACGTTTTGCACACTCACTGAAAAACATCGCCCGCAGTTCCTTATGTGTTGCACCTGCACGAACAGCCTTGATCGCAGTCAATGCTGCTTCACTATTAATTTGTGCAGCAATTCGCATCAGTTCAATTTCACGCGGTGATTTAATCATACGTATTCTGCGAAGCGAATGATCTGCATCTACCATTGAGGCACCCAATCCACCAGATTCAAAAATTTGTGCAATAACGGGATGATCAATACCGATACGACCTTTATCAAGTCCAATATTTCGGGCTGCTTTAATTAGAGCCCATTCTGCATCCGCACTTGCGGGTATACTCTCTAGAACTTCATTGAGTTTTGACAAGCGATTAGTTTCAATATCGCTCTCTGGTTTCTCTTTCTTATCACTAAAAACAAATGGTGGTCGGGCAGGGGGTTCTTGATGAAACCGGTTGGCAGTAGAATCTGTTCCATCAATTTTTCCATCCCAACCTGTATATAAATACACTTCAAAGGGCCAGTCAAAGTTGCTGTCTGTAACACTGTAGTAATAAATAAATTGGTTCATTACTACGCTGAGAGGGTGTTTTTTGTTACGGGCTAATAGTGTAAACGAACTTGGAGCATTAATTCGGATAGCAAAGTGATCATAATAGCCAGTGAAATGATAGAAATTCATCGGTTGGGTTACGATAAGGCCGTCAAGATTATCTTCTGCCATCACTCGATAAGCACGTTCCATATTAATAAGCGGGCCACCACGAAGAATTTTTGCACCATCGGTATGAGAAGTCAGTGAAATCTGATCCACTTTGGTCTCCTCCACCATATTAGCTGTTGAGCTGAGAGGTAATAAAGTTCCGCTAGCTAAAGTTGTTTTTAAGAGCTCTCTACGATCCATAAAATTTTAATAGTTATCCATTCCACATAGTTACATAACCTGATTCATTATTTATGATAATGATTCTTATAGATCGGTGCTATCAATAAAAAAGATTTATACATATTGTTGTGAGCGAAGTAATATATCAGAGTTAAAAAAATAATCCTGACCAAAAGATTTTATTAAAAATTACAGTTTTGTTTTGAGCAATAATATAAGGGCTAAATAAGATGATCCGAACACAGGTTATTGTTGTAGGAGCTGGTCCTGTAGGCACCTTTGTAGCATACGTTCTTGCAATCCAAGGCATAGACGTAATTATTCTAGAGGCTTCTGATCATTGCGAAGCTGACATGCGAGCATCAACATTTCATTCACCTACGATTTCATATCTAAATCAACTTGGTCTTGCTGATCGTTTAATTCAATTAGGTCTTAAATCCCCCTTGTTTCAGTATAGAATCCGCTCAACAAACGAGGTTCTTGAGTTTGATCTTGATGAGCTTAGTGATGTACTTGAATTTCCTTTTCGATTGCAATGTGAGCAATACAAGTTTGCAAGAATGCTTGCTAATGAACTCGTCAATGAACCAAACTCAGAAGTTATGTTTGAAAATCGCGTAACATCATTCCAACAAGATACTTCGGGTGTATCAGTAACAGCTGTGACTCCTGAAGGAGAGAAGATATATCACTGTGACTATCTGATAGCTGCCGATGGGGCAAATAGCATAATTAGACAACAGTTAGATGTTAACTTTTCAGGATTTACTTACCCTGAAAAATTTCTAACACTCACTACCAATGATGATCTATCGGGCTATTTTGATGATCTTTGTTATGTGAATTACGTGTCTGACCCAAAGGAATGGTATGTTCTTTTGAAAGTGCCTGAGGTGTGGAGAATTCTTGTACCTATGAATGCGCAAATAGATGATGATTATATTGTTTCCAATGAGATGAAAGACAAAATATTTGCAGGACTCATAGGGAACAGTGATGATATCTCGACTAACCATCGAACTATCTATCAAGTACACCAGCGTGTAGTCGATAAAATGAACCATGGCCGAATAGTATTAGCAGGAGATTCAGCACATCTTAATAATCCTCTCGGAGGATTTGGTATGAATGGTGGCATTCATGACGCATGGAATCTAGGAGAGAAATTAACGTTAATTTTAAAAAATGATAAAGATTCTGAAAAACAATTAGATCATTATGATCGTCAGCGTCGAAACGTTATGAACTCATTTATTCAAGAGCAAACGATTCGCAATAAAAAAATGATTGAAGAAGGCGACCAAGATCAACAACAAATAGTATGGAATGAAATAAGATCAATTCATTGTAGTGAAGAACTTCGTCGTAATTACATGCTTAGGCAAACAATGACGCAAAGCCTGATTGATGAAAAGGAAGTACTATGATTCTTTTTTACTTAATAAGATCTGGGAGAAAATTATGACAGATATTTTGGGTTATCGAGCATTATTTGGTGTTTTGGGACCATCAACAAATACAACAGTCCAACCAGAGTTTGATGAGATGCGACCTCCAGGAGTAACAAATCATTATAGTCGAATTTGGACACCCGATGCTCATGCTGTGAGCAATGAAACATTTATGAATGCAACAATGGTTATAGCAGATAATGTAATGGATGCTATTGATAGTGTTATGACATGTTCTCCTGACCATCTTGTCATGGGTAATTCAGCAATTACATTTTATGATGGTATTACCGGAGCAGATAAATTCCAATCTGAAGTAGAGTCAAGATCAAAACTAGGTGTTAGTATCGGTTCCCACGCAACAGCAGCAGCTCTGAATGCTTATGGTGATATAAAGAAAATTGCATTTATTTCACCTTATTTTCCTACTGCTAATGAACAAGTTCGAAGATATTTTGAAGAATCTGGTTTCCAAGTTACTGGAGATTACTGTTTTCGTTGTCCTCGATGGACTGAAATCGCGAAAGTCCCTGAACAAAAAATTAGAAGAGCGCTTGGAGAGTTAAATAAAACAGGTGTTGATGCTCTTGTTCAGGTTGGAACAAATCTACCAATGGCCAGACTGGCTGCAGCTATAGAAGAAGAGCTTGAAAAACCAGTTATTGCTATTAATACCGCAACTTACTGGCACGCACTGCGTGTTAATAATATTGATGACAAAGTCGATGGCTTTGGAAGCCTTTTAAAGGAATATTAAATGCAATTTGGGTTCGGTCAGGAACTACGTTATGGAGGAATGCCTCTTATTGGTTCTATGCTGGGTGCCGGATGTGGCTTATCATCCATTAGCTTTTATACTCATGGAGTATTTGTGAGTGCCATTTCCCATGATACTGGGTGGAGTCGTGGCGACATTCAATTGGGTGTAAGTATCATGATACTTATTGCAATTTTCACAGCTCCAGCAATTGGAATACTCATCGACCGCTTTGGAGCAAGAAGAATTGCTCTGATATCAATGCCACTTTATGGTATTTCACTTGCTAGTTTTTCATTGGTTAAAGAAGCTCTTTGGTCTTATTATCTCGTATGGTTAGTTATGTCTATCATTGCAGCTGGAACTCTCCCTGTTACATGGACTAGAGTTGTCAATGGTTGGTTTGATAAATATCGTGGAATTGCCCTTGGTATAACATTAGCAGGTACAGGAATTGCTGCCACACTAGGTCCTTCCTATGTTACTTGGTTAGTTTCACAAGTTGGCTGGCGTAACTCTTACCTACTACTTTCATTAACTATTATGGTCATTGCGCTACCAGCTGTTTATTTTTTATTTTCAGATCCTCCTAATAAAATTCCTACCACATTAACCCAAAAAGAAAATTCTAATCTACCCAAACAACTAGAAGTGCCTGGAATCCCTTTTGGTAAGGCTATTGCTAGCTATCAATTCTGGGCAATGGGTATAGCACTCATTTTTGCTGCATCTGGGATCTCTGGATTAATAACAAACAGTGTTCCTTTGTTAATTGATCAAGGAATAAGCACGATAGCTGCAGCACAATATGCTGGCATCATTGGTCTGAGTGTTATATCGGGACGACTGATTGTTGGCATATTAATTGATCATTTTTGGGCACCATTGATTGCGTCAATTTTTCTTTGTGCGCCAGCTTTTTCTGCTTTAGTTCTAAGCGGAAGTGAGCCATCTTCATTTTTTATTTCAATATCTATGATTGTAATCGGATTGTCAGCAGGTGCAGAACTTGATTTGCTTGCTTTCTTGGCAAGTCGTTACTTTGGACTAAAGCATTATGGCAAGCTTTATGGTGCACTGTATGTATTTTTCTCTATCGGAGCAGGCATAGCTCCTGTTAGTTTTGGTAAGGCTTTTGATTATTTTGGCAATTATACTTTTGCACTTAGTGTTGTCGCGATAATGTCAATTCTAAGCGGTTTTTTGATGTTGACACTTGGTCGCTATCCACAACTAACAATCTCTTCTAATCATTAATTTTACTATTGTAATGGCAATAAGTGTCTGTCATTCTCAAACTATGAAATATCCTTATGTTCCAATTTCAAAAAGAGGTAAGCTTGTTTGGCCCAATGGCAAGCGACTTGCCCTACTTATAACAGTTAATCTTGAAACATGGGATCTTATCAAAGATACAGAAAAATCTTATTATGCAGGAGGCCCATCTATTCTACCTGACCTTTTACCTGGGAATATTCCAGACTTTCCTAATTATATGTGGAGAGAGTACGGACAAAGGGTTGGTATTTGGCGATTATTTTCACTCTTTGATTCTTTGGGAATAAAACCTGGTTGTACCATCAATGCTGCTACCTGTATACGAAGAAAAGAGATGGTAGAAGCAGCATTAAGTAGAGGTTGTGAATTGATCCCACATAATTATGAACAAGGCGAACTCCTAACAACTTTTGTTGATGATCCAGCTAAAGAAGAAGAAGTCATAGTCAAAACTTTAGACATTTTTAAGGAAACAACTAAAACAGAACCACTGGGGTGGTTATCATCTTCACTGCGTGGAACCCTTAATACAGCAAACATTCTGGTTAAACATGGACTGCAGTTTTACTGTGATGCTATGAACGACGATCAACCATATATGATTGAGACACCTTCTGGTAATTTAGTTTCAGTCCCATATAGCAATGAAATTAATGATTTTACTTTATTGACTAGAAGAGGACATACGACGGATGAATTTCGAGACATTCTTATTGAAGAAATGTCTGTTCTTTACGAAGAGAGCATTGATGGTGCTCGGATTATGAACGTTGGTTTGCATCCCCATGTTTCAGGAAGAGCCTATCGAATCCGTGCGATACGAGAATTCTTGGAAGCAGCAAAGCAGCTAAAAAGTATCTGGTGGACAACTCGTGAAGAGATAACAGCTTGGTATAAAGGATGCCATGAACAGCATATAAATCCCGATTGATTAGAAAAAAAGTGACTAATTAAGTTTTGGACTACGCCGCTGCCGTAATGATCGGTAACAGTAGATGTGATGGGTTTTCTTTATCATGAAAGACTTTATGCAGGGTCGTCATTGAGCTACACAAATGCCACGGCACATGAGTGCGACCAAGTGATTCCGGGGCCAATTCATAATCACGCGAACGCGCATGATCCATCGATGAAATAACGATTTTGATCCGATGGCCTGTTTTAAAGACATTAGAAAGCGGCGCCAGTAAAATTGCATATTTATAGATTTTATCGGGCTCCACTGGCTCTGCTTCAAGATGCGGATGAAACGGCTCATAAGGCTTGGACTTGGCTTCATCGACAGCCCGGTGCGAAGCTTTAAGAAATCCTTTAGTCAATTCCGTTTGCCGGCCATCGGGATGCAAATCGCGCAGGGAAACAATCCAGTTTGTATCCTCCGTGTCGATCGAAGCGTAGAGATAGATCGCTGCCGGGCCGGTGATTTCCATATCTTCTTTCAGCTCGTCGGTCGTGTATTGGATGGTGTTTGAGTCCAATACTTCATCTGGCGGCTGTTGGACAAAGGCGTCCGGTTTACCATCGACTTCTTCCGGCTCCCAGGAAAGCTTTTCCCAGCGTCTGAGATATAGTTTGGACCATTCAGTGCGAGCCAACGGCCATTCTTCCTCGTGACGCCATTCTTCACTGCCATTGACAAACAAGCGGATCGGCGGCTCGTCCATGATGCCGGTATCAATACCTTTGAGCCAATAATCGTACCAGCGCAGTACTTCTTCACAATACTCGTCCGGCAGCGGCCGTTTTTCTACCACCGGCGCATCAATCTCAAGTTTTTTTGGCGCGTCGATACCGTTATAGTTATGGAAGGCGCCAACCAGATGCATATGGGCATAGGCCCACCATCCCGAGCGGCACCAGGACGGAATCTTAATGCGGTCATACATAGTGCGGGGCGAGCGCTCCCAATAATAGGGTCCGTCCATCGGATGAGCGAGTATATCGAAATAATTAGGCGCTTTGCCCGGACTGTCAATATAGGTGAAGATTTCCGGATTAATCTGGATATCAGGATCGGCTTTAAGCTCGGCGATCAGGCGTTTTAAATCCTCGGGCGAGTTCTCCTTTACCGTCACCGATGTACTGCGGTCGGCGCAAATCCGCTGGACGTAAAGATAATAGAAAAAACTCTGCAGGATACCGCCATGATGTGTCGATTCACGGTAAAAATCAGCCGGTGCATTCCACGGCATGATGGCTTTAAGATGCGTCGGCTGCTCAGCGGCAACGGGGAGCTGGATAGTGCCAAAATAGGATATGCCAACCATGCCGACATTGCTGTCACACCACGGCTGCTTAGCTGCCCATTCGATGATGTCATGGCCATCCTCGGCCTCTTGTTTTGACATCCAGCCGAGATATTCACCTTCCGACTGGCCAGTACCGCGGACATCAGCAATGATATGGACGTAGCCATGTTCGGTAAAATAGACCGGATTACCAGCTTCCATCGGTGTATGGTGAATTGGCGAGCGGTCAGGTTGAATGGCGATCGGTAGAGACTGAATACCCTTGCTATAAGGCGACATTGCCAGCAGTGCGGGAAACTTACCACCATCATCTGGCCGGAAGATATCGACAGCGACTTTAACACCATCACGCATCGGAATCATGACGTCGCGTTCCTCTGTCATCGTGTACTTCTTTTCCGAGCCTAGATCACTCGATGTCATGGGGTTTTATTCTCCGTTGCAGTTTTTCCGGCCCGCTATGATTAATGATGTCTAGGTAATGAGGCACTATGTGAGCGGGAATTTATTTAAATATGAAGCAATATTTTGAGTATAGAAAACGAATCAAATTTGATATGGATAATGTTACCGGTTGGCGCTGAGATTCTTCATTTTGCTGACATCAGGCCATAAGACTCCTAGGGCCACATTGGGGTTAGAGCGTGTAGTGTACCAAACGGCACCTTCATGACTGATATCTAACTTAGGCATGTCAGTAGGTCGAGGCACGGGATAATAGGTAGTTTTCTTAGTTTTTGGATCAAACCTAATCAACTCTCCTCCGAGTAAGCCATCACTTGTCCACACAATATCGTCTGCATCTAGTTTTACGCCGTAGGGTCCACTTTTGGGTAGCAGATCGTATTCTACCTGTTGGCCGGTTTTGATATCGAGTTTTCCCAATTTACCTTGGTTGAAGACTCCATACCAAACGGTTTGACCATCTGAATCTATTCCAACTCGTCTTACAGAACCAGGCTGCACAAGCGTTGGGTATTCAGTGAACTGTTCAGTTTTGGCATTAAACATACCAACACCGCCTCTGAAAAATTCCGCGAACCAAATTCGTTCATCTTTAACTACTATCCCGTAGGGCAATGTATCGGACGTAGGAACTTCCCAGACCTGAATCGTTTCAGTTTCACGGTCCCATTTGCCTATACTATTACCAACAATTAGTGTGAACCAGATGTCCCCATTCGCATCTTCAACAGGGGTATGAGCTCGTCCATTTGGTACTCCATGAGGAAATCGGTCCATTTTATTAGTTCTTGGATCAAGACGGGCGATCACACCACCTCCAGGCTCGCACCAGAACACATAACCAAGCTTGTCAACTATCAAACCTTCAGGGTATGAGGTGGGGTACGGGAGATCATAGTTCGTTATTTCAGCTGTACGTGGATCAAGTTTCCCAATACTGGTGGGAACGGTCATGTCTGAATACCAGACATTGCCTTCATGATCGATGGCTGGATCATGTGCACTGCGACCTTCAGGCAGTAAATATTCGATAAACATAGCAGTTGAGAGAGCATCTTCATCCAAGGGAATCTCGACATCAATTTTGAGTGTACGTGAATCACTATTGGGTCCAAAGTGATTACCCAGATACTCAGCTAGCTCCTTACGCTCTTGTGAAGTAATTGACACAAGTCGCTTCTCAGGTCTCATCATCCGACCAATGAATGCGTCCCATTGTTTTGTGTTCAAATGAAATGACGGGAGAAAATTACCACCATGGCATACAATACAGGTTCTTTCAGCAACTGCGAGACCCGGACCATCAGGGTATAAACTCTCATAAGGAACAGCTGGGATGTTCATGGTAGGCACTTCCAATGCACTCATTGTTTGCTCTGGATCTGGTTTTTTCAGAGAGAGATTAAGTTGTAAGTGATCAGTTGCTTCTATATAAACTTTCTCAATGGAGCCTGGTATAAAACTCTCTTTTTCAACCCATACTTCATAGTTGCCTGGCAGTAGATTAATTGCGTGATAAAGACCGTCTTTTGTATATACCATGTACAGCATTCTCTTTTCTATATTCTTGGCATATACTTTCGCGGCTTTGAATGCATTGGGTGCTATCACTCTTCCAGAGAGGCTTCCTGTCCCTTCGATTCTTGTGGGATCTTCTACCGCAACGGCTAGTTGTCCTGCTACAAACAAGCCAATGAAGAGAGCTAGATATGTTTTCATAATTGCCACTTCTTGTAGTTCATTTTTGCTTCCTATTAGTTGTTCTGATAGATATGAAAAATATTATAAATAGATATCTATTTTTATTCTGTGATCTATGTCAATTCTGAGTTACGCGTTAATAGTGTAAAATTAGGTTGATAAATTTGAAGTTTTTATTTTATGTATATGTATATTTTTTTTAGGAGAATTTTGA
>Ga0066864_10000758_pt1 | contig 12210 bp, 9 predicted proteins | sample ETN02SmetaG_4_FD_66432 | JGI IMG/M metagenome (GOLD analysis project Ga0066864, IMG submission 66432) | Marine microbial and viral communities from oxygen minimum zone, Eastern Pacific Ocean - ETNP2014F10-02SV251 | ecosystem: Environmental > Aquatic > Marine > Oceanic ... | reverse complement strand
TCGGGCCACCGGGCAGTGGCAAGTCCACCGTTGCCCGTCTGATTCCACGTTTTTATGAGCCAACCGCCGGCAGAATACTCGTTGATGGTCAGGACATTACCCAGGTATCTATTGCCTCACTTCGACAGGCGATAGGTGGCGTACAGCAGGACCCGTTCCTATTCACGGCATCTGTCGACCACAACGTGGCCTATGCTGACCCGTCGACAAATCTGGATCAGATCGTGCAGGCCAGTACAGATGCCCAGATTCACAGTTTTATTGACGAACTGCCCCGGAGCTACCAGACACTGGTGGGTGAGGACGGCGTGTCACTATCAGGTGGACAGCGACAGCGAGTATCCATCGCCCGCGGTACACTGACCAATGCGCCTATCTTTATTTTCGATGACGCCACTGCAGCAATAGACGCCGGTACGGAACAGCGTATCCGCCGAGCACTTAAAGCACGGGCCGGCACGCATACCACGATCATCATCTCTCATCGTCTCGTCAGTCTCATGCATGCTGACGAGATTCTTTTTCTCGACGAGGGCTGCGTTGTTGAGCGCGGCACCCATGAGCAGTTGCTCGCGCTGAAAGGGAGATATTTCGAACTTCATTCTCTACAACTTAGGGATGAACACTGGTCACCCCGCCTGACTGAGCACATTAAGCCGGCATGAGACTGATAACCGAGAACCCCGGGGCCACATCGGGAGCCCAGCCTGAACGTGCTGTAGTCGGCGCCCAGATCAGTCACGATGAAGAGATGTTCGGCCGTGCATTCGATGGCCGTGTTATACGGCGTTTTTTTGCATTTGTATGGCCGTACCAAGGAACCGTGGTGCTTGCACTATTGGCTGTACTGGTATTCGTCTGCACGCAGTTGGCCATTCCGCTGGTCATCCTGTTTGCCATTGACCACACCTTGAGCCCAACGACTGTAGCGACCACTACGCTCGGCACCGTGGTTATGGTGTTCGCCGGTGTGATTCTGGTGAACTTTCTGGCCAACTACCTACAGGAATTACTGGTCGGGCGTGTCGCAGAGACTGTTATTGTCGACCTGCGACGAGCAATGTTTTCCCACCTCCAGCGGGTTGCCTTGTCTTTCATGGACAAAACTGAAGTGGGTCGAGTGATGTCGCGACTTCAGAGCGATACCGGTACGCTGCAGGAGTATCTGGAGAGCTCAGTATTTGCAATTGGTGATCTCGTGCTGCTGTTGGGGATCACGATTACTTTACTGGTGCTCAATCTTGAACTGGGCGCACTCACGCTGTCCATCATGCCTGTGCTGCTGTTAGTCAGGTATTTCTGGCTCCCGCATGCTCGTGCAGCTTTCCGCCGCGCAAGGGAAACCAACTCAATGGCGAATGGTGCCCTCGCAGAATCGATTCGGGGCATTCAAACCATACAGGTAATGGTTCGCGAGTCGGTGAATTTCCGGCTGTATTCCAAGTTGTGCGACCTTAACCGCGGGGCTCACCTGCGGGCTGCCAAACTAGCTCAAGTAAATATCCCTATAGTCGACACGCTCACCGGCGTCGCGATGGCCATCATCATTGTTGTTGGAGGCCGCATGGTATTAAATGATGAACTTGCGCTGGGCGTCATGGTCGCCTTTATATTCTATGTTCAACGATTTTTTGATCCAATCCGGTCGTTGACCATTCAATACAGCATGATGCAAAGGGCAATGGTGTCGGGCCAACGGATCCTTGAAGTTCTTGACGTTCCTGAAGCAATCAAAGACAGGCCCGATGCACTGGAGCTCAAGTCCTGTGCGGGTCACGTTGATTTCAGCCACGTAGATTTCGCGTACGTGAGTGATACCCCTGTACTGACTGACATCAGCATTTCGATCAAAGCCGGCGAAAAAATCGCGCTGGTTGGACCCACTGGATCCGGCAAAACGACAGTCGCAGCGTTACTGCGCCGGTTTTATGACGTGTCATCGGGCCAGGTACTGATTGATGGACACGATATACGCGATGTGTCGCAGAGATCGCTGGGCACACATATGGCGATGGTGCTGCAGGATCCCTACCTGTTCTCAGGCTCCATTTTCGAGAACATCCAGTACTCGAATACCGACAAGGGATTGGCTGATGTTGAGGCCGCTGCCCGCGCTGTCGGCGCCCATGAATTTATCACCCGTCTCCCGGGCGGCTATGAGTTTATGGTGGATCAGCGCGGTGGAAATCTGTCGCTGGGACAACGCCAGTTGCTGAGTTTCGCCCGCGCCCTAGTAGCTGATACAAAAATCCTCATACTCGACGAAGCAACTGCCAATGTCGACAGTTACTCCGAGATGAAAATTCAGAAGGCATTGAATGTTCTGCTTCGAGGGCGAACAGCCATTGTTATTGCACATCGGCTGGCTACAGTAAGAGAGTGCGATCGAATTCTAGTACTTCACCACGGGCGATTGGTTGAACAAGGGAGTCACGATCAGCTGATTCTCCAGAACGGTCTTTATGCCGGGCTTTATCGGATGAACTACGGATCATTCGATGACCTCGCGATTGGGCAAAACGACTGAGGAGATAGCGCTGCCAGTTCCTTATTGCGGCACCTTCAGTCGTTGTAAAAAGAGGGATGCTCCCCAGTAAAGTTTGGGAGTCGACGTTCAGCCATGGCTTTGATTCCTTCGCGAAAATCAGCGGTTTTGCGTAGGCGACTCTGCTCCGCCAGTTCGTGCTCAGTTGCCTGAACGACTGCATCAGCCAGACCACCGCGTAGGGTCGCTCGAATACTCTGAACCGCCAGGGGACCGGATAATGCGATCTCGGCCGCCAGTGCCTGCGCAGCTTCGCGCACCTCATTCTGGGGTACAAGCTGATCAGCCAAACCGATTGCTACGGCATCAGTGCCGTTCACGCGTCGTCCTGTCAGTAGAAGCAGGCTGGCCTGAGTCTCACCCACGAGTCGCGGTAGCGTAACGCTGAGACCGAAGCCCTGGTGAAATGCCAACCGTGCAAAGTTTGCAGAAAACCGGGCTTCGGCACAGGTGATCCGATGATCAGCAGAACAAGCGAGCCCCAGACCCCCACCTACAGCTGCACCCTGTATTGCCGCTATCACCGGTTTTCGGGCACTGAAGACCCGGGCAGCCTCGCGATATAACTGACCCGCTTGCGCATCGAGTTGTGCCTGGCCCCACGACTCGCGCGCCGAGAAATCTGCCCCTGCGCAAAAATGCTTTCCTTCGGAACACAACACAACAGCCCGACAATCGTCGTCAGCATCCAGCATCTCGTAAGTATCAGCGATCGCTCTGATCAGCTCGTAATCAAAAAAATTGTTTGGCGGGCGGTGTATTTCTACTATTGCCACATGACCATCTAATTCGACTGTGATGTCGTTATCCACATTGTTTGCCATCAGGGGTTTTCTCCAGAGAAGTCAAAGTGTCGGTTAGAAGAACCCGTTCATTAGGAGGGTTCGATCAACACATCCGCGATCGTAATGCCGTTACCGCGAGGATGCACGATCACCGGATTAAGATCCAGGGCACGAAGTGCATCCCCCTGGACTGCAGCAAAATCTGACACTTTAACAATGAGCTCTAACAGCGCCGGTACGTCCGCCTCGGCCCTGCCTCTGAGGCCCTGGAGCAAGGGCCAGCTGCGCAGCTGCTCGACCATGCGTTGTGCCTGTCTGAGAGTCAAAGGAACCGGCAAACTGATCACGTCGTTGATCAGTTCGACCAGGATCCCGCCACTGCCCAGGGTGAGTATTGGACTAAATCCAGGTTCTGTGGTGACACCGATGAGAATTTCTTCACCCGCCGATGCCATGGGCTCGATGCGGACACCCTGGATTTTGGCAGTTGGTGCCTTGCGTTTCACCGCTGTCATCATCATGTCAAATGCCTGGCCGATAGCCGCATCGTCAGAAAGACCAAGCGCAACTCCACCAATTTCTGTTTTGTGCGGTACCTCCCTGGACTGCAATTTCATTGCCACGGGCCCATCAAATGTCCGGGCAGCATCAATGGCATCGGCCACTGAATTAACCAGCATTCCCGGTAGACAAGGGATGCCCCAGGCCAATAGATGTTCTTTAGCTTCATGCTCACTGTATGAATGCTGTTTCATCGGTGGGCCTGAAATCGACGGCCTTATGCCGGGTGTTGCGTAGAGATCCGGTGCATCCAGCGATAGAAATAAATGGTAGTCAGCCATTGCTGCCAGCGTCCGCGCGCTGTTGGACATGCTGGTCAGACAAGGGAACCCTGCCTGTGCCAATAATTCAACCGCACGAGGATGAGCACGGGTATACGCACAAAAAATGATGGGCTTGTCTATCTCTTCCCGCAGGGTCACCAACTCGTCAAGGTCCCGCTCGATATAGGTGGGATGGGCAAGTGAACCAGAAACCAAAATAGCATCTATGCTGTCAGAGTCAGCCATTATTTTCAGGACTGGGGCGTACCCGACCGTAAAAATCACCTGGGCTGTCACATCCACCGGATTTCGCGATGTTCCATAATCTGGCAGCAGGGGATCAATACGGCCTCGTGTTTGATCATCCAGTACGGGCACTTCGAGACCGTTTGCCTCGCACAGATCCGCAAGCCACGCACCAGCACCGCCTGATGGTGTCAAGATGCCGACCCGATGTCCCCTGGGCAGGTGATCCCGGAAATATTTAAATCCAGTCGCGACATCGATCATATGGTCACTGTCCAGACCATTGATCACGCCACATTGTCGAAACAGCGCTTCGTAAGCCTGATGAGAGCCAGCCAGGGAAGCCGTATGGGACGCTACAGCGTCGGTCGCTGCCTGTGAGCGCCCGACTTTTGCAACGATCAATGGTTTTCCCTGACGCGCCGCCTTCACTGCTATCGGTACCAGCCTACTGGGTGACCTGACTCCCTCGATAAACATCAAAATCACACCGGTACCGACATCATCGACCAGATAGTCAGCAACATCCAGAGCATCCAGAGTTGCCTCATTACCCGTGGTGACAATGAAGCTAAACGGCAACCTCTTGGGTATTCCTCTGTGAAAAAAGGAAAAACCGACGCCACCGCTTTGAGAGACCACGCCAAGACCATCGGCATCGGCGACACGGGGTAGATCCCCTGGGTCCAGGTCTGAAACAGTGGGGCTGAATGTTGCAGCGAGGTTGTGTGCTGAATTAAGGAAACCTTCTGCGTTGGGTCCGATCAAGGCCATGTCGTAACGCTGGGCGATTTCTCCGAGGGCTAGCTGCCGAGCACCACCCTGGTCTCCTTTCTCTTCAGCGAAACCCGAACTGATCACGATAGCGGCCTGTATGCCCTTCCTGCCGCAGGCATCCAGTGCAGCAGCGACGTAGTCGGCAGGTATGGTGATGATTGCAAGGTCGACCACACCGGGCAGTTCGTCAACCGAGGCATAACATTTCAGATTCCCGATCATCTGATGGGATCGACTGACTGCACAGATTGAACCGGTATAAGGATAACGCTGGATAGCTTCCACGATCCGGCCACGTATGATCGTCTTATCAGTCGACGCTCCAACCAGCACAATCGATTGTGGCCAAAAAAGGGCCTTTACATTGGCCATGTGAAATTTTCTTACTAGCGCAGGCCCAAACCACGGGCAATGATGCCACGAAGAATTTCCCGGGTTCCGCCTTGGATTGTCAGTTTGGGTGCGATCAGTATGGCCTGCTCCAGAATCGCTTCAAACGCCTCAAAGGCTTCCTGATCGACTGAATCATTCGTTACCAAATTCCGGGCCTCGCCGGGCAAGCTCTGCTCCCAGTTGGTCCCGAGATCTTTCACCAGGGCCGCTTCGACTTGCGGCACCTTCCCTGCACTGAGCATGCCAGCAACAGATACCGACATCTGTCGCAGTGTCGACAGTTGTGCCACCAGTCGTCCGATACCTTCAGACAACCGTTTGTCCGGATTCTTTCCGGCAACACGAATCAAGGCCTTAAGCACGGCGAGGGTCTCAAGAAATCTTTCCGGACCGCTTCGCTCGTAAGCCAGTTCGTTGGTAGCCTGACTGGAAGCCATGTCGACCTCACCGATAAGATGGCTATCGGGCACAAAAACGTCGTCAAGGGTCACTTCATTGAAGTCATGCGCGCCGGTGAGATTGCGGATCGGGCGTATGGTAATGCCCGGTGAATCCATGGCAATCAGAAACTGAGTCAAGCCATATCGACGGTTCTCGCTCGTGGCTGGAGACGTTCGCAGCAGCGCAATCATATAGTGCGACCGGTGAGCATTGCTGGTCCAGATTTTTCGACCGTTGACCCGCCAACCACCCTCTACCGGCTTTGCTGTGGACCGCAAGGAAAACAGATCCGACCCCGAATCAGGTTCACTCATTCCAATGCAAAAATAACACTCTCCAGCAACGATTCTCGGCAACACGTCCTGTCTGACTTCATCTTTGGCATAGCGAATCAGAACCGGGCCGCTCTGTCGGTCAGCAACCCAATGTGCCCACACCGGTGCGCCAACGGCAAGCATCTCCTCGGTTACCACGAACCGTTCTAGAAAGCTCCGTTCCTGACCGCCATAGGTGGTGGGCCAAGTCATACCAATAAACCCGGCCCTCCCACAGCGCTGACTGAACTCAGGCGAGTGTGTGGTCATACCGAATCCGTCAGCTTCAAAATTTCCAGCGGCAATTTCTGCCGCCAAAAAATCGCGAACAGTCCGTCTCATTTCCTCCGCCTCTTCCGGCATCTGGACGGAGTCAAACTGTATTCCCTGTGACATATTGTAAGAAGGATTTGCGTGTCGAATTCCAATTGTGCGAAATTCCGTGCTCAAGTGCCAATTTTTGTTGCTCATCACCTCGGGACACACACCCTGATGCCTACAGTTGACCCCCTGATTCTTGACACATGTTCCCGACTGTTCACAGAACAGTGCTCAGCGGCCGTCGTCAATGCCGCCGAGGACGGAGACTGGCCTGTTGAACTTTGGACGGCAATTGAGGCCGCCGGTCTATCATTGGCCTGGGTGCCTGAAAAGTATGGCGGTGTCGATGGTTCGCTTGCCGACGGTTTTGCGATCTCTCGGGCTGCAGCTGCTCATGCCGCTCCGGTTCCACTGGCCGAAACTCTGCTGGCCGGCTGGTTGCTGGCTGAGGCCGGCCTGGATTGCCCCACCGGCCCGATGTCGGTCAGCACAACGGTACTGACACTGGATTCAGAACAACGATTGAGCGGCTCTGCAAAACGCATTCCTTTCGCTGCCAAGTCAGAATATCTTGCAGTCCTGGCATGTACTCAGCGGGATAGCCTGTGTGCAGTACTGGTGCCTTGTTCTGATCTGAATATCAGCCCCCACCCGAATCTCGCTGGCGAGATGGCCGCTGATGTCGCGTTCACTAATAACATACCCATTGCGGTGATCAACTGCCGGCCTGACCAATCTGCTCGCTTGAGCCAGATGGGAGCCGTAATGCGCAGTCAACAAATCGCAGGGGCTCTCGCACATATTCTGGACCAGTGTATTGAATACGCTGGCGACCGACAGCAGTTCGGTCGTCCAATCGGACGCTTCCAGGCAGTTCAGCATAGTCTTGCAATGCTGGCGGGTGAAGCCGCAGCGGCCAGTTCGGCCGCTGATGCGGCTGTCAGAGCTATGGAGCAACATGGGCTGGATGATCCAAGAACACGAATCGCTGTTGCCAGTGCCAAAGTACGTTCGGGTGAAGCAGCCGGTGCCGGTGCAGCCATCGCCCATCAGGTCCATGGCGCGATGGGGTACACACACGAATACAGTCTGCAGCATTACACCCGCAGACTGTGGTCCTGGCGTGATGACTTCGGGTCAGAAAGCGTGTGGGCTGTACAACTGGGTAATCAGGTCGCGGCAGCCGGCCACCAGTCACTCTGGCCTGTGCTGTCGGATTTCTAGGAAGTTATACCGATCGCTCAGTAAAACTTCAGTTCTACCACATTCTGGTCGGGATCATAAATATACAAAGAGGTGCCATCTCCTCGTGCCCCCCAACGGGTTCCTGGTCCGTCGTGGATACCAATCCCCAATTTCGTGCACCTTGTTTTCAGGTCTGCCAGATCAATCGGTTTAATTTCCAAACAGAAATGATCCTGATTGATGGTCGTAGGTTCTCGAACGTCGGGGGCAGCGAAAAGATCAATTAGGGTAGAAGAATTCAACCGAATGGATGGAAAGGTGACTTCGCCATTCCTCCACTCCTTCACTCTCTCCGACTCAAGACCCAGTACACCCGCGTAAAACAAGAGTGACGATTCAACATCCCTGACCCGAAGGCCGATATGATCAAGACCAGTAACCGTCACCAGCGGCTCTGGCTGATTTTCGTTAGCTGACATTCTAATCCGGGGACTTGTCGACTGTCGGACGAGACTGGCTCTGCATTTGCTTCTCGCGAACGTAGCGTGATGCCTCTCGGGTTAACCAGCTCCAGAACAACGTCACTGGATCGTCCTCACTGTCGACCGAAGTCGCCAGTGCCCAGTAAGAAAGATCCCCGGGATACGAGATATCGAATGGCTTAACCAAAGTCCCTGTCGCCAACTCACTTTCCACCACCAGCTCAGCCATTAGCGCAACGCCATGACCAGCCAAAAGCGCCTGGGTGGTGAAATTGGGTGAGGTAAAGTGAGGGCCTTTATTGGGATCAAGTCGATCTACGTTGTTCGCCCTGAGCCAGGTCTCCCAATTTGGCCACTCCGGGTCATCCATTGGTGCATCAAAGTGGATCAAAGTATGTCCTCGCAGATCAGCCGGTGTTGTCAGAGGATTTTTTCCGTTGAGCAGTTCAGGACTGCACACCGGGAATACGTCTTGCCCGAACAGTCGTTGTGCCGAGCGGCCGGAATAATGTCCTTGGCTAAATTCGATAGCAACATCAACGCTATCGCGTACCGGGTCCATACTCCGGATAGCAGGATCGATCCGTACTTGAATCTGAGGATTTGCCGTTCTGAAATCAACGATCCTAGGCACCAACCATCGAGCGCCAAATGCCGAAGGCGCGCTGATTGTAAGAATATTCCAGTCTTCCTTATCTCTGACCCGACCAACCGCAGACACCATAGTTTCAAATGCCGAGCGTAAGCCCGGAAGACAGGCCTGACCCGCTTCTGTCAGCTGCAGCGACCGATTGAGCCGGCGGAACAGCTTTACACCCAAGTCGGTTTCCAAAGCTTTGATCTGATGACTGATCGCAGCGGGCGTCACATGGAGCTCCTCGGCCGCACGGCTGAAACTCATATGCCGTCCAGCAACTTCAAAGGCTTTTAAAGCGTTCAATGGGGGCAAACGGTGCATAGTTGTATAGTTTTTCTAATCTGAACTCAAGAATTTATCGTTTGTCGAATTCTCAGAATTCAAACAAAATTACCTGCGTTGAGTGGGTAGTGCCTGAGTCAATTTGGATAAGGGATTTTAACACGCGTTGTGCCCGAGCTCTGGTCACTGCAGACAAGATTTTTATCCTCCTCCAAGTGGTTTTTATGCCCCGCACCCGCGGGGCATTTTTTTATCCCCGTGGATCAATGCCCATGTATCCGGCGTAGTCCGTTGCGACTACCACGAACATCGACCCTGCGGTCGACTCTTGGCCCTGATTCAAACGACTGGCTTTGCGATCACTATTCCGGTAATGATTCGAGGTGGCGTGACCAGTATTCCAGCGTATCAAGATCAACTGCTCTGGCCGTCATCGCTGGCTGACGATCATGAACCTGGGCAATTCCCAAACGTTGTGCCGCTAAACGTTTGCCGTAACACAGCAGATGATCAATGGTCAGCATCAGATAGGACAGTAGCGGCAACACATGCCGAAACTGCGCCCTGGCCGCCGAGTGATCGCCGTTGCGCCAGCTGTTATAGATTTGAACCTGCAGATCGCAGCATTCCACCCCAGGTATGGTTCCAGCACACCCGACACGCAGATTGTCGATCAGTTCAACACCATTACGACCGTTGAACACCGTGAAATCTCCACCGAGTTCCAGCATCAATCCGCTGATATAGGGTGCCGGTCCTTCGGCCTTGAGTATCTGAATATTCTGCGCACGGTTAGCCAACGTTCGCATAGCGGGGTTGTCCAACCCAATACCGATGTACTCGGGTGCATTCTGTATCCCGAGCGGCAAATCAAAGCCGCTGGCAACGGCTGCAAAAAAATCAACCAGGGCATCGATACTGGCACCACGCACCGGTGGCGGCTGCATCACGACCCATGCAACACCGGCGCCGTAAGCGTGATCGATCGCACTTCTTTGTCCTTTAAGCGTGTTTTCGGACACAGTCACCGAGACCGGCACACGATCACCAACATCCTCAATAGTCCATTCGACGAGCTGACGCTTTTCGTCGGTCGACAACTTGTTACATTCCGTAGCCAGTCCACCCACTGCAAGCCCATGGGCACCGGCAGCTATGCACGCACCAACCTGTCTGCGGTGTGCATCCCTATCGAGGCTGTTATCGGCTCTAAAGAACGCATAAAGCATTGGGTAGATGCCGTGAAACACCTTGCTCATGTCATCTGATATCTCGTTGTCCTAGAGAGAGTACTCTCGCGGACTTTGAAATCGGGCAACAGTTCCATACCCAGCCCGGGACCCTCCGGTGCTGAAATGGCGCCGTCGACAATGGGGGGTAGCTCGGTAACGATCTCAGCATACCAACCGTAGTAGAACGCCCGTACGATTTCCTGCACATAGGCATTGGGTGTGGCTTGACAGAAATGGACCGAAGCGCTCAATACGACCGGACCGTTACAGTCGTGGGCTGCTACCGGTGTCAGATAGGCACCAGCAAGTGCCGCACAACGTCGCGCCTCAGTGAGCCCACCGCACCAACCAATATCAAGAATCAATAACGACAGGGCACCGGTATCGAGAAAGATTTTGAAATCATCCGCACCCCCTCGCGTTTCACCCATGGCAATACGTGATCGTACGGTGCGTTTGAGTTCCTGGATCCCGGTTGGGTTGGTCAGAAACACCGGATCCTCAATCCATCGCATACCAATTTCGTCCAGCGCCTGACAGATGATCAGCGACTCTGAAAGATTCCACATACCATGCAGTTCAGCGCTGATCTGCATCCGGTCGCCGTACTCTTTTTTGATGGCCTTGAACGGTGCCAATGCCTTGTCCAGTTCGGTAGGGCTGATAAACTGGCCCTGTGTAGACTCAGCCGCAAAATCAAATGGCCAGATCTTCATCGAGTCAATACCCATGTCGAGAAGACTCCCAGCCAGGCCGACCGGGTCATTGAGAAATCGATCCAGGTCTTCATAGTTCTGGTCTGTTCCCGAAGAGGCAATACCGAAGTTCTGGGTAGTGCCCAGCTTTGTTCCACGTACATACTGGTTACCGGCGCACGTGTTGTAAACCGGAATTTGGCTACGTATACGACCCCCCAGCAGAACCGATATCGGTTGACCGGTTAACTTGCCCAGTACATCCCATAGGGCGATATCCAGCGCCGAGCGGGCACGCAGTTCGGTACTCGCAGCCACAAACCCGATATAAGGACGGGTTCGATAATGGACAGCCTCGATATCGACTGCCGACATGCCGAGCACGATTGGTGCAAGATTTGCATGAATATAGGCCTCAACGGCCTCAGCAGCATAGAAGGTTTCTCCCAGACCAACGACGCCGTCGGCCGTTTCGGCCTCCAACCAGAGCAAGTTTGGGAATTCCAGAGAGCGGTATGTGGTCAGGGCTGTGATAGTCATCGCATTGATTTTATTCAGACAGCTTCGTCAACGTCATCGGGAAGGCATAGGGTAATCAGTCTACACTACGCCTTGGGTCAAATACTGACCCAACCATCCTCGACCAACCCGTGGCATCCAATCAGTTTTCGGCCTTACAGGGACACTCTCTACGGACCGGATTCTACGGTGCGAAGTATTTGCAACCGCGATATTTAAGAGTGCGATTCGTAGTGGAAAAATATCTTGGCTGGTGAACGACTGAATTTCTGAGATTTACTACTGGCTCATACCTGTAAGCGTGAAACCGGCTTAACTATTTCCTAGTCGTTTTTATGTTTGGCTTGCTGATCGAAGAACGATGCCGTATCTGGCAACTGCGGCAGATCCACCGCATAGTTAATTGATCTGACTCGGCCTTTTCGTTCACCCCGAACAACCAATCCCTCGTAGCGGTTCGGCATCGGATTGGGTGACAACGGTACAGCATCGTCAGCGGAATACACGGATATAAATAAAGTCCGGGGAGAGA
>Ga0066864_10000739_pt1 | contig 12374 bp, 10 predicted proteins | sample ETN02SmetaG_4_FD_66432 | JGI IMG/M metagenome (GOLD analysis project Ga0066864, IMG submission 66432) | Marine microbial and viral communities from oxygen minimum zone, Eastern Pacific Ocean - ETNP2014F10-02SV251 | ecosystem: Environmental > Aquatic > Marine > Oceanic ... | reverse complement strand
GGTTCCAGACGGGCTCGGCACCTTCACCCGACCGAGAGAAGGGAACGGTCGGGCGATCAAAGTGCGATTTCAGGAAAGGGCTTCACGTTTGGCCGTCGGATGTACCATAGCGGCTCACTATCGCCTCTGGAGTGAATGTCGCTTGGCTAAAATTGACTCACATCTCCACGTCTGGGCGCTCGACGACAAGCGTTTTCCCATGCCCCCCGGACGTGTCCCCAACGTTCCCGGAGACATCGATCGGCTGCTTTCATCCATGGATGAGGCGGGGGTCGACGGCGCACTGATCGTGCAGCCGATCTTCCACGGTTTCGATCACGGATATGTTAACGAAGCTATAAAGGCCCACCCGGACCGTTTTAAGGGCATGGCGCTGATCAACCCGCAACGCGTTGATGCGGTCGATCAACTGGATCACTTGGTCACCGACAAGGGGTATCGCGGCGTGCGGTTCAACCCGGCTATGTGGGTTTACGGGGTGATCGACCACCTGAGCCTCAGCCCGGCGGAACGGTCCGACCATTTCAAGGTCTGTCCGGACTGCCAGCTTCAACACCTGAACGACGACGCTGGCAAGGCGATCTACGAGAAGGCCGGAGAGCTGGGCGTCCCCGTCGGGTTCATGGTCTCCCCGACCTATTTCGATCAGGTAGATGAACTGCTGACAGAGTTCCCCGGCACACCCGCCATCATCGACCATTTCGGCGGTTGCAAGGTGTCGGATGGCGCGCCCGGGTCGAACCCGGATTTCGACGCGCTACTTGCCCTGGCAAAGCATCCGCAGCTACGGATCAAGGTTTCCGGCTTTGTGGGACCGAGCAACGAGGCGATGCCGCACCGGGACACATGGCCCATGGTGGAGGCGTTGCTGGGCGCTTTCGGCGCAGAACGGCTTATGTGGGGGACCGACTTCCCGTGGATACAGAGCCACGGGGGATACGTGGAGGGGACGCGGATCATCGACCGGATCCCGCACATCTCGGACGGGGATCGTGAATGGCTTCTGGGAGGCGCCGCAACGTCACTATTCGGCGACTGGAATTGAATCGGCTGGATCCAATCGACCTGCATTAAATACGGGAGTGGCGATATGACGACGAGGGAACGACCGGCACTTGCGAAGGCACCCGCGACTGCGGCTGCGATGGCCGGAGCGGCGAAGGCGCTGTTAGCTGAGATCGGCAGCGATTCCCGGCTGGCGTTCGAGTTCGGCAACGAGCAGCAATTTGAGTGGGACTACAGGCCCCACGTGCGCGCCGGCGTGCCACTCTTGGATATGAGTGCGAATGGCCGCAGGGCGGCGATGCATCTGGTCGAGGTGAGTGTCGGGATACGAGCAAACGAGAAAGCCACTTCGATCATGTCGCTGGAGTCGACCCTGGCCGATCACGAGGCGCTGGACGGTACGGGCGTATCCGGACGGCCGCGTGACCCCTCCCGGTACTACTTCGTCATATATGGCGACCCGGGCGGAAGCGCGCCCTGGGGCTGGCAGGTGGACGGCCACCACGTGTCGCTCAACTACACCGTCGTCGACAACGAGTACGTCGCCGTTACTCCCACCTTCTTCGGCGCTAACCCGGCCGTTTCACTGCATGGCGAGAACGCTGGGTTTCGCGCTCTACCGGAGGAAGAGGACGTCGCCCGTGACCTTCTGTACTCTCTGAGCGATGACCAGCGGAAGATAGCGCTGCAGAACCCGGTCGCCCCACCAGACATCATCAGCGACAGCAACGCCCGCGTGATGCCCGGCGATCCGATCGGCATCAACCTGTCGGCGCTGGACGACCCGCAGCGAGACGGATTTGTGGAGCTGATCCATGTCTACGTCGACCGAATGACCGACGAGATCGCCGCCAACCAATGGAAACGGATCGAAGGCGACGGCCTGGACACGATCAAGTTCGCCTGGAAGGGCGGACCGGATGTGGGTGACGGTCACTACTACGCCGTCCAGGGTCCACGTTTCCTGATCGAGTACGACAACACCCAGAACGATGCCAACCACATCCATTCTGTGTGGCGGGACTACATCAGTGACTGGGGCGACGACATGCTCGGTCGACACTATTCCGACGCGAGTTCAGACCACGGGCACGGTGATTAAGAGGTAGTGCGCTAAACGTAAAACAGGGCAACCCGCTAGGCCGGGTTGCCCTGTTTTACGTTTAGCCGGTGCGGTGCACCCCGCAGCCGGTTTGGGTTGCCCCTCAGATAACCAGTGCAGCAATCCCGACCGCGCAGAAGCCAACGCCTGTGCCGGTCCGTGCCGTCAGTCGCTCCTTGAAGAAGGCGACGGCGAGAAGGATGGCGAATATCGGGGCGGTGCTCTCCAGCATGGCGACGATACCGGCGTGTGCGTACCTGATGCCAAGCGTGTAGCCGACGAGTGCGAAACCACCAAACGTGGCGCTCGCGGCCAGCAGCTTGCTGTTCGTGGCGTCCAGAGAAAAGATTTCAAACTGTTGCTCGCGGGTGGCCCAGACGAGGTAGGCGAGGGCGGGGAACATGTATCCGATGGTGGATCCGGCGATGGGGTCCACGTGCTCGAGGGCGAGATCGAAGCCGATCAGTCCGGCGGCCCACATAAGCCCCGCCAGGAGGACCGTGGGAGCGGCCGCCATTGTGGAGCCGGGGACGGCTGTGGTCGCCGTGTCGTGTGCGCCGCCGCGGGTCATGTAGACGCCGAAGATGATCGCCATGGCTCCGGCTAGCGTTACCTGCGTTACCGGGTCGCCGATGAAAATCCAGCCGACGAGCAGCGTGAACAGCACAAAAAGCCCGCTTGCGACGGTGAAGGCTTTGCCCGGGTCAAGATAGGTAAAGCTGCGGACCAGAAAAATGTCGCCGACAACGACGAACGAGCCGGACAGTCCGAGCAGTAGTACCTGAGACGGACTGGTGGACGTCAACTGGTCAAGACGGCCCAGCGCTACGAGCAGGATCGCGCCGACGATGACGGCCACCCATGCGTGCGTGGCCACGATAGTTGACGGACGAATTCGCCCGATCATCGGTTTCGCCAGCACGGTTGCCAGCGCCCACATGAACGCGCTGCCAAGCACCAAAGTCTCACCCAACGGTGTGCCCCCCGAATGTTGTTGCCCTGTTTCGGACGGGTTAGCGTGAGGGTGTAGAACACCCTCAGACGTCATGTCACTCGGTTGAAACCTCGGACATGCCCCGACCGGGTCGAACCGCCCCCCAGCGCTCTCGACCCAGGTCCCCCAGGAAAGATATTTACTGTCCCTAAATATGCGCCAACAGGGGGCCGCGACACCAAGGAAAAGCGCGACCGGTTATTAGTTATTTTCCGACGATCTTTACGATTGAATCCCGATCAACCACGCGGACGAACCACCGGTACCGTGTAGGGGCTAACGCGCACGCGAACCAACGGACCTAATTCACGCTATCGGCATCACCGGGGTCTTGACGCGGAGGGATGGGGATGTTTCAGCGCTTCTTGCGCGCCAGTCCATCCTGGGGGGTCGGGGGAGGTCAGGAATAGATCGCGTGGTCCGTTGTATGGGCTTCTATGTAGCCCCAGTCCAGCGGAACTCCCAGGCCGGGGCCGTCCGGCACGGACACGTTTCCGTTCTTGTCGATCGCCGTCAGGTTATCTATATATCCGCCTTGATAGATCGGGGGTTTCATGCCCGGGTGCTTCGGGTGCAGCAGTCCCATCTCGTAGAAATTGGAGTTGCGCATGGCCGCCATGGTCTGCCTGCGGTCCGGTCCTGCCACATGAACTTCCAGATCCAGTCCGAGCCCCTCTGTGGCGTGCGCAAGCTTCATCAGGCCGGTTATGCCGCCGTCGTAATCCGGGTCACCGCGAACGAAATCGGTGCCACCGGACAGCACGAAGTCCACGTGCTGCTCAAGCCCGCGGATGTGTTCCGTCTGGAGGATCGGGGTGTTGATGATCTCCCGCAGCTTTTTGTGGGCAAACGCGGAAACGCCACTGTCACGGAACGGATCTTCGTACCAGTAGTAGCCCCAGTCGTCGCAGGCTTTGCCGACTTTCACCGCGTCCCCGAAAGTCTCGTAAGTACAGACCGGGTCGAGCATCAGGTCCATCTTCCCGGACATGCGCTTGCCGACGGCCACCACCATCTCGATCTGTTTGCTCAAAGGCTGGCCCATCCACGGGTGGATCTTGAACGCGGGGTAGCCGAGTTCGAAGCACTGCTCAGCGAAATCAGCCATTGCTTCGGCGCTGGACAGCCCGTCCGGATCGAAGTCTGAGATGTAGGTGCTGGCGTAGCACGGCAACTCTTTCCGGTAGGTGCCGAGCAACTGGTGAACAGGCACGTCCAAGACCTTGCCCGCGATGTCCCAGAGGGCGATGTCGATCTGCGACCGGCCCATACCAGCTTGCTGCCGAAGCGCCTGCTTGGCGTCGTTGTAGAACAACTCCCGATCCATGGCGTTCTTGCCGATCAACAGCCGCGCAAGGCCCGGGATCGCGGCGTATTCGACAGCATTCCCGCCGAAGTACTCGCCCGTGATACCGTCGTTGGTGTTGATGCGAAGCACATGCGCCTTGTGTCGGATGGACGAGCCTTTTTCGTAGATCGGTACTCCGATAATGGGCTCGGTCGTCACGTCGGCGATTTCGTATTCGATCTCGGTGACTTCGACGCTGGTCACGATCGGTGCTTTTGCCATCAGGGGTTGCCTCCAGAGGTACGCTGTTTCGGCCCAGGGTCCAACGCGCCGATTGGTGACCGGCGCGAGTTGGGGGGAGTCGGGCGGCGTCAGGTTACTCCCACGGCGTCCGGTCTGCTCGGGCTCTGGAAACCCGTAACGATGTCGCGTCGCGCGTATAGCGAGGCGTTAAACCCTGTAGCGGGCTAGTCGCCTGCCACCATCGAAGAGCTCTCCGGCTCCGACGTGGCTTCGTTCATCGCCTGATCCCAGTCCGGGATGAGAATACGTTTCGTGGTTTCAAGAATCAGGATCGAAACCGCGCCAAGAAGGCTGAAAACGGCGGAGAGCACGATGGCGGTGTTGTACGAGCCGGTCAGGTCGAACGTGACCCCGGCGAGTGCCGCGCCGAGGGCCATGCCGAGTCCCGCCCCGGCAAGCTGCCAGCCGAAGGTGGAATTCTGCGGAGCCTGGCCAAAGTACTGGCGGTTGATGACGGAGAAAACAGAACCCTCTCCGCCGTAGCCGATGCCGAATGCAAAGGCGAATACGTAGAACACAAGGACGCTATCTGCGTTCAGCAGCAGAAGCACCGTCACACACTGCAGAAGGTACGAGACGAACATGACGCCCTTGCTGCCGATTCGGTCACCAAGTACCGGCGTGGAGAAACGGGAGAACAGGCTCACGGCGGACAGGGTGCTGAGAACGCCGGCGGCTGTAGTGGCGGAAAGTCCCTGCGATGTGGCGTAAGGCACGATCATCACAAGGATCACGGCGTGGCCGACGCAGCCGAGGAAGTGGATGTTGATCAGGTTCCAGAAGGCGTTCGTGTGCCGGATGTGGCGCTGGAACTCTTTCGCTTTTCCGACAAAGATCGTTCCGGACGTGACCTGAGGTAGGTCGCCTGCCCGCCATCCGTAAGGTTTGGATCCGCGGTCGGCCGGCGAGTTCCGGAACATAACAATCAAAAACAGCATGATGATCGTTCCGATCACGCCGGTGATCTGAAAGGTTCCCTTCCAGTCAGCCGAGACGATAAGGAAGGCCATCACCTGGACCATGATCGCCGGGCCGAGGCCCCACGAGATCATCACCAGTCCTGAGCCGAGGCCGAGGTGCCGGCGGAACCACATGGCGACGGCGGGCATGGCCGGTATCAGGAAGAGGGCCTGCGCAGCGCCCAGCGCCACGCCGTACCAGAAGTACAGGTGCCACAGCTCGCTGATCAACGAGGTCCCCATCATCCCGATGAAGAACAGGATCGTACCCGCCAACATGGCCTTGCGCGCGCCGAACCGGACTCCAACGTAGCCCGCCACCGGCGAAAAGACGGCCGTCACCACCGTGCTCGCTGAGTACGCAAGCGACACTGCGCCCGGCGTCCATCCGAAGCCCTCTACGAGAGGGTCGATGAACACGCCGAATGCCATACGGATGGAGCTGCCCACCATTTGCGCAACAGCGGCGACGATGACGATCACCCACGCGTAATGACGCCAGGTGTGCCGGAAATAGGTGCCCGGGGCCATCTGGTTGACGGCGGTGGGCGGGCCCGGACCGATTTCAGGGGTGCCGTTGTCCGTACTCAGAAGGGTCTCCGATATGAGCCGGTGCGGCGGGATGCTGGCGCCGGTATCCGGGGTATCAGGTGGTTATTCAGTGGAAAGGACAGAGGAAAAGGAAAGAACTCTCTACCCCGGTTGTCTCGTCGTTCGCCAACGCGGTCGCCTGTGCGTCCGGCGTCAAGTTGGAGTCTTCTATGGCACGCAGTGACCGGGCATCGACGTTTTCCGATACCGCCCACGCGCCGAAGTAGATGGTCAGGACAAGGGCGAGCAATACGGACGAGAGCAACATGAACGGGCCGCGTTGAGGTCGCAAAGAGATGCGTCGGGTTGCGAGCGTCATGTCTGTTCGTCGTTAATCCGGGAGTCTTGATTGCTATTCAGAACTACGGGAAGTTTACCTCTCGCCCGGTACGAATCACAGCATATTTGGACCGGATGCCCGGCGAATCGTCAGCTACTCGAGCGTCTCCACCCGGTGCGCCGCGATCCACTCCTCGTCCAGTACGCAGCCGAGTCCCGGTATCTCGGGAACTTCAAGTGCCATGCGCTCGTTCAACCCGTAATGGTCCACCAGCCCAAACTGGTGCGCCTCCGCGGGCATCCACCACTCGTAGTAATCGCAGTTGCTGATCGAACAGATCACGTGCAGGTTGGCCGCGTTAAGGGAGGAGTTGCCTGCCGTGCCTATCTCGCAATTGAGGCCAAACGCCTCGGCCATTCCTGCGATCTTCCTCATGCCGGTGATGCCGTGCTTGCGCGCCGTGGCTCTGAGGATGCGGGGGGCGCCCAGGCGGATGTAGTGGGCGGGCTCCCGGAACAGGTAACCGGCGAGGTCACTCATGGCGAGCGGCGTGTCGAGGCGGCGTGAGAGCTCAACCACGGCGTCGAAATCGTCCCACGGCACCGGGTCTTCAAACCAGTGGAAACCGTTCGCGTCCAGAGCTCTCCCCACTGTCAGCGCTTTCCGAAAATCATAGTTGTTGTTGGGCTCGAACATGAGCGTTATGTCGTCGCCCACCTCGGCCCGAACGGCCCGCGCCATCTTGACGGCGTCTGTGGTCGACAGCATGCCGGGGTGAATTTTGCATGCGCGAAATCCTCGGTCCGTTATATCGCGTCCTTCCTCCACCCAGCCTTCGGGTGAGTCGTGGCGGGGCGGGTAGGTGGCGTACACCGCCGCCTCTTCGCCGACGGCTCCAAGCATGCGGAACACCGGTATGCCGGCAGCCTTTCCGGCCAGGTCCCACAGCGCGACGTCCACCGGCGCCCATGCCGGGAAAGTGACGCCGCGCCGTGCTCCCAGCAGGCCGAACCGATTCCACAACCACTCCCTTGCGCTGGCGTCTTTACCAATGAGTTCCGGTTTCAAGACCTTCAGGATGGGATCGAAGAGGCCCCGCCCACCACTCCGAAAATCGCCTATGAAGCACTGTCCCTCGATCCCCTGGCCCGTCTTGGCCCGTAACACGCCCTGAGTCACCTCGCCACCGAACCGTCCAAGATCTGATTCCAACCCCGTGCCGCCGACCTCGCGCCGGATGACGTCGATGGTGATGTCGGTGATTTTCAAGACGGCCTTCTTCCTGTTCTTGAAGCTGACGGGAGTACCGGGGTGCGCCCGGTGCGGCAACGAAATCGCAGCGATGCTAACCTGCGAACGCATTCAGGGGGCTGATAATGCCGGATACAAATGAGAGAGAACGAGATCAGAACGAATCACCCGAAGAACGGGACGACCCTGAAGGGGGTGTTGCGGAGCGGGTCGGTAATCTTGGGCGTGATGTGACCGGGGTTGGGGCGGATATCGCCGGTCTTGGCACGGGATTTCTCGGCGGACTGGCCGGCGCGCTTGACGGGCTGGTCGAAGGATTGACCGGGGAACGATCCTCCACACGCCGGACCCAGATCCACCCGTGGGAGTTGCCGGCTGAAACGGACGAGGACGCAAATCCTCCCGATGGTTCGAAGCCGGCGGATGAATACGACGAGTATTACGACCGCATCCATTAGTTTAGTTGGCGGCCGTCTGTGATGGCGACGCCGAGACGATTTCATGCCTGCAAACCCTGACACGCTCGGGAGCGACCGTGACCTCCCGGCCATGGCCATTGCGGCGCTGGCGCGCTTTGGCGATCGACTGGACGGCGATCAACGTGAAGTCCTGATTAAGACGGCGATCCAACTTGGGCAGGCCGCCGAGGACCTTCGGGCGTGGGAACTGTCTAACGGCGACGAGCCGGACACCAACTTCAGCGCTCTTACCGGGCAGGATTCCTGATGGCGGTCGACCCTCTTCTCGGACTGTCCATCGGCGAGTTGTGCGTGAAATTGCGCTCCGGCGAGACATCACCCACCGCGCTTGCCCGTGCCGCTATCGAGGCGCTGGATTCCAGGGGGCGCGAGCTGAACGCCGTGGCGACGATCATGGCAGAACGGGCCATGCGATCGGCGGAGAAGGCGGAGGCCGAGCTCGCGTCTGGGCACGATCGCGGTCCGCTGCACGGTATCCCCTGGGGCGCAAAGGACCTGCTCGCGGCCGTGGGCGCGCCAACGACATGGGGCGCGGCGCCCTTCCGGGACCAGGTGTTTGATTTCGACGCCACGGTGGTCAGGCGGCTGGAAGCCGCGGGAGCCGTTCTGGTTGCGAAGTTGGCGATGGTGGAGCTGGCCGGCGGGATGGGATATGAAGAGCTCGACGCGGCATGGACCGGCCCGGGCCGTAATCCCTGGGACCTTGACTCGTGGGCCGGCGGCTCGTCATCCGGCTCCGGCGCTGCGGTGGCGGCGCGGCTGCTGCCGTTTGCAATCGGGTCCGAAACCTTTGGTTCGATCGTCACACCGGCCTCCTACTGCGGGATCAGTGGGCTGCGGCCCACGTACGGGCGTGTGAGCCGATACGGGGCGATGGCGCTGTCGTGGACGCTGGACAAGCTAGGCCCATTGGCCAGGAGCGCCGATGATTGCGGGCTGGTGCTTGACGCCATAGCAGGCCCGGACGAAAACGACCCTACGTCTGTGCAGCGCACGTTTCATCACCCGGCCCCGAAAGGTTCCGGGCAGCGGCGTCACGGCTTCCGGTTTGCGGTGCCTGCCGGTTGGCGGGACGGCACGGAACCGCAGATTGTGGATAACATCGAGGAGTCGCTGGACACGCTGCGGGGGATCGGGACGATCGAAGAGGTCGCCCTGCCGGACATGCCATCAAGCCAGGCGGCGCGGATCATCATCGCCGCCGAAGGCGCATCCGCCTTCGAGAATATCATCGAGGACGGCCGTGTCCTGCAGCTTCGTGCGCCGAGTTGCAGGGTGAAGCCGCACGTGTACGCCGCGCTCCCTGCGCGCGACTACTTGCGGGCGATGCGCGTGAGGCGGCAGGTTTCGGTGGAATACGACCGGATCATGGCCGAGTACGACGCGATCGTCGGCCCAACGACGGGCGACGTTTCGCCGCTATTGACGAAGGGCCTGGACCGCTCAACCCGATCGACCACTTCGGCACCCATAGGGGCGCCGGGCAACCTGGCCGGACTGCCAGCCATCGCAGTGCCGAATGGCCTTGGGGACCGCGGGATGCCAACGTCACTGCAGTTCACCGGCCGGGCCTGGACGGAGTCACGGTTACTGGCGATCGCAATGGAATACCAGGCGACGACGGAGCACCACCGGGCGGTGCCGGCTGGGTAGCTGGGGGCGTCTTTTGGAACTGGACTACTGCCCGTCTGCCGAGAATCGGGCGAAAGTCCTGGCGAAGACCGGCCTGCACAAACCTTCGAACACGCTCAACAGACCGGTGTCCGCCGCAATCTTCGCCCGCTGTTCGCCTACTCCCGGCCGCGCCTCAGAGCCCGTCCGACCCGGGCGTGTGAGTGGACGCCATCGCGCACAATCGGTGTGCCGTTCACGATGCTGTGATGTATGCCGGCCCCCGGCGTCTTTGGTTCTTCGTAGGTAGCCCTATCTATCACCGTAGCGGGGTCGAACACTACCAGATCGGCGAAAACGCCTTCTTTGATGTGGCCCCGTCCGGCAAGCTGGAATTTATCGGCTGGCATGCCAGTCATTTTGTGGACGGCGTCTTGGAGGGTGATTACGCCCTCCTCCCGGACGTACTTGCCGAGGATGCGCGGATATGTTCCCCAGGCCCTAGGGTGTGGTTTTGACCCCGCCGGAATGCCGTCGGTGCCGATCATGGTTGTCGGGTGGGCCATGACGCGTCTGACATCGCCCTCGTCCATCATGAAGATGACGACGTAAACGTTGTCCCCGGTCTCATTCAGGATTTTCTGCGCCGCGTCTTCAGCCGGCAAATCCCACTCTTCAACGAACGAAGCAAGCGATCGGCCTTCGAGCTCAGTACGTTCGCTGCAGGTGGCCAGAACCACGTCCTCCGCGCCGACCCGGCCGAGGCCGCCGCTTCCGTGCGTCAACGCTCCGTTCTGAAGCACGGCTGCGAGACGGGTGCTTCCGCTTGTGTACGGATACTGGTCGGCGGTGACATCTTTGCCGCGTTCGCGTGCAGCCTCGATCACCGCCAGTGAACGTTCGATGGATCCCCAGTTGTCGCCCCCGGACGCCTTGTGGTGCGATATCTGAACGGTACAGCCGCTCATCTCGCCAACGATGACCGCCTCCTCCACGGCCGCAACGAGACCACCGGCCTCGTTACGTATATGGCTAGCGTAGACGCCCCGATAGCCGCCCGCCACCGTCGCAACCGCCGCGATCTCGTCCGTGGTGGAAAATCGGCCCGGCTCGTATATGAGGCCGGTGGAAAAACCAACAGCTCCGGCTTCCATGCCCTCAGCCACCCAGCCCGCCATGTGCGTCACCTGGTCGATCGACGGCGGGACCTCCTGGTTGTCGCCCATAGCGTCCAAACGCAGGGTGTTGTGGCCCACGAGAACAGCGACGTTCAGCGATGGTTTGACCTGATCGATGGTCGCCAGGTACCCGGCATATCCGTCCCACGGTTTGACCTCCGGCGGCAGCGAAAACAGCTCCCCCAGACGGCCTGCCGCTGTGTCGTACGGCGCTACACCAAAACCGCAGTTGCCGACAACGACGGTGGTGATGCCCTGCATTGTGTTGTGCTCAACGTCCGGGCTGGAGAGGACGTGGAAGTCGTCGTGGGAATGTGCGTCTATGAAGCCCGGCGACACCGCCATCCCGGAGACGTCGATCTCGTCACTTGCAGTAACACCCGAGAGAACGCCGAGCGCGGTGATCCGGTCGCCGGTGATCCCGACGTCGGCAGCAAAAGGGTCGCCGCCGCTCCCGTCGTATACCGTGCCCCCGCGAAGTATGAGGTCGAACTTGTCATGTGAGGTATTCATTGCGCTGGTTTATATCATTCCCGGGCCGACTGTTGCATCACCTGTTGCCCCGGCGTACCTTTTCTGCGGCGCTTATTCGAACTGTAAGCAAAGTCCGGAGCAGATATTGAATCCCACAAAGATCGAGAAAATCGAGACTATCCTCTGGAGTCAGTGGCTGCTGATCAAGATCCACTGCGAGGACGGGACGGTGGGGATTGGTGAGGCCGGGGTGCACGGTTGGCAGCGGCCGACCGAGACGATGATCAAGACGATGGAACCGTACCTGCTCGGCAAAGACCCGTCGAAGATTGAGCACCACTTCCAGTTTCTCTCCCGCAACTCCCACTTCATGGGCTCGGTGGTTAATGCGGCGCTTTCTGCGATCGACATCGCCCTCTGGGACATCAAGGGCAAGCGCCTTGGTGTGCCGATCTGGGAGTTGATGGGCGGCAAGACGCGCGATCGCGTCCGCTGCTACATCCACGTGGTCGGCGACAAGACGGAAGAGCTCGCTGCCAATGCTGCGGCCGCTGTGAAAGAGGGTTTCACTGCGGTGCGTTTTCCGGCGTTCCAGCACGACTACCCGTCTTTCCACACTTACACGGAGTGGGCAGACAACGCCATTGAGCGCGTAGGCGCCGTGCGGGAGGCGGTCGGCCGAAGCGCCGATCTTTGCGTAGAAATTCACCGGCAGATGAACCCGGCGGAGTCGATATGGCTGGGGCGTCGGTTGGAACAGTTCAACCCCTATTTCTACGAGGACCCGATGCTCCCAGATAGCCCAGCGCGCATGGGGGACGTCCAGGCCCAGTGCAACGTTCCGATCGCAACGGGTGAG
>Ga0066864_10000711_pt1 | contig 12571 bp, 8 predicted proteins | sample ETN02SmetaG_4_FD_66432 | JGI IMG/M metagenome (GOLD analysis project Ga0066864, IMG submission 66432) | Marine microbial and viral communities from oxygen minimum zone, Eastern Pacific Ocean - ETNP2014F10-02SV251 | ecosystem: Environmental > Aquatic > Marine > Oceanic ... | reverse complement strand
GCATATAATGTTTTGCTGAACAAGGACAGAGGCCCTAAACTAGCCCCTTTTATTCTTGCTTTAGGCAAGGAAAAGGTTATTGAGTTGTTTGAGAAGGTTTAGATAAAACCGAAAGGTTTATATATTAGTTTCATTACTCTATAATGGTTACAATATAAGATTAAAATGTTAGCTGACTATACAACAGGTTCAGAGTATCGGGCTTTAGATAACATAGTAAAGCCACTTTTTGATAGATTAGAGGAAATAACACAACCTGATTTTGCTTTTAATGACGTTAGAACTCACGTCCATGCTGCTTCTGACGCTCTTAGAGCAAACTTTAATAGGAATGGCGTTTCTGGTCCAGATATTGTTGATAAATTCCAAGATTATTCTAAAACCTATTTACAAGCTGCAGGTTTTCAATTTCCACATGATGAGTTATATGCGAGCCATATGAGGCAAATATTGGGTGACATGGCTGGAGAGAATAGGAACCCTGTTAAAGAGGCTACTGATGCCATTAAGAGAGGAGACATAGACGATTTAGCAAAACTTTTCAAAGATGCTTATGTTAATTACAATTTTACTGCAAAACTTAACCCTGTCAATAGTAAAATACCTCTATTGGATTCAGATAAAATGCAGGCCTTTGGGAAAGCAGCCGCTCAAAGGATTGGAGCAGAAAATCATACGAATATTGTAGATAATTTGCCGGGCTATATAAGAGAATTGATACAGAATAAAGCAAATACACTTTATAATTAAATTTTAGTTACCAATCATGAGCTTTTTCTTGCAATTTTGTTTTAATACTATGAATGTACCCTAAAATACATAAAAAGAACTTTATATTAGTAGTGACATAATCTTAAAATAAAACTAAATAAATCGAAAAGTTTATATTTAAAAGATTTGAAGAAAGATATAAGTTGTAAAATGGCACTTGAAGATGATCTTTTGGCGGAATTAGAGAAGCAAACAGAACCTGAAGCTGCTTGGAAGCTAGGTAAAGAGGAGATACAAAAAGGTACTTCTGCAATTGCAGGGAAGGCAGACTATACAACAGAAACAAAAGGTCCTGAATTGATTGATAAGGTTAAGGGTTATGCAACAGATTTGTACACAGCTATGGGGAGGCAAGGAAATGGTGACCCAGATATGCTTGCACATAATTTGCAAACAGCTCTTGGTGAACATTATGGAGAGTTTAAAACTGCTTTGGGACGCGGAGATAGAGATGATGCAAATAATTTAGTTAAAACTGCCCATGAAATCCAGCTTAATGCTGCAAAACTTAGTCCAACCATAGAAAAAATTGAATTATCGCCTTCTGATACAAGAGTAGCATGGGGCAAAAAAGCTGTTGAAAAGGTTGGTGGAACTGAGTATATGAAGACTGCAACTAATCCTAGAGAGTTAGCAGTATTATTAGGAGAATTAAAAAGTATTGCAGCACATTACAAAACCTGAAAAAATAATATAAACAATAAAAATAGGTGAACAAAATACCGACAAAAACAATCGCAAAGAGCGCGGATAAAGTCATTGAAAATGTGGAAAAGGAGCTTTCAGGCGCTAGTGAAATATATATAGACAAAGCCGTCAATAAAAGGATTGAAAAGGAGATCTCGCATTTGGGCAAGGAAAAGCTTATTGTGGATCATGTTTATGACCTTTCAAAAAAATATAATAAGAAAAATAAAAATAAGATTCTTTTTTTATTGGTGAAGCTGTATAACTTTAACAAGCAGGTTCATGAGTCCTTGGCCAAGGAACTAAAAAATGATAAAAAATTATTAAATAAAAGGGTAAAAACCAAGGTAGAGAAAAATAAGGTGCATAAAGACCTGTATAAAAAGCTTTTAAAAATTGCAAATGCGCATTATGATATTGTAAAGGGCTATGCTAAAGGTTTTGATCCAAAAATAAAGTACAATCGTAAATTTATCCTTAATATTATGTACCATAAAAATAAGGCAGAAACCATTTATAAATCCCTTATAAATGTTAAAATGAGGAATACTCTGCATAAGGTATTATTGAATAAATTAGATCAGGTGTACCAAGTCTTAATGGAATTTACAGTTGATTTGGCAAACAACATATCGCAAATAGTAAAAGACATAAAAGGCAATAAAATAGGTAAAGTAACCAAGGAATCCAAATATATTCATTCTATTGTTTCTGGAAAAATTAGTGTTTTAAGGAGTTTTGCTTATAAGTACACCTATAACCTTATTCATTCTGATAAATTTTATGATTTGAACAACAACAAAATAGTGTTGATAACAAAAAAAGCACATTCTATGTAGATTTAGCTTTATAAAGTATAATTAACCCTATTTAGTTTTATTCAATTCAGTTATATCTAAAAACCGAAAGATTTAAATACTAGTTTTACCACTGTTAAATAGTCACAATAAATAGTGTGGAAAAATGGAAATGCTTAATGGCGTTAATTCGAGAACTAAGGGTAATGATATAGACCCTTCTTTACGCTACGATGGACCCTCCTATTCTGACATTACATCAGCTTTCATTCCAAAAGGCGCTCCATTTAGTAATGCAAGCGTTGAAATATTTAAACTAGGTTTTGGCTGGAAGCCATCAGATGCCAGAACACAGCACGAATTAACAGATTATTCTATAGATCTCACTGAACTTGGTGATTATCTGGTTTTTGCAACATCCAATAATAAGTTTGTTTTTCATAAAGCAGATATACAAAGAAACGGGCTTGGCATGAATCGAGATGATATGGGCATTGAAGAATGGATAGAGGCAACTGAAGGAGAACATGCAATAGAGTATGTTTCAAAACCAACTGGAGAAATGAGATTGTTTGAAGGTCCAGAGTTTGTACCTAATTACAGCGAACATTCAGCAATGCCTGATGTAAATGTTCCAATTGCAGATATGTCTGGAGTTAATATGGACATAAATAAAGTTGGAGAGTATTTTTCAAGAATAGCAAATCTTGAACAGGATTTAAGAAATCTTATTTTTACAGATTATCCTAAAAATCCTGGTTATAACCCTGAAACTGAAGCATTTTTTGAATTCTTAATGGAAAAAGGATTAGGACCTGCAAGAGAAATTAATGGTATAGGTATTGAGAATATGGAAGCGACTGCAAGGTCAAGGCTGAATGGCACTTCTCTCTTATCAGTATCAACTGAATTTTATGAAAAAGCGTTGGCTGTGGCAAAGGCTTATGGTTTGGATGAAAGAGATGCTGTTCAGTTTGCAAAAAGATCATTTTTGTACCATGAACTTAGTCATGATTTGATAAGAGAAAAATTGAGCAGGGAAGCAGAAGAGGTCAAAGTAGGAGAGCTTCTAGCCGAATTCTTTGGAAACAGAGCACCTTTGCTGGAAGGAAAAATAGCACAATATTACGGGGCCTTAGCAAAAGAAAATGAAGCTTACGCAGATGGCTGGAGAGGAGGAATAAAATCAAGTGCAAAATCCTTGATGTCTAAGATTGAAAGTTTAGTAATGCAGTATGCATCAGAAGCAAAAGATATGAAACTGGATGAAGAGGGAGCGAGGGATTATGTAGAAAGCAGATTAGAAAATGATATTAAAGACTTAAAAGAAAGTGAAAATCCAGAATCTGATTCAGCAAAAGATTCAAAATATGAAGATGCTAAAACAAAGACTGACACAGAAGATTCTGGAAATGAAAGCCATGATTGTGAAGATTCTTCAGAAGAAGCAGATAGTGAGGATGGAGACTCAGGAGGAGATGAGTAAATTTTCTTTGTTCTTTGTATCATAAACACTAATATTAACAAATAGCTTCCATTTCTTGTTTTTGGCGAACTTCATGAAAAAACCACAATATTTAAATACAAATTAACTACCCTTGAATAATATCACTACTTATTAAAATGAAGAAATTCCCATTAATAGCATGTTTAACAGTTCTTTTGTTTGCAGTAAGTGTAAATGCTGCATCTGGCTTTAATATTATTGAAGACTCTGCAAATGCAACAGGCAGTGCTGGTAGTACTGCAAGCGGAAGTTTTACTGTAAATAATACTGGCACGACAAATTTAGATATTAACTTTACAGGTTATACATTAACTAAAGGAAGTGATCAGCTGAGTATAAGTTCTTTGAGTAACATAACAAATCTAGCTAACGGATCTGACCCTCAAACTGCAACTTTCTCTGTTGTTATTCCAACTCAAAAAGCACCGGGACTATACACAGGAACCTTAACTGGCACGTCAAATGAGTCTAATGTAGATACAGTAACAATTAATGCCAATGTAACTCCTACTTATAGCGTAAGTACAATTCCTGCTTCTGAAATGGACTTAGGGAGTGCAAGCGTTAATACAACTTATACCAAAACTTTCAATATAACTAACACCGGAAATGCTAACATTACAAATGTTACTTTTGATTTCAGCGAGAGTGGCTTTAATTTGCAATCCAATGAAACCAATTTTATCCTTGATTTTAATGAGACAGAAACAATTCAGTTTAATATAACAATTCCTTCATCCTCATCAACAGGCAATGTTACTTTAGGCTCTGTAAAGCTAGTCTCGACAGAACTGCCAAGCAAGACATTATTTTCTGTTAAAGCTAATGTAGGTGGAGGTCTAGAAATAGAAGACCTTGATGTCTTCCTTATAACAAGAAAGTCTGAAAGTGGGAATGACCTGGACGTGCCTGACGGAAAAAAACTGAATTTTGATGATGAAGATGTAGGGCCGGAATCAGAGTTAAGATTTAACTTTAATATTGAAAATACATTTACAGATGAAGAAAACATAGATATAAATGACATTACTGTTAAAGTTACCCTAGAAGAAATAGATGATGGTGATGATATTGAGGAAGAATCAAATGAGTTTGATTTGGACTCCGACAAAAATGAAGATGTTGATGTACATGTTAATATACCCTTATCTGTTGATGTGGGGGTATACGATGTGGTTATAGAAGTGTTAGGTGATGATGATGATGGAAATGAGCATACAGCACAAATGAATTTAAAGATAGATATAGACAAGGAAGCCAGGGATGTAGTAATAAGTGAACTATCCTTATTCCCTAAAAAAATCAAATGCAGTGGAAGCTCAACATTAACAGCAACAATAAAAAATATAGGCTCAAGGATAGAAAAAGAGGCAGGTATTGGAATCATAAATGAGGATTTAGGCATTAATTTTGTTAAGCAAAACTTTGTATTGGAAGAAGATCCATTTGATAGCGATAATGAGTTTACAAAAAAATTAATAATAAACATTGATGGGGACACAACAGCAGGAACCTATCCAATGACTGCAAATGCCTACATTCACGAAAGCGCTTTATGGGAAACAAAGACAGTTAATTTAGAGGTTGAAGGTTGTTCTCAGGTTGAAGAATTACAGGAAGAAGAGGAAGAAGAAATTAATGAAACAGAATCTGTTGAGACTGGAATAGAAGCAGAAGAAGGAACAGCTGAAGGTGAGGAAGTTCCGGTTTTAGGACCAACTACAACAACTGAAGTTTCTTTTACCAAAAAACCCTTATTCCTGGTTCTTATGGCAATATTAAATTTTGTTATAATTGTTGCTGTTGCTTTTTTGATTGTTAAGGTAATTAAGAAAAGAGAATTCTAAAACTAGCTAAATATATGATACATAATTAATTAACGGGTGTGGATAATGATGCAAAGCAATGGAAGAGCTCCAATAGGATATGTTGACTTGGAAGGCGCTGTTGAGTATGCCAAATACTCTCCAGCTCATATTAAAGATTTAGCAAGAAAAAATAAAATTTTCGTAATAGAAAGAGACAGCATTCAATATTTTTCTACAAGGGATTTAATATTATATGGAAAGGTTCCAGAAGGGCATATAAATTATAAAGAAGGCTCTCAACAGTTCAATTATTCTAATAGTTATTTTGGAAAGTTGGTAAAAAACTCTGAAATTCCAAGTATAAAGGTGCTTGGAGCTGTTTATTTTTCTGTTAAAGATTTTGAGGAGTTTTTAAAAATTCCAGATGGCTATGAATCATTAGACGAAGCCTGTAAAACCAGCACATTTTCCCGTGATACCATGAGAAAATTGCTAAACAAGGAGAAAGTTGAGGGCTTTAAAAAATGGAATATGTGGTATATTTCAAAAGATAGTTTGAAAGAATATGAAATCGCGAATGGAAAAAAAAATAATGGCAAGGTTCCAAGTACACGAAGCATCGATAGTCTTGTATCTACATAAATGGACGCAAATACGCCCGTTCCCAGTTTCCAAAAATTCGGGTGAATTGTAAATTTTTTAATGTACCTCTTTTTTAAAAGCCATTTAATCCTTCAATTGATTTTCTTATTTTAACCACTTATTTATAACAACTTAAAATAACCACTCTAACACAATAATATTTATAAACAAATTAAAGTTTTTCAGACTAATTCTTTAACGTTGGGTGATAAATTGAAAAAGAGTGGTATTAGGAGTATAGTATTGGTATTTCTATTAGTTTTATTATTTGTTTCTATGTCCAGTTTTGTTCATGCTGATATTTTTATTAATGAATTTTTGGCTGATGGTATTATAGAACCGGACTCTGAATGGGTTGAACTTTATAATAATGGAAGCTCTTCTGTTGATTTGACAAACTACAACATAACAGAGTCTGGAGCGAGCGCTAACGTAACATTGAACGGGACAATACCAGTAAATGGATTTGTTGTTTTGGCTGAAAACTTCACCTTGTTTAATTCCACTTATCCTGATGTTAATATAAGTGGGATAAGAATAATTGAGTATGGCGCTGCTGTTGCATCTTTCCAATTACATAATACTGCGGGGAATATAACCCTGTATAATTCATCCGGTTCGAGGATAAACAATGTTTCCTATTCATCTTCATCAGAAAATGTATCAGAAGGAAGATTTCCTGATGGAAATGAAAGCTTCTCAACCTTTACAGCCCAGACACCCGGCGCAAAAAATGACAATGCAGCTCCTGTCTTTAATAAATGGGTAAAGCCCTCAGCAAATGCTTCTTTTATAGCCTCCTTGTTCAATATAACTGTGAACATAACTGATCAAACCTATGCTGTAAACACTTCTTTTATACAGTTCAATGGCACAAACTTTACGATGAACAGAAGCGGTGATATATGGCATTATTTGCTGAATACGAGCAAGTATTTGGAAACTGCTGCCAGCAGCACTTACAATATAACAATGCACTTTAACGACTCAATTGGCCTGTCAAATTCCAATACCTTGTTTAATATAAGCATCGACAACACCTTCCCAAATATAACTAGCCCAAACACAACCGCAAATTCCAGAAACTTTGTAAGCCCTGGATTTGTATTCAATGCAAGCGTTAATGCATCAGATGAAAATTTGCTGAATGTTACATGCCTTCTTGATGGGACATCTTATGGCTACTTTGCCAACATAAGCAACAAAACCTTCATCTGCAACCTGACAGCACCATTGACAGAGGACACCTACACAATAAACTTTACAGTCTTTGACAAGGCAAATAACACAAATACAACAACAATCAACTTTACAACAAGGTATAGGACAAGCCAGACCTTGATTCGAAAAGACATAACTATAAGCAACCTGAACATATCAGACAAAATTGTCCAAGTAAACGCTACCTTGAACAATACCGGAACAAACATGATGTATGAAACCGGGATTATTCTGCAGGCGTTTTCAACAGGAAATCTGAGCGCGACAAGCGTCTCTTACAAAAGCTGCAGTGTTAATCTAAGCGCAAGCCAAGTTTGCAATGCAACATTTAATTTAACTGTTAAAGGCGGAGCCAACAGCAGCCACTTGATATATTGGAATGTAAATTGGACAGACAATAATCTGACAACAAAGACTTTATCGACATTCCCTAGCAGCACTGTAACAATAAGCCAGTATCCTCAGATGACAGTGACAGAAAACAGGAGCGCTACAATAAGCCACAATGCAAACAAAACCCTAGCAACATACATTAATGTTACAGGAAACACAAAGTTAGAGAATGTCAATATAACCTACGCCTCAACAACATTGCCAGCATCATGGCTCGATATAATACCGCAAAACTTTTCTGCCATAAGTTCAAACACGACATTTGATGTTAATGTCACGGTTCCAAAAGCAACAAATCCTGGAAATTACACAGGCACCCTGTATATAAACGCCACCAACACCGAAAATAAGACAATTCTATTGAGAGTAGAGATTCCGACAGACAGCTCATGGACAACCACTCCAAAAAACAAAAAGACATATAGGCAGTCAAACAAGCCAGGATTACTAGGGACGCTTTACATAAATAATTCTGGAAATATAGGGCAAAACTTCAGCTTCTCATTTGCTGGTTCGCTCTATGAGTATATCTGGAACAGCTCTAATCCTGCACATAACTATGTGGAAAGAGACACCAGGCAAGCCTTGAACTTCTATCACCTGGGAGCATCAGGCCCATTAACAACATACAACCTGACAATCACAATAACATCCAAAAATACATCTACAGTAAATGTAACATATATGAACCTGACAAGGGATGATGCTTCCCCTGTTGTAAGCATAACAAATCCATCAAACAACTCTTTTGTAAACGGAACATTCGGCTTCAACGCATCTGTCTCTGAGCTGAATCTGAGCAATATTGAATTTTCAATAAACGGAATCTTGGTTCTCAATGACACAGGCTTGAACTACACATTCAGGTGGAACACGACAAACGGAAGCTACCCAGACAATATCTACACGCTTAAGGTGACAGCATACGATACTGCCAATAGCCTTGGTTCTCTGCAAATAAATGTGACTGTGAACAACACAGATGACAGCCCGGTTTTAAGGGCAAGCATACCGACTATAAACTGGACAGAGGATTCTATAACAACATTCAACCTCTCAAATCATTTTAGGTCTATTGATAATGACACCCTAAAGTATAACTTCAGTTTGGTAAATAACATAACTATCCATGTGAACAATAACACCGGAATAGCCAACTTTACCCCAGCTGCAAACTTCTCAGGAATAAGGTATGTTATATTTTATGCCTTGGACTCCAATAACAATGCAACACCTTCCAATAATGCAACCTTGAATGTTACAAGTTTTAATGACGCGCCTACAACTCCGAATTTAGTAAGACCTGTAGATGGTTCTAATGTATCATCTTCCACTGGAAAAGGAATTTTGAGTTGGAACGCTTCAATAGATGCTGATAATGACCAGGTAACATATTATGTATTTTTATCAAATGACAGCAGCAATATAGCATTTAATGGCACAACAACTGCAGTAAACCTGCAATTAACTGATTTAGTAGCAAATGAAACATATTTTTGGTATGTTATAGCTAGCGATGATTCATTAAATTCATCAAACTCATCGATGTTTAATTTTACAATGCTTAGGGACAATGATCCTGTAATCAATAAATGGACTTGGAATAATACAATCAATATTTCATCAACAAACACAACCCCTTTTGTTGCTGAAAATAAAACATTATCGTTTGAAATAAATGCTTCTGATCCTGACAACAATTCAATAAACTTTACATGGTTTAGGGACAATGTGGAGATAAGCAATTTACAGAACTTTACCTTTAATCTAACAAATAACTTTACAGCAGCTGGAAGCTATGTTTTGAAATTAAAAGTACAGGATAATAATTCAAATTCAGTGGAGCAGGACTGGTCGGTTACAGTAACAAATACAAATAGAGAGCCTCTTTTAGATACTATAACGAACAAAAACGCAACTGAAGATTCTGTTTTAAAGTTCAACATAACTTTTGTTGACTCGGATAACAATAGTATTACCCTTACTTCAAACATAAGTACAATCTCCTTTACAAAGGATGCGAACAATTCATTGGCAACAGTTTCATGGACTCCAACAAATGATAATGTGGGCAACAACACGATATCATTTGTAGTAAATGACAGCCTAAAGAGCGATTCAAAGACAATAGTAATAAGTGTAGATAACACCGATGACGCTCCAACAATAACAGAATTCTTCCCAATAGAAAATAAGACTATTGCAGATGGCATTGGAAGCCAGTTATTCAATGTAACTTTCTCAGATATTGATGCGGGTGAAGATGCAGCAGCTTACTGGTTCGGAAATAGTACTGCTGATATGCCTTCTAATTCCTCAAACGTTACAGTGGCAGGTTTAAGTACTGGAATTTATAATATAACTGCAATAGTAAACGACACATCAGGAAATGCAACAAGATACGAATGGGCATTAACAGTTACCACAGGTATAATCTTTGATGGATTAGCCAGTACAATTTTAGAAGGGCTTAACCAATCCGATAGAGAAAGTGTAACTAATGTCACAATAAACCAAAGCACTTTCGGTGGAATTGATTTTGGCAATGAAACAATGAATTTCAGTAGAATAGCTAATTTAGAAGATGCGTTCAATATAAGCAACGGAGTTATATCTGTTGACACAGTGTCATACCCAGAATTAAACAGAAATGCATCAATAGTAATGAAAGACCTTAACTTTACAAAAGCGCCTTTAATCTATAATGCATCTGGATTTGAAAATACTGATGGTAATGTATGCCCAGATGATATATGCACCAACATAACTTATGATGCGGCAAATGGAATACTAAGATTTAATGTTCCGCACTTTTCAACTTATTACACTCAAACAAACACTACAAATGGGGCACCAGTAATAACATCAGCACCTGTAACAAAAGCAACTGAACGCGCACAGTACACTTATGATGTTGAAGCAACAGATCCCGATGGTGATGTTTTAATTTTCTCATTAATAACAAGACCTAGTGGAATGAGCATAAGTTCTTCATCTGGTGTAATTTCATGGACGCCAATCCTAAGCCAATTGGGATTGAATAATGTAACTGTAAATGTAAGCGATGGGAGCTTAAACACCACCCAAAGCTTCCAAATAAATGTTGATAAAGGCCCAAAACTTGCCATAAGCGACCTTGATGTAAAAGTGGATAAAAAAACAGACAAGAATCTTAATAACAATACAAAGATAGACAAAGAAGCTGTCCCAGGATCGATAGTTGAGTTTAAGCTAGAGATAGAGAATTTGTTTACAGATGAAGAAGACCTGAAAATAAAGGATATAGATGTTGAGATTACCATAGAAGACATAGATGATGGTGATGATTTGGCTGAGGATGCAGATGAGTTCGACATCAAGCCGGAAAAGAATAAAGATGTAAGCATAGAGTTTGACATACCTTTGGAAGTAGATGAAGATATCTATGATGTTATTATAAATGTCGAGGGAAAAGATGAAAACGGAACAACCCATGCAATAATATGGGGGCTTGAACTTGAGGTAGAAAAAGAAAGCCATGAAATAAGAATAATAAGAGCAGCCTTAACACCATCAACAATAAGATGCCAAAGGCAAATATCCATTAATACTGAGATAATAAACACAGGCTCGGATGATGAGGATGATGTAACTCTTGAAGCCACTAGCGCTGATTTGGGTATAAGCTCATTAACAGCAGATATAGAGCTTGATGAAGGAACTGATGACAATAGGTTTACAAAACTGTTTACAAGGTCCATAAGCGCTGATGTTGCTCCTGGCATATACCCTATAACAATTAATGCTTATTATGGCAGTACATTAAGCGAATCAAAAACAGTTGACTTAACTGTGGAGGATTGTGAGCTTGTAAAGAAGATTAAGAAAGAAGTTAAAGAAGAAAAGCCAAAAGTGGAAGTTATATTACCAAAAGTTGTAAAAGAAGAAAAGCCAAAAGCTGATGTTTCCTTTGTAGAAACAGAAGGTTATATTGTCCTATTGGTAATTTTAACAATTATGTTCATAGGAACTGCGATATTTATAGTTGGAGCAGGGTTTATTTTGTTGAGGAAGTGATTTTCTTATTTATTTTTTATTTTAATAATTTATTATATAATCTGTCAATCTTTTTCCAAGTTTTTTCCAATTTTTCATTACCTTCTTTAACCAAAACCTTAAAATAATCTTCATCAACCAATAATTTTCCATTTTTACTTACTATGGTTTCAATTTTCTCTGTGCTTATTAATTCCATTATTATCTTATTTTTACCAACAGAAATAATTCCGGATCTTTTAAAACCTATATCTCTTGCAATATTTAAGATTTTTTTTGTATTCTCAATATTATTGCAGGCAACATGTAAAATAACGGGTGCTACAATAAACCAAACATCATTTTTTGGCAATTTTTTATTAATTATATTTTTTATTTCATTATATTTTGTTTTTTTATGTGAGCGAAATAAATATTGTACTTCGTTTTTCTTATTGGATTTAGGAATAGCTAATAATAAAATCCTGCCAGAGCAGCTGCTTGTTGTATAAAAATCTTTAAAAGAATTTATTTTATTTACAAGTTTTTTTATTTTATTGTCTATGCTGCCTTTCCTGCTTTTGTCCTTTTTAGCTAAAAAATCCTTTTTCTCTTTTTCAAAATTCATAAGTACAAAGAATTATGATTTGTTTTAAAAAGATTTGTTTATTTTTGTTATAAAGGTTATTAATTAAAATAACTTTTTAAAATGCGCAGATAATTATTTATAC
>Ga0066864_10000706_pt1 | contig 12627 bp, 10 predicted proteins | sample ETN02SmetaG_4_FD_66432 | JGI IMG/M metagenome (GOLD analysis project Ga0066864, IMG submission 66432) | Marine microbial and viral communities from oxygen minimum zone, Eastern Pacific Ocean - ETNP2014F10-02SV251 | ecosystem: Environmental > Aquatic > Marine > Oceanic ... | reverse complement strand
GCGGATGCTCGACTGCCAACCGGGCATGGAGACTTCAGAATCAGAGTTTTCCACGAGGATGAAACTGGCCTCGACCACGTTGCCCTGTTACTGGGGGAAATGAGCGGCCCGGACCCCGTTCTGGTCAGAGTTCACTCCGAATGCCTGACAGGGGACGCGTTTGGTAGCCTGAGATGCGACTGCGGGGCTCAGTTGGACTCTGCACTGCACCAAATCCAAGATTCGGGCTGGGGCTGTCTGGTCTACCTCCGTCAGGAAGGTAGGGGAATTGGGCTTCATGCTAAGATCCAAGCATATAATCTGCAGGACAGGGGGGCCGATACCACGGAAGCCAACTTGATTCTAGGGCATCCTGTTGATGCGAGAGATTACAAGATAGCCTCAGAGATTCTCGAATCGGTCGGCATCGAAAGGGTATGCCTGCTCACCAACAACCCAGAAAAGGCCAGACAGTTGACGGAGAACGGAATTAACGTCGTCGAGCGGAGTCCCCTTGTAGTCGGTGTTGGCAAAGACAACAGGGGGTATCTGTCCACCAAGGCGGAGAAGATGGGGCACGAGATCGGCGAAGAAGTCCTGAACGGTGAATAGTGGGGCCGTGACCGGGACTCGAACCCGGGCCGGCGGGACCACAACCCACCGTGCTAACCGCTACACCATCACAGCCAAGTGTGCCCCTAGCGTGAGTCGACCCGTATATCAACCGTTATGCATGCACCCCCACGACGCACCATCCACCAACGCCTTGAAGCGCGGCGCGGGCTCGTTGAGGTTCGTGCTAGGTGCTCAAAGGACGTCCTCCGTTCTGCTCTCAGTGCTAATGCTAGCCTCAGCCTCGCCAATAGGACTAGCAGATTCAGTGATCTCTGCGGAGTCAGTGAAACTGCTAACTGCAGGAGGCTTTGATGACCAGGGGGAATGGGCGATTAGCAGTACCACCGGATTCTCCCAGGATCAAGCGGAATTTACCGTTGGAATGGTCGCAGATAGCGAACTATCGTTCACTCATGCAAGGCCAGACAACTTCGCTGAATTCACAGCATGGGCCAGCTCGAGCTCCACGGGCTCGAACGCGACCTTCGGAGAACCGGACGATTTCTACTCTTGGTCGACAGGTCCGACCATCACGATGAGTGGCTACTCCTATTCCGGACTGCATGACCTGATAATCGAGAACGTCTCCCTAGTGCTGTACTTCTCGATTCCAGACGCGTTGAATCAGGATGAGGTCAACGTCCTGATGCAGAATCACGGTGCTGATAGACTGGTCCAATCGTACGCAAAGACCCTAGGTGGGGTCGATAGGATGACCAATCCCCTAGTCACCCCTCTCGACGAATATGTCGAGTGGGACTGGGACAAGGTGGAGGACACCCAGTTCACCGTCGACTACGTCTCAGTGGGAACGGATGACGACTCGGAGGTGAGAGTCGATGCAGTCGGTCTACGAGTAAAGTACCACCAGCCTTGGTACTCCTTCGAGAACGCCAAGGCGCTGCACACTGCCATTGGTATCGAGGCCCCGGTATTGGATTTTGGCCCATTCGACGGGCATATAGCTGGACTGGCGCAAGAATCGTGTGGCCTGACCCCAGATGGGACGGGGGAGGCATTCTGGACCTTCGAAGTCGAAGTCCCGCCTCAACAGGAGTTGGGCAGGTTGCACACCTATGGAGATGGAAACCACACCATTTCAGTCCTGTCGAATAGTGCCGATGGTGGCTTTGTCGAGCAGGAATCGGGCGAACTCCTGGGGAATTCCCACTCGTCCCAACTCATCCGAATCGACATCGAAGACGGATGCGTTTCGGGTGCGAGGGTGGACGTCAACGACCCACAACTGATTGTCACGGGAAGTATCGCGGGAAAGATTGGCGGGCTTGCGGCCTCGACAAGCTACGTCCGCTTCGCCATTGGCAGCTTCCTCGTTCACTCCCATCCGATGGAACTCGGTGAGTTCGCTTTCAGCGTCCCTATCGGGATTGGGCTCCCTGAGGTCGGTGGTACCTTGGAAGTTGGCATCGCAGCACGTTTCCAGTGGTCTTCTAACGGGACAGCGGAGACTACCGTCGTACACATCAAATCGATGTCCATTTCGGGCGGTTACCACGTGGAGTGGGATCGCAATCCCGAGTGCCTGGCCATGGATGACCTGCACCTGCAAGAGGACGAAGGCGGCCTGATCATCGCTATGCCATCTCGTTGCACGGACGACATCACGGCTGGAGAAGCCCTTAGCGTGGCAGCAGATAGTACAAACACCAGCCTTGTGGATGCCTCCGGAGAGGGCCATAACCTCAGAATTCAGCCAAATGTGAACTCGTATGGCTCTGCTACGGTGAATGTCTTGGTCAGCGATGAGCGCGGCAACTCATGGTCGGATTCATTCATCGTCAATATCGCCCCGGTTCCTGATCCACCCGTGATCGAGGGACTACCACTGACCGTTTACATCGAGCTCGGCGAGACCGGAACCATCGAACTAGATATCTCCGACCCGGACACAGACTCACTCGTCATCTCGACAAGTAGGTCATGGGCTACGGTTAGTCCCCAGAGGGTTCTATCCCTGACTCCGGTGGAGCCGGGCACGCAGACTCTGAGGCTCACGGTCAGTGACGGAACGACGGAGTTATCACAGGATATCGAGGTGATAGTTGCAGCCAAGCCTGACCTCATTGTCGAGTCCGTTGAAGTGAGATACAGTGGAGTCGCCTCAAGCTCGCTTGTCCGAGGCGATGTAGTGGAAATAGTCGGTTTCGTGAGGAACGAAGGCCGTGGAGCTGCCTACAACGTGTCCTTTCACTGCCGTGTCAATGGTGTTCTCGTTGGCTCTGATTCGATAGACTCAATCGATCCTGGTGGCCTGAAGATGGTCGTTTGTGATGCACAACTCAACGAGGCGAGCCCCGAATTGACCATCATGGTTGAAATCGACGGCACAGCCTCGATTCAGGAGACTGACGAATCCAACAACCTGCTCGAGGCCATCATTTCAGTGGAACAGCCAAGCGACTCAAGTGAACGGTCCAATCCCGGCAATATGGTGATTTTCATCTCTGTATGCATCATTCTCGCTTCCCTGGTCTTCCTCCATATGGGCCCCCGTAGGGTGAAGAAGGATTTCGAACGTCGGAAGTGAGCCCAATGGCACCTCCTCCGGCGGGACGTTTGGCCGATAATCAGTGAAATCTAGGCAATTGTTATACCGAGAGTGTAGGCAAAATTGGAGTACCGCGCTCGGCTGTTTCGGCGGCTGACCCGGTGGTGTGTGTGCAAAAATGATGGTACTGAAGATTCGCCTGGAGACGGACGAGTGGATTTACGAAGAGCATGAGACGGCCTGAGGGCTATCTCGGTTCTTTGACCCAAGTCTGCGGGTAGACCCCTGGAGGCATCATTACTGTCTGGGCTGTGGCCACCTGTCCAGCCCTCATCCCCGGCAACGAATCCGTGGCCACGCTCAAGGTCGCAAGGGCCACGACCTCCCCCTTGAGGCTGGAAATTAGTGCGGTGGATCCAGTTGGCAATCCCTTGGGAGTACTGACAACGCCCGGCCTAGCTAACGGGGCGCCGTGTGATATCGCGGCAACCGCCCCATCCTTGACTACGATTCTGGGGAGGCCTTCCAAGATGCTCTCCACAGGGGCGATTATCCGGGCCAAGCCTCTGCCCCGATCGTGTTCTCGCCAAAGGAAGGTCGCATCGGTAAGTTGTTGCATTGTGCAAGCCATCGTGTCGTCGAAGCTACCGCTGCCCTCCCTGTGGAGTTCCAAGAGTTCACATTTGGTCCCCATTAGTAGCCCAATGTCCTTGGACAAGGTGCGCACATAGGTGCCGGCATCGCATTGGAAAGTGATGACGAATACCCTGCTCGCTTCATCGGCATCGATGAGTTGGGCGGATCGGATAATGCGTGAACGAACCTGAACCTTGACGGCGGATTCCTTTGGTGGGACGTTGTAAATCTCCCCTGTCATACTCTCCAGTAGGCTGGAAAGTGCTGCTAAATCAACTTCATTCTTGAAGCGTAGAACGCAGACATAGCGCTTCGGCTTCTTCAGCAAGACTCCGGTGAGCTTGGTAGCCCTCCCGCACAACATAGTCAGAAGGCCAGTGGCAAATGGGTCTAGGGTTCCGCCGTGGCCAATCTTTGCAATTCCAAGGAGGTTCCTTGCCCAAGCTGCCAATTGGTGGCTCGTTGGTCCCGGGGGTTTGTCAATTAGAATGACACCGCACCCCAGGAGTTCTTCCAATGGGCGGTCTTTTGGATTGCAGCCATAAGACGGGTTCGTCTTTGCAGACGGGTCGAGGACCCAGATCTCATCTTCAGACATACACCCTCACTTTCCCAGATTAGCATCAACTATGGCGAAAACCTCGTCCTCATCCTTCTCATCCGCATCGATGACTAGGTTGTAGGGGGAGAGATCGTCGAGGTCTATGCCATAGAGGATACGATAGCGCTCCATATCATCCCTCTGGCGCTGCCTAGCGCGCTTGAGGCAGTCCTCGAAGTCGCCACCCTCCCGATTTTTTATTCGGTGAGCCCTCTCCCCCTCAGAGACAGTGACCCAGACCCTCAGGCAGTCGATTCCCGTACGATAGGCCCACCAACCACACAGTCTGCTCTCGATGATCTCGGGAGAGTCCTCTGCGGACATCAGTTCCTGCAGCAGGGAATCCAGAGCCCTATCAATTTCCAAGTCACCCTTGGCCGCTGCGCTGAGATCCTCGACTGAGATCCCGCGGCGGGCCGCCTCCTTTCGGAATACATCGCCACCATTGAGAGATCCCCATCCGTATGCTTGAGCGAGTTTGCCGACAAGGGTCGATGTGCCGCTGCCCGGAGGACCGCTGATGGTTACAATGACCATAATCTCACCTCCACTCGTTGCGGCAGACCTCGCACCTCAGAACACCTTTGGGAGTCCTAGAAATCAAGTAGGAGTCGCACGAAGGGCAGGTAGTGCCTTCCTTCGGGGGGGCGGCGTGAAGGTTTCCCGAGCGAGCTTGAGGGGCTAGGTTCGCTTGCTTGCCAGTCTTCCTCGGGCCCGCCCTCCTCTGAGCACGACGAGCCCTCTGGGAAGGCGAACTCGGCTTCCTCTCATCCTCCAGCATGTGGATGAGTGGCTCGGAAATCTTGTCACCTGATAGGACGAGGGGGTGCTTCGAGAACCTGAAGAGCTTGATGTGGCGATCGACAATCCTACCCAAAGGTGCGCTCATGGCGATGTAAGTCGCAATCCAAGCAGGGAATATCCACATTACCCTTGAGTTGAAGCTCCACATCGGTTTCCAAGGCAGGCTGACGAATCCGACCTTGAAAACCTCAACAGACCCAGCCATCCAACTGAAAATAGCGATGATGAAGACCATTGTGAACATCATCGGCTTCATCATATCGGACTGCATCTTCATCTGCTCGGGCATCATCTCCATCTGCATCTTCTGCATCTTTTCCGCCCTCGCCGTGTCCCTGGCCATTCTCGCCTCCCTGAGTTGCTTGGTGACCTGGCGGCTCCTATGGGAGAAGTGGGCCTGCTGAAGGGGATCCATGAAAAAAGAGCGAATCACCGTGTTTACTACCATAATCGAGGAGCCGACGATGAATACGGTAGGCACGAAGTAATCTTGGTGGAATGGCAACAATGGCTCTATGACGATTCCAGCGCCGTCTGAGAGAGCAACGCGGATTCCGGGATTCACCATCAGTATAACCATCATACCCAGAAGAAAAAGCATCGGGACCATCATGGATGACATGGCATCGGCCTGAGCGTCACCACCGGGCTGCGCTGAGGCCATGTGCATACGGCAAAAAGCGACAAGAATAACACTTCGGTGGGTGATTCCGCAAGATCTTCATTCACAGAGAGAAGGTGAAACCACACACAGGGCACAGCGAAGCCCCGATTCCCAAGTCCCCACCGCAGGCAGGACATGACTTTCCTGCCGGGATAGGCTCGGCCTCTTCCACCTCGGCCTCTACGGGCTCGTAGTCCTGCGCCTCTGCCAAATCTTCATCGAAAATGTTCTCGTCATGGGTCGTATAGTCATCGGCGTGGTCGGCCTCGACGCCATTAACGTAGGCTTTGGAAGGCGCGGGTATGGGTTCGGGTTCCTCGCGCTCGATCCATTCCGAGATGTTCGGTTCCTCGTCAACCTCTTTCCCGAAGGTGGCACCATGGAAGTCCTGGGCGTCGGTTACCTTGTACTCTGCTTCCGGATCGCCTTGTATGGAGTACAGCACCTCTACGCGCTCGTCCTGCTGGATTCTGCCGACGGCCCAAGTGACTTGGTTACCTTCGCGAGCAGACTCTTTGGTCATCGAAGCGTCCCTCTCCCCCTCCTTGTCAGAGCGGACAGTTGATCCATCTATCGTGAAGGTTCCCGGGACAACGTCGTGGAGCGCGAGGTCATCTAGGGCGCTGTCTGAGTTGTTGTGGAACATCAGGAGTATCTCGTACCGCCCCGGGGCCCCCCCTGGGAAGACCTCTTTGCCAGTGCTGATATTCCTCCTACGATGGACGACACTAATTTTTGGTAGTCGCTCTACAGCCCTAGTAGCTACCGGTCCGAACCTCTCCGAACTGAAGTCCACCTTGATCGGGGCGGCTAGCATCTTGTTCCTAGGAGATGGATCTGGGGCGTGAAGGGGGTATCTGATGATTAGGGTCTTTTCTGGCTGAAGCCCGAGAGGAGCCGATGTTCCAACGGTAATTCGCATTCCGTGACCCTCGCTATCGGGGGAAATGTGCTTCTCCTCCAATTGGATGCCGTTGACAACTTCAATTCGATACTGGTCTTCACTCAATTCCGAGCCATCGATCTCAATGGTGACTTGCTCAGTCGATGGGGTCTCGAAGATTCCGGGGATATCGTCGAGGATCCGAATCACATTGATGATAGAGGAGCCCGTGTTCTCAAACGTGATCACAGTCTCGATGTCAGATGATACGTAGGACTTGATTCGGGACTTGTCGTATCTCTTCTGGAGAATAGCATCCAGCACTGTCAACTGCTGCTCCTTCAATTCCACTGAGCCCGAGGAATGCACCGAGACTCTAGGCAGAATCGAGAAGCGCACCTCCTGCGTGAAGCTCGGTTGGTCGTCTGATTCAACACGCTGCACCATGGAGTCCCACCTTCCTTCAGGAGGCACGTCCTGGCGAACATCGGAGACATCCAGAATCGGCACATCCCTCCCAGCGAGTCTGACAGTCGCCCCAGAGAGGGCCACCACGAAGGAAGACTTGTTCTCGAAAACACAGGTGCAGTGCCAGACCCCAGGTCGGTCGTCTTCGATGGCTGTGACATATGAGAACTGGCGTCCTGAGCTATGAACCCGGTCAAATCGCGTTCTGGACACCGTAGCCTCGGCCGAGTAGGACGCTGAGCAGACTCCCGCACGAATCTTATCAATCGCATCAGTCATGACGTTGGCTGAAAGCGAGAGAGTTCGGCTCTCACCGATGTTCAGTCTGCCGATGTCCCAGACTACGAAGCCATCCTCGACGCTGAAAACACGGTCATCGGGCAGAATGAAGGATGAGGGGACTGCCCTCTTGATCTCAACGTCGTAGAGAGGGGCGGGGGAAACATTCTCGATCTCGACTTCGATGTTGATTTCCTGGGGGTTGTTGGAGAATACAAGCGAGAGGCTAGGTTCCCTGTCCCGGTTGGGCTCAGTATCTATGTTCTCCTTCAGGACGAGCATTCTCGGCCCGGACGCCGTGTATGGTATCACCGTGTCCTCGGTGGCATCCAACTCCTTCACTGTGGAGAGTTTCTCACCAAAATCAGTGGATTCAATGGACTCCAAATGGACCTCGATGTCCCAAGCCCGGTGCTTCTTGCTCGCATTCCTCAAAATAAGCTCGCCATCGATAAACTGCTTTCGCACGGAACCGTCCGGGTTCAGGATTGCCTTCTCGGTCTCTCTGAGGGTAGCATGGAGCTTGTCACCGGGGATTGAGTCGACATCAGCAGTGGGCCTCAGGAATGGGGAGGGCTTAGCTGCCTGAGTCTTGTCGAACTGCTGATCTTCGGATTCACGTACTAGTCCGAAGGCATCGATTGCCTCGGTTACCTGGGAGGATCGTTTTGGGTACAGTTCAGGGCCTCCCTCCGTCTCGGGTTCCGATTCCATCTCGGCCACAGGTCCAGGCCAGTCACCACCCAATAGTGAGAGGGAATCTGCCAGAGAGTCAATCGAGAGTAGGTCATCGGATTCGAGGGTAACCTCATCCATGACATTCTCCTGCTCCGAATCTGAGTCATTCACAAGGGAAAACAAATCCAAAGGTGGAGGGGGGGGGACGGGGTCCTCGGTCAGGGCCGGAATATCGGGAAAGAGGGGCGGGGGCGGGAATCCCGGGGGCGGTGGCGGAGGGGTACTGGACCCGTCATCCACGGGTGAGTCGTCATCGGTCACGGGCTGTTCCTCTAGGCCATCGATTTCCATGGAAGGCGGTGAGTCTAGCGGTGGGGGCGGGAATCCCGGGGGCGGGGGGGGAGGGGGCTGGAAGCCCGGCGGCGGTGGCGGTACGGTTGGCTGCTCGGCCTCTGACCCGTCTTCATCATCATCATCTGCAGGAGGCACAGTCTTTTCGGCCATGATAGGGGACCCTCGGGGTACAACTGCACGGGTGTCGGGTTCGTTTAACGATTGCCTGCAATATACCGGGTCTCGTGAGGTTGAGAATATTGAAGGCGGGGATGCCTTCGGCGTCCCGATGACCGCCCAAGATGGGACGACGCCACCAGTGCTCTTCATAGTGGGAACGGCAGGTGCTGGCAAGAGCTCGCTAGTTACATCCTTCCAAAGATGGGCTCGTTTCCTCGATATTGACGTCCTCGCCGTAAACCTCGACCCCGGTGCTGAGAGAGTTCACTACGACCCTGAGTTCGACGTAAGGGACCTAATTTCCCTATCCGAGGTCATGGACGAGTATGATCTAGGGCCCAACGGCGCACAGATTCTTGCTGCAGATCTCGTGGCATCCCAAGCCGAGGATGTATTCGACCAAATCGAGGGACTTTCCGGTGATATCATGATTGTCGATACCCCGGGACAGGTTGAGTTGTTTGCCTTCAGAGAGGCCTCGAGTCATCTCGTCGAGGTTCTCGGTCAAGGCAGGGCCTGCCTCATCTTCCTCTTCGACCCAATGCTATCCAGCACCCCGAGCGGCTTCGTCTCACAGATGCTTCTCTCCTCAATCGTTCACTTTCGCCTCGGTCTACCGACAGCCAACTTCCTCTCAAAATCTGACCTCCTGGACCCAGAGACGCTTGACAAGGTTCTGGAATGGGGAGATAACCTCGATGTGCTCGAAGCCGCGCTTTACGAAGAGTCGTCGCAGCAAACCTTCCACGGGGGTGCTGGAGGACAGCGTGCGGAGTTCGCCATAGGGCAACTCAGAATGATGCAACACGCGGCCATTCAACCGGGACTGGTCCCCTTGTCTAGCGAGATGGAGGAAGGGCAGGCTGATGTCCTCAGCTTCGCTCAAAACGTCTTTGGAGGAATGTCGGATGCGAGAGACGGGTTCGCGGGGGACATCGAGCATGAGAGGCATTGAAGGCAAGAGAGACCTGCTGGCAATAGACGATCTATCCAAAGAGCTGCCCGATATCATTGACTGGGCGATTCGCATCAAGCACGACGATGAGGCCGCGTACGACTTCAAGCCATTGGAAGGGTTAGCCATCGGCTCGATCTACGAGAAGCCGTCGACTAGGACCAGGGTGTCTTTCGAGGTCGGTGTGACTAGATTGGGAGGGCAGGCTCTGACCCTTCTCGCAAGTGACATCCAACTCGGCAAGAGCGAGTCGATAGCCGATACGGCGGCGGTGCTCTCCCGCTATCTCGGCGGCTTGACCTACCGATGCTTCGGTCATTCAGATGTCGTGGAGTTGGCCAAACATGCCACGGTGCCAGTGATTAACGCCCTTTCCGGCCTCCACCATCCCTGCCAGGCTGCCGCCGACCTGATGACCATAGAAGAGCATGCAGAACGAGTCGATGGACACGTCGCCTGGGTTGGTGATGGGAACAACGTACTACACGACCTCGTCATCGGCGCCGCCTCCATGGGTCGCGATGTCAAGTACGCCACACCAAAGGGCTTCGAGCCAGATGAGGGCGTCATCTCTCGTGCTAGGTCCATTGCTCGGGACACCGGTTCGACCATCACCAGTACCAACGACCCTGTTGAGGCGGTTTCCGGGGCCGGAGTGATTTACACCGACGTCTTTGTGTCTATGGGAGAGGAACACATGGGAGGCAAGATGGGGTCCTTCGAAGGGTTTCAAGTCAACGAAGAACTGGTATCCAATGCCGACCCCGACTACCTGTTCATGCACTGCCTCCCCGCACATCGCGGAGATGAGGTCACTGACGCTGTGATTGACTCCGCAAATAGCGTGGTCTTCGATCAGGCAGAGAACCGAATGTGGTCCCAGATGTCCATTCTCACATACCTGTGCAATGAGGTGGCGTGGCACACATACCGGGAGTTGCGATAATCACAGCAGAGAACTGGCTAGGAATGCCACAAGGCAAAGTTGCATCGACCTCTTGATCAGCATTTGAGCAGCGTGATCCTCCGAACCGAATAACTTCGGCTTGACCATCAGCAGCAATACTACAGAAGGTATCACCCCAACTAGGTGCAACTCGGGGAATATCCCTATTGCAAATGGAACTAGTATCGAGACCAATGTGATCAGTAGGATGGCCCAAGCGATGGTGCGAGCCTTATCTGGACTTAATTTCATGGCGAGAGTTTCTCTTCCAGCATCGCCCTCCATGTCCTCGACATCCTTTACTATCTCACGAGCTAGATTGAATAAAAATCCCGCCAGAAATGCGACCCATGCTCGAGGATGGAGCGGTTGGAACACCCCAGCGGCACCGAATAGGACTACCATGCCCACGGAGAGTCCGATTGCGATATTTCCAGGCAGTCCCCTTTCCTTGAGGCGGAGACTGAAGCGGGATGTGGACTCATAGTTCATCAACAAAAGCAGCGCGCCCGCCCAGATAACCAAGGCAGGGTACCATCCCTCGATTCCCCCCTCCAATTCACTGGCAATCGCGCCAGCGCCCGCGATGGAGAGCAAGGAGAGCATCAAGATCAGAACTATTGCTCTCTTGGCCGAGGATTGGGATATGGCACCGGAAGGGATGGGCCTATCAGGTCTGTTGATACGATCAATCTCCAAATCGAGATAGTCGTTCAACGCGTTCCAAGAACACATGAAACACATGACAGATAGTGCGTGTAGAGCAGTAATGAATGCCAAATCACCACTTGGCATCTGCCCTAGGGCCAACACAGCCCCTAGGAATACTCCTAACACCCCGGTGGTCGAGTTTCCTGCTCTGAACAGAGTCCACCATGACCCAATACCGCCGACTCCGGCCACGGCCCCACTATGGGCAATAGGTCTTCATTTATTCCCCAACTAGGCAGACAGCGGTGTTGCTTCTAGCTGGGCGAGCCCCCATACGCATACAGTGTACACACTGCCTCTAAACTGGCCCCTTATGTGCCCGATCTTGGAGAACCTCCTGTCCTTGGCCATAATGTTGCCGACCTGGTTCATCGTAGCACCCCAACGAAAGCGCTCGTTGAGATGGTCGAATATCTCCACCGTATTGGCAGAGCCCCTCTCCTCGAGAAGGGTACGTACCTCTTCGCGAAGGCGCCTGGTTCTCGACATCAAGCCACCCCCGCGCGAACTAGGCCCGATGCGAGCATCCTGCTGTGCAGCCCAGCCCAGCTGCTGGGACTCACTTCCACTCGTACAGGGGCAGACTCGATAGGGGGCCAATCGTCAGACGGGTCCATCAGGCCAACATGGTTGACGAGGGGCCCGTCGTTAGATCCCTGCAGTGGTGCGTCGGTCCTCCTGAGAGATGATAGGGTGATGATTCGGCAAGGCTCGGGCCGTTTTCTATAGTTCAACTCAGTGTCTTGGTTCTGTCTCAGGTTCATGGTGTAATGTCATGCAGTCAGCATATCAATGACGGCAGAGGAGATGGAGGTGAAAGTGAAAGTGAATTTACGGGCAAAGCCTCTCTGTGCATCGTTTTCAAATACAGACGTCCGTTCGGCCCGCCACAACGCTCGTGTGGTGTAGTTCGGTCCATCATGACGGACTCTCGATCCGTCGACCCGGGTTCAAATCCCGGCACGAGCACCATTCTTCCGGAAGGCGTAGTTGTACTGAATCCATCAAACATCGGTACGAGCACACTTTCACATGGGGTCACAAATTCGTTTTCGGTGGAAGCCCAAAGTGGTAATGATCCCTTGGCAAACTTCGATTTTTGGTTATCTGGACAACTGATTGGGCATGGATTGGACTGTATCCATTCACTAAACTTCCATGTCTCCCAGATGACTGGCAATATTGCAGGATATGACTCTGCAGTCCACGAACTGTCCTGGGGCGATTGGGTGTTCTCAGCAGTCTGGGAATCAATTTCCATAGAATAGCCCCAATCGGTACTGACTCTCGTGGATTCACTCTGAGGTACGCACCTCGTGCCTGATCTTCCAGTACCAATCGTAGGGGTTGTAGAATTTCCTCTCCCGGTACCCCTTCGGCGTCACG
>Ga0066864_10000690_pt1 | contig 12761 bp, 6 predicted proteins | sample ETN02SmetaG_4_FD_66432 | JGI IMG/M metagenome (GOLD analysis project Ga0066864, IMG submission 66432) | Marine microbial and viral communities from oxygen minimum zone, Eastern Pacific Ocean - ETNP2014F10-02SV251 | ecosystem: Environmental > Aquatic > Marine > Oceanic ... | reverse complement strand
TCCAGATCGCCGGCCAGGTTCCATCTCCGGAGGGGAGTTTTGCCTTAATATCTATTTTACCATATAAAAAGTCCCCCTTACCGGCTGAATTCATCCGTGCAGAAGTATAGTTTGCCCCATCATAGTTTTCATGTAATGCTCTTATTACAAGGCAGCTGTCTTCGATATAGGAATTGATCGAGCTGTTCGTGTATGCCTGCAGTTCTTTGTTTACCATTCCCGGACCCCACTCTTCATGGTTCCACTTTGATTGATCTATGTTGCTAAGGTTGAACTCATCATTCCACACAAGCTCCCATTGTGTCGTATCAGCAAAGCCATCATACACACAGTTGGCATCAATCGTAGCATCCGGGTTATAATTAATTGCAGCCGTATTCATACACCCGGAGCAGGAAGAATTCCAGGATGGCCCATCCGGTATTTTACATTTTTCACAATCATCGAATTCATAGGAACCCCCGCAGACGCCAGTACAATCTACAACATCATCGACACAGCAATTGCCAACGATGTCGGTATCATACTCACAACTACCATCATCTTCATTTGCGTCACTGTTATAATTACATGCATCAGTATCAGTACATCCTTCAACTAGTGCTCCATTACTGTCTTCACTGCAACTAAAAAATAATAGGACTGAAAGTGTGATTAATAGTTGGAGAGTTTTTTTTTCAATTATCATTATTGCTCTGTAGATAGTGAAATTTCCTTTCCGTAATCGATACTGTGATCCTGTGTCAAAATTGGGAAAGAAGGCACAGGATGACTGTAGGGGGCAGACGGTTTAAGCGCGACCATATCTATATGGGATAAATTTATTTTATTGAACTGTCGAAAATTTATTGTGATCTGCCTTGAATATTTTTCCTGAAGCATCCCGATATAATCACCCATCACGTTTAAATGATCTTCATTGTTTTGGACGCTTAATTCTTTTTTTTCAAGGATCTGCTCCTTTTTCAGAGAGGCATATAAATGATCTTCCCAGAGATATTCCTCCAGCAATACGGAATGATGCTTATCATATCCCATCTTATAGGCTTCTGCAGTTAAGTAATGATCTCTCATGAGGTCAGCAAGTGCAAACTTTAACTGTTCCGGGAATTCATTTTTCTTGATCCTTTTTTTCCTGAAAACCAGAGGATGAGAATCAATTAATTCCTGGATCTCTCCGATTGACCATGTCCTCTCATCAAAATACATGAAAGGCGTTTTCTCATCATAGGATTCCATTTCAGCAAAATCCGGTTTTTCGACAATTTCTTCATCAATGTTCCAGATAGCTTCTATCAATTTATTATCATTTACAGATCCCAGGTAGTAGTTTGAAGCCACTTCCATCAACCTTGAAAATGCCGGTTCGATCAGGTCCATTTTTTTCCCTGCCATGAGTCCGGCAGTATACTCATTATATTTACGGACTGCTTCCAATCGATTTAATTTTTCATTGATATCCTGACGAATAACTTTTTGGGATGAAGCTGTGATCGCTGGAGTTTTGGTCCAGCCTTTAACCTTTATCCACAGGTAGGATCCGTCATTTGCTTTAAAAGGCGACAATACTTCATTTTTTTCTAACTTTTCAGAGAAAATATTTTCAATAATAAAGGGATCTTCCTCAGAAAAAAAATCAATACTGCGTTCAGGAATAGAATCCAGTCCAAAGGCTGCATCAAAGATCTCTTCATAACTGAATCCCTGCTCCATGAAATGGTATATTTCATCTGCAACCCCTGAGTCTGGCAATCTACAGAACTGAACCTTGTATTTTCTGTCTGCCGTGGATGAAAATTGGTCAAGGGTTTCAGGAGAGATTTGGACATCTTTGTAGCCTTTTTCATAAGACAATAGTTCCCTCATCGCCTGTTCTTTTCTTCCTTTCAGGTATTTCATTAAATGAGGTGACAGTGAAATATCCATTGCCTCAAGAGAAAGGAGCTTTTCCCCTATGAGTGAATTAAGAATTATTTTTTTATGAATAATATTGTCACCTCTGCAATAGGCGGGTCGGACTGTATATTCCGATCTCTTGATAAATTCTTCTACCGTGATGATTTTATCACCAATTTTTGCAATGATGTTGTCTTCTGGTATTTCTATTGGTGAACGGGAAATATCATTGACTTCTTTACTGCAGGCGTATAATAAAAGAAGTGTAAAAAATATGATCCTGGCGGGATATTTAGTCATTTCAATGACCGATTTTATTCAGAAAAAAACTAATGTTATACTAAAAGATATATCCCATAGTATATTGGTGCATATTACCCAGCATTCCCATTGCCTTAAATACATAATCGATTTTCACGGTCTGATTTCTGCCCAGCTTTATTTTTAATCCGCCTCCGTATGTTAAACCGTACTGTGCATTTTCCACCGTTATTGTTTCATTCTCACCTGAATCAAAGTTCAGTTCTTCAAAGCTGATTTTGTTTGTTCCTTTTAAGCCTGTTCTTAAAAACAGGCTTGTTCCGCCTGGGATGCGATATTCATACTGACCCCCTAAATTGATAGATTCACTGTTATTGTTCGGATGTAGTGCATCAACAGATAAGGTAAGGACCTGAGACGAAGAATAAAGAGGCTGTATTGATATACCGATCCTGAACAATAAAGGCAGTTCCCATCCGTCTGTCTTAAATTGCCCGGGGACATTTGCGAAATTCCCGTAATCATCTGTAATATCGATAGGATTCAGAAGATCCATCCCATCATATTTCATGCGTGTTCCGTAATTTGATATACTCATTCCTATCTTTAAGCCGTTATGGCGGTGCCCGGTGACAGAGAAAAATTCTGTGTCGACTATCACACCTAAGTCTAATGCAAATGCACTTGCGCTGGTGTGCCAGATACTTGAAGAAATATATTTGGCAGTAGCACCAAATGAAAACCAGTTCACGATCCTTCGGCCGTAAGAAATACCCAAAGCATATTCATTCGCAGTGTATAGTTCACCGGTACCATCAGGCTGATCGACCGTGGTCACTTCTTCATCTCCATAATCAAGATAATTTATGCTGAATGCCAAGGTGCCTATTCGGGGTAGTTCGAAACCAACCCCTGCAAACACGTTATCGATGCCTACAATCCATGGCTGGTACAGGAACAATGTTTCCCTGTTCCTGATTGCGGATAAACCGGCAGGGTTCCAGTACACAGCGCTCATATCACTGGCAAGGCTCACATAGGCACCGCCCATGGATGACCCGGCACTCCCTATATCTATTTCAAGGAAATTGGCAGCTGTTGTACCGTTTCTGTTCACCGGAAATACCATATTCACAGCAATTAGCAGAATGAAACATAGATGTGAAATGACTCTTTTCATGATCATTAGATTATTTAATGACAGCGAATTTTCCCATCTTTTCCTGCCCTTCGAGACCGGGGATATCTGACTTAACATGATAAATGTACATTCCTGCGGCGATCTCAAGTCCTTCATTGGTTTGAAGATCCCACTCTACCTGACCATTATCAATAGAATTATTCACTTGTATGCGGTCAACCAACACACCGCTGACAGTGAAGATATGTATGGTACATCGCATGGGAAGATGAGTGAATATCAGTTTTCTTCTTTGGTTATATTTTGTATTAAAAATTGCCTCCTCCATTTTATTCGTTCCTACATATGGATTGGGGACTACTTTTATATTTTCCATAACGTCATTGTGGGAAGATGAGTTGACTGTATCCGGAGCATGGGTTGTAAACCGGATTGTGTCCGTACTCCAGAAAGGCCTTTCAAAGGATATAAGCAGTTCATCACCTGGCAATGGATAGTTCTCCACACCATCTGACGGATCTTCCATGAAAATGATCGAGAAGTTTGTATGGACCCATTTGAGAGTGTCTTGTCCAAGACCTGTTGTGTCAGTTTGTACCTCACCCACCAGTATTTTGTCTCCTGCCCTGTCATATATTCCGTCCTGGTCAATATCCTTCACCGCCATATCAAGGGTATCTCCGGAAAACACATTCAAAACAAAAAAATCAAAATTCCCTCCAATCACTTCAGTTGGATTCATTTGTTCATCAACGATTGTAACAGATGTGTCGATTGTCAGGTTTGTTACAGTGGTGGTTGTATCTCCTGTCCAGTTAATGGAATAATTCCAGGGCTCAAGCTTGGATAATTGTTTATTAAAAGATAAGTCTATATTTGCCCGGCCCTGTTCCCCCTCATTGATCCATTCTCCTTCTTCATCCACCACTCTTGCCGTGTCAACATTTCCATTTATTCGAATGTTCACACCTTCAAAAACATCTGTCGTGATTTCCTTTTCAGGGTTTAACGTCCAGTAATCATATGACGACCCTATGGTTTTATAAATCAGGTTTTCTCCGGGAAAATCATTCACCCACCCTTCCAATGGTTTTTCATCATAGACAAGGCTGGTGTATTGTTTCTCCCATGAACACATGGGTGTAGCATCACAATTCTGTTCATTATCAAATTCTTCACAGTCACTATTATTTGTACAGCTGGATTGCACTAAATAATTATTTTTCAGATTCTCATCTATCGCGATTGTGTCGATTGAAAAACTTCCATCTTCAAATAAATCCATTGAGAACTGGACATCTTCCAATGTTTCCGAAATTACGCCGTTGCACTCCGGGTTATCATAGAGTTCAACTCTATTTGCAGTCCAGGATCCGACAAGTTCTGAAATAAAATTAGATGATACTACCGCACAGGAAACCGTATTGACCAGTGATATAGTAATTACTATTCCTACAGGACCAGCGCTTTGAACTGTTCCATAATAGGTTAGACTGTCTGGTGTACCGCTGAAAAAATGAAACAATATGTCAATGCTTCCTGGAGCATATTCATATTCACCTTGGTTATATCCAATCTCACTCCAGATACAACCATCCACACACTGATCTTCGCTGGCAAACTCAGAGCATGTCTCAGATACACAACCCAGGTCTATGGGAGGATTTAATACTTTATATACAGACAATCCATCTGCAGTTATATAATTTAAACTATCTGTATCATTACTGAATGTAATAAAGTACTCCTGGTCATCAATGACAGCACCTGGCGCGAATATTTCTACAGACACATTTCCTGTACCTAATATATTTCCTTCCTGATCAATGCTGCGGTCAACATATCCTGCAGAAGGAGCTGCCGGCGTAACCTCCGCCACATTAGGCCCGGTACCAATCACATTTTCGTTCTCATCCAGCTCAATTATGGCATTATTCTCAGATGGAGGGATTCCTGATTCAATCTGGGAATTTGGAGCTAGGCCGTAATCATAGGCAACAACAGCATAATAATAGGTTACTCCGTTTTGTACATCAGTATCAATATACTCGTGTTTTATTCCCGTATCATCCCCTAAATAATAGGATGTACCAAAAACAGGCGCCCAGTCAGAAAATCCTGTAATCCCATCAATCTTATCACATTGAAACAGGGGCTCATAGAACATTGGATTCCCAAACCCGTCTGTGATGACCTGGGCATCTTTCAGGTATTTATCTGTGGACCGATAAATTTTATACCCTTCAAAATCATACTGAACTGAATCGGGAAGAAAAGGGTCCCGGCTGAATTCAGAAATGTTATTCCAGGTAAGTATTACTTTATTGTCGCCTGCCTCTGCAGTAAGAGTTGGTGCAAGAGGGGGTTGGGCGAATCGGTAATCACTTTCGTAGATCAATTGAACCGTTTTCTTCAATTCAAATAACGCAGTTGCTTCTTGGGACTGTCCTCCAGGCTGACCTGTAAGGTTATCAAATGAATGAAGCTCTGCCATGGAAATATGCTCGAACTGATTTTTAGACAATTGAAACTTACCAGATGCAAATAGTTCTACCAAATTGGAAGATGATGCATTGTACTGCATCAAAAGAGTATCCTGCATCATGTTCCACATAACATCATCATTTTTAAACCACTTGGTTGTATTACTTGGTGTGTGGGAGTCAATTCGAAATAGTTGAAAAGTTGTTAGCCCAAGCATATCAGATTCAGAAACATCTGTGGTTGCAAAATTGGGTTCACTGTTTTTCAGCCCATCAGTGCTTGGCCTTCCATCGCACTCCGTACCGTCTGCATCAGGGCCATTATAATTCGCATCATTTGGACCAACACCATCTAATCCAACGTCATCATTCACCTGAATGCAATTACCCTGTTCATCAAAAACAGGAAATTTCCAATCCTGGTCTTCATCACCCTCATAATGTTCTTTTAGATCACTTTCTTCATAGTCATAAAACTCTAGAAATCTTGTAATATCGTTTATTCCATCAGAAGGTCCAATCAATTGTCCGGCCTCATTTGTTCTTTCTTCATTCAAGAGGCCGTCGTTATCATTGTCAGTATCATCGTAGGCAATGCCAGGACTTTCCAAGAATGCAAATCCCATAATGCCGGGCGTGCTGCCGGCAAAACCTACACCGTCCTCATCCCATGAATAGGACAGGTCAAGATCCGTTTCAAAGTATCCGTATTCATCATCAGCATTTTCTCCCCCAATAGCATTGTCCACCCAGTATCCAAAGGCAACTTCAGTGATATCGTGTTCAGATACATTAAAGATATTGTATTCCCAGAACAGGGCATCTCGTACCAATGGATTATTCCACTGGAATGCTCTTGTGGCCACCCGCAGTCCAAGTCCACCCCAGGACAGTCCTGGCTGTACTGATGCCGACTCCTGAATAAACTTATCTGGTCGGGGATAATATTCAAAGGATTCCGTTGGAATACAGGATGAATCGCAGTATACATTGCAACTGTCAATATTTGTATATGGACCTAAACAGGATTCCGGAACAGTATTTCCTGAGTAGATCCATTTATTTTGTAAATACTCCTGGTCCTGAGCATCATTGGCTACAAAATACGTTTCAAGATCTGCATATTTTACTCCCCTGCCAAATCGTCCGTCCCATTCACCAGCCCATTGTTTATTCGATCCTGTATAAGGCCACCCTTCCAAGGGCCAACTGTTCGGATCATCACTCATGGCAGGATAATTTTGTGATGGATTAAAATAACCTTCCACCGGCTGGAGGGTCCAGTTAACTGTTCCTGCATCATTTTTATCAACTTCTTCCCGATATTCAGTTTGCAGGAAGTACGCTTCGTGCAAAGTTTCCGGGAAATTATTAATCACTGATGTATCAACTATGACATGGGTATCCAGGGTGGTGGAGTCCTGGTCATTCTGAATGTAAACTTTAGCCCCGATCAACAAGCCTATGCCATCAACCATCCTGGTACCGGTTGGGTCGTTGGGCCAGATCGATACATCACTCAGTCCACCAGGTTCCCAGTTGGATAACTGAGTTGTATTCTTGAAATAAAGCAAAATACGGTTGCCATCCATGCGGGCATCACGGATATTTGAGGGGTCTCCAGCAGGATCATCCGGACCTTCATAGATCACCTGAGCTGTAACAGTCTGAAAGATATAAAATAGGAGGGATGGGAATATTTTTTTGATCATTTGAGGGTTATAGATTGAATTCCAATCCAATTTTAATGGTCCTTGGTGTTGAAAAAGCACTGGGGTTCTGGTAAGAATCTTCAATAGTGGTGAAGTTGCTTCTGAAGTTCCTTCTGTCAGAATCTGTAATAAGGGCAGTGTAGGCTCTTCCGGTCTGTGAGTTGACACCGTATTCATTAAGGCGGTCAAAAATATTATAGATCAGGAAGGTCAGCTTACAGGAAAATTGATTAAAAATCTTTATGTTGTAATACCCGTTCATATCGACGGTATAGTTTGATGGTTTATAATCGTTATTAGGCAGCAGATTGATTGCAGCCAGAGGATTTACAGAGGATGGAGAGAAGGTGTAGGGAGTCCCGGAATTAAAATATCCAGTAAGGGAAACCCCGTAAGAACTTGTATTATATCCAAATGTTGTATTAAAGGTATGTCGCTGGTCCCAGCTCATAGGGATGAGTTTACTTACCGGGTCCTGGTTGTTTCCTTCCCGGCTGTATGACTGAGCTGGATTGTCAGCGTTTCCCTTTGTATATTGTAGTGTATAGTTCGTGAAAATGGATATGGGTCCACTCCTGAGCTCATATTTCAGTTCCATTCCTCTCACATTTCCATAATCCTTATTGGTGTAATAACCATACTTAATAGTGTTGTATGTGGTGATGACTTTTGTGCTTAGAAGTTCATAAATGTCTCTATAGTACACGTTTACTTCCAAACTCATCAAACGGTTCAGTTTCTGCCAGAGACCAACCTCATAGGTGATGGTTTTTTCTGCATTAAGCTGGGGATTACCCATAATAGCAGACTGGAAGCTCTGGGTTGCTATTAATCGGTCATAATTGCTGAGCATGGCATAGAGGGGCGGCATCTGGAAAAAATGACCATAACTGAAATGAAGGATAGCTTCATCACCAACCTGGTATGCCAGACCAAATCGTGGACTCCACTGAAATTTTGGGTCTGCCATAGCATAATAGACAGTGTCTGGGTGGTTTATATCATCTGCCGGATTTTGATAGTCAGAAGGGTAATTTCGCTTGGGATCAAAATAATCGTACCGTAACCCAAGATTGATGACCATGTCATCAAATTCCATCTTGTCTTGAAAATATCCAGACAACTCCAGGGGTTTGGCTGTATATTCTTCCGCATAAGGACTTCTGCAGTCCACATCTTCGCTAGCACATTTGTCTTTTGAAAAGATATAAGGGGTGTAAATATCATCAGCATCAGTGCTGTCCCGTATGGTATAGTCCATATTTTCAATTTCATGATTGAGGAAATCAATTCCGGTCTTGATGCTGTGCCGCTGATTGATCTGCCAGGTGTAATCAAACTTCAGGTTATCATCAATGGTTGTTCTTGTGAGATGGCCCTTGTCCTGCCCCCCAAGTGAAAATCCTGATTCTGAAATGGAGTATGAATCACTGATATATTGACTGTCAATTGGCTTCTCAAAAAGATAGGAGCTGTAGACCTTTTTTATTTTTGACAATTTTATATCGAAAAACATTGAATTGTTTATCATATAGTTCAACTGGAAAGAATAAAAATCTGACTGTGTACGGCCGGTTGCCCTGCCAAACGGATTGTATTTACGGAAATGGCTGTAACCGCTCCATTCATTGTTATTTTGTGTATACATCAAGTTCATCCTGAGTTTGCTGAATGGATGAAAACTCAGTTTCCCCATGAATGAATTGCTGGTGTTGGTGTTCATGGGCACATAACTCTCGTTCTCGGTTCTCAGGTGATAACTTTCTGAACTTAAAAAACTGGCCTGGAGAAAACCCGTGAGCGGTTCCACTTCGGTGTAATAATATGGGATATATTCTTCACAGGCAATCTTTTGAATATTATTTATTTCAAGATAGTCATATCCAAAAATACCGTCACACTGGGATTCATCATCAGAAGGGAATGTGTTACCAAGGTTGTCAGTACAGGTTTGGAATACAACTGTACAGGTGCCTACCTGGTATGGGAATTCTGCTCCCCAATTTTCGCATGTTTCTTGATCCTGGATCATTACGAGGGAATCAGGCAGATATTCCGGATCCCACAAAGGGACCCCACTCTGGTTTGAACAATAGGTTTCAGGTACATGTGACCCTGTGTGCTCAAGAATCCACTGATAGGAGCTGTCCATTGAAAAATCGCTTGAGTCGATTGGATTAAAAAAGTGATAACCGTTCAAATGATTATTATTATCTTGATTCCTGTAATTGACAAAAAAAGACAATTTATCTTTTATTATGGGCCCGCTCAATTGAACCTTATAATCGAGGTTTTGGTTTAATGATGGGATATCTATGCCAGGGAATATGTCTGAGTGAGGTGTCAGGTAATTGCCGTAATTGGATGAAAAAGATCCCTGAAACTCATTGGTACCATCCTTGGTAATCTGGTTGACCACACCGCTCATGGCCTTGCCATACTCTGCATTAAATGTGCCAGTGATCACTTCCAGGTCGGCAATACTGCTCGGTTCAATATCAACCAATGTGGAGTTTCGACTAAAAGTTTCGTCCACACTTATACCATCGATAAGATAGGTTACTTCTGTATCCCTTCCTCCCCTGAATTTCCCTGCAACGATCCCAGCCTGCATGTTAATGATCTGCCCGATGCTTTCGACAGGCAAGATTTTAATATCGTCAGAAGAAATATTCTTGATAGTGGAAGTTTGATCCTTTTTTACATCTACCTGGTCCGCAACAACAATAACTGTTTCTCCTTCTAAAACACCCTGAGTCATTTTAATATCTATAAGCGATGTCCTGTTCACAGATACTTTTACATTTTTAACAGTGACATTGTTATAACCGATCATGCTTGCTTTTAAAGCATATGTCCCTGGCGGAAGGTTGATGATAAAATAACGGCCCTCTGTATCTGCGGCTGTACCTGAACCGCTTTCTGCAACAATGATATTTGCACCGGGCAGTGCATCTCCGGTTTCTGCATCCACTACGGAACCAGATATCTTGCCAGTGGTCTGCGCACAAACCATGCTCGCCAAAAAGAGAAAAAATGTGGTTACTTTTATCTTCAAATCAGCAGATCTATTTTCGGATTAAATAATAATTGTTCATATAAAAGTAAGCTGCCATTTTTCATTAAGCAAAGTATATCCAAACCAGGATGACACTTACAACCACTAAAATTGAGTAGAACCTATCGGGATTAAGTTTCTTAGTTATGGGTGACTTTTCGTAGGTCAGTCCCGAAGTCTTATCTGTTCCAGGAACAGGCGAAAGATAACTAACGCCAAACAGTACAATACTGCATATCACAAATAGAATGAATGCGAAATGCTCCACCCTATGATGCTGCCCAGGTTAGGAATAAGTAAATACCGACAGTGGTTGCCATGATCGCAAAGGATGCGTTCTTTACGTGTTTCCAAGGTGTCATATCTACCGGTGCAGGTTCCCGCTGATCACTGACTGCAATTTCTTCTGTAGATTTTGGATTCAAATAACCAATGACGAGCATAACTCCAACCGATAGAATAAAACTGATGAAATAGCCATGGAGCCAGTGCAGGTCTCCGTCGCCATTAGCAAAAAAAGTAGGGACATCTTTTATATTCACAAACGTAAAAAAAGCATAGGCTGCCATACCAACAATCATTCCTATTTTTGCCGCAATTGCTGGGACGTGCTTTGTGACAATCCCCAGCATAAAAATTCCAATGATGGGAACACTATACAGTCCATTTACTTTTTGCAGGTAGGTAAAGATAGATTCCATCTGCGCCAGTAGAGGTGCAATACAAATGGACGCTATTGCCAAACCCATGCCAAATTTCTTACCGGTTGCTACGATCTGTTCATCTGTGGCTCTCTGGTTCATGTAGCCTTTATAAAACTGCAGAGAGAATAAGGTGGATGCACTGTTCAGAGCACTGTTAAAGGAGCTTAGGATGGAACCCATAAGGACCGCAGCAAATAAGCCAATTGACCAATCAGGCAATACATGACGGACAACGGCCCCATAAACCTGATCCTGTTTTGAAATATCCAATATATCTGTCATATGTAGAGCAATGATACCCGGAAGGCAGAGCATGACAGGTCCTACAAGTTTCATGGCCGAAGCAAACAAGACACCTTTTTGCCCTTCTGCCAGGCTCTTTGCTGCCATAGCCCGTTGCACAATCACCTGGTTTGTGGACCAGTAAAAAACCTGGATGAACATCATGCCCGTAAGCAGTGTGGGCCAGGGAACGGTCACTACCTTTTCATCTATATTGGTCTGGGTTAAGACCACTAAATATTCAGGGTTTGTATTAAACAATGTGGAGAGACCGGAAAAGAATGAACCATCACCCAGCTTAACAAGAGCCAATGCTGGGATGGCCAAACCGCCGATCAATAGTCCTATTCCGTTTAAGGTATCACTGACCGCCACGGATTTTAATCCGCCAAAAATAGCATAGGAACTCCCCAGGACGCCAATAGTAGCAACGATCATCCAAAGGGGAAAATTCAGGTCAAACATGCCTTTTAAAGCCAGGGATCCAGTATATAAGACAACGGGAAGAAGCACCGTTACATAGCCAAATAAAAACAACCCGGACACCATGGACCTTGTTGTTTTATCAAATCGTTTTTCCAAAAAAGCAGGTGTTGTGGTAAATCCGCTGGCCAAGTATCGTGGTAAAAAGATCAGAGCCGTAGCAATCATGGCAAAGGCCGCCAAGGCTTCCCAAGCAACCCCGACGAGAGCCTTATCCCCAAACACGTCACCATTTAAACCAACCAGTTGTTCCGTGGATAAATTTGTAAGTAATAGTGATCCTGCAACTACTGGCCAACTCAGCGCACGGCCACCTGTAAAATACTCTTCCGTGGCATTATCGGATTTTTTCATCCGATGGACAATATGATAAGTGAAATAAGCAACTGCGCCAGTTGCTATCACAAAGGAGATTAGTGAAAAGTTGATCATTTTTTAATTATAAGAAAGATGGCTAATTCTACCAAGGTGCCCGGAACCAATATTTGATACAAACAAAGCTGAACCAACTACAAACCAGCCTATAGTACAGTTTGCTAAAAAATATTCGGACGTATTTGTTTTTTTCCTTGAAAGAAGCAGTCCGACCGAGATTATAATAGTAAGGTATATGACAACGACAAGGAAATCAATTCCGCTAAACATGTGTTAACTTATTTATTCTCATTTTTTTCATCAACTCTATTAATTCTGAGCTAAAATTCGTTGAGTAAAATAAATGTAATATTTATTATTTGCAAA
>Ga0066864_10000656_pt1 | contig 13040 bp, 19 predicted proteins | sample ETN02SmetaG_4_FD_66432 | JGI IMG/M metagenome (GOLD analysis project Ga0066864, IMG submission 66432) | Marine microbial and viral communities from oxygen minimum zone, Eastern Pacific Ocean - ETNP2014F10-02SV251 | ecosystem: Environmental > Aquatic > Marine > Oceanic ... | reverse complement strand
ATACAGTGCGATAGATCCAAACCCATGGCAGACTTGGCGGACGAAAACGCGCGAAGGGCCGGCTTGGATGCGGTGAGCACCATCAATGGAGACATCACTGACCTGTCTCTTGCCGACAACAGTGTGGAGGGCATCACCTGGGCCTTCGGACCAGGATGTTTAGACAATGACACGCGAGAAGAAGCATTGGCTGAATGCTATCGTGTTCTCCGCCCAGGAGGAAGAATATACACCTTAGACATACTTCCACCGTGCAGGGACATTATCATGCCCGTAAGTAAGTGGTTGAACACCATGTTCTGGGGAGCGGTGTGGTCCTGGTGCGGCCGCCGTGAGAGCTTTGAGATGTATTCACAGCAAAGAGGAATCAGAAATTCCGAATACTCTCGCCACTCTCTTGATAGCGACATCAACAGGAAATGGGGAGATGACGACCCACGGGAAGAGTTTGCTCTGACAGGAGAACCACATGGCGATAGACTAACACAATACGTGTGTCGCGCGCTTATGTTCCTCCATAATCATGTTATGGAACGACAAGTAATAACCGATCCTTCAGTTGGTCCGTTCAAAGGAATTTTGGACTATTGGGAGTGGCACTCGACAGAGAAGTTACCCACCCAGATCCTTGATGCAGGGTTTCATGACTTAGATTACGATCAATGGCACGGCAGCGCTAACAGCAAGCTACCTTGGCGGGACTGGCGAGCTCGCTTTTTTTGGGCGCATGGAGTCTACGCCGGAAAGCCCCGTAACTCCTCCAGAGGAGCAACTTTATAAGTTGTCGTCGGAAGTTATGCAATATGCCAAGAGCAGTCATCATCGGTGGAGGCCATAACGGTCTAGCCTGCGGAACGTACCTTACCAAGGAAGGCATAGATGTCACCGTTCTGGAAAGCAGAGAAATGGTTGGTGGCGCAACTGTTACAGAAGAATTGTGGCCCGGCTTTAGAATCTCCCGATTTTCTTACGTCGTCAGTCTTTTGCCTGAAAAAATCATCCAAGATTTAGAACTCCACGCACACGGCTATAACGTTCTGGAAAGGAATCCTAGCGGTCTTTCCCTCTTCCCTAACGATGAGTTCTTGGTGTTCTACGGCGATGAGCACAGGCTTCACGAGCAGATATCCAAGTTCTCACCGCGTGATGCAGACGCGTTTGGAGAGTACGAAGACAATCTTGCAGAGATCGGAAGAGATCTTGAAGCGACACTCCTACGACCTCCGGCAAACCTAAGCACTTGGTGGACCGCAGGAGTATCTGCCTTCCGCGATCGTGCCTTATGGAAACATCGATTTGGACTTACTGACCTGATGGGTATGAGCGCATCTGAATACCTTAACCAATTCTTTGAGAGCGAAGCCATCAAAAGCACGCTAGCAACAGACGGAGTAATCGGAGCCTGGGCAGGCCCTATGGACCAAGGAACAGGCTACGTACTCCTACACCACGTCATGGGAGGCGTAAACGGTAAAGCAGGAGTGTGGGGATTCGTCGAAGGAGGCATGGGCGGCATAAGCGAAGCATTACTTAGTTCAGGTCAAGCCAATGGCTTGGAGGTTAGAACTAACGCCACAGCCAAGAGGATAATTCCTTATGGGTCCCGATATATGATAACGCTTGATGACGGCGGCAGCGAGATAGCAGATGCAGTAATTTGCGCTGCAGCACCAAAAGTGCTTTGCGATCTCATAAGCATGGGTCACGAGTACGATAGCCGCGTACAAGGAACGAGCCACCTTAGTGGCAGTGCCAAAATCAATCTAGCCCTGAGTGGGCTTCCGGAATTCACCTGTCAACCTCCAGCAGAAGCATTACGCGGAACCATCCACATCTCACCCACCGTACAGTACATCCAAGATGCTTTTGACGAAGCAAAAGTGTATGGTCACTCTAGAAAACCTATGATTGAGATGACCATTCCTAGCATTGTAGATCCTTCGGTTGCTCCGGAAGGAAAACAAGTCATGAACATCTTCGTCCAATACTTGCCCTACGATAGCCATCACCAAAAGGAAGCGTTCTACGACGCAGTTATAGATGCCATAGAGCAGCACGCACCTCGTTTTAGAGAGAGTATCCTACACCACGAGATCTTGAGTCCAAAAGATATTGAAGAAATCACAAGAATGCCTGGCGGCAACCTCTTCCATGGAGCGATGAACATCGCAAACCTAGGACCTAGTCGACCTGTTCCTGGCTTTGCAGACTACACCACACCCAGTGAAGGAATATTCTTGGCAGGAAGCGGCGCACACCCCGGCGGAGGCGCCACCTGCATCCCCGGCCACAACGGTGCCAAGAAAGCACTACAGTACTTGAAAAAAAGGTAATTCTTATTAAGGTGAAGACTTCGACAAGAGTATGATCCCTTGGGAAGCAATATTGTGGTATCTTGTGCTTGCTGACAGTTTATGCGCCAATATTGTTGCGTGGAGAGAGCAAAAATGTTACAAAAAATACTTCCCCATCATGTCCAAATGGTTTCCAGTAACCAAAGCGTTTGGAGTATGGTACCTCATCATGGTGGCATGGGTTGGCTGCGCTTTGCTCAGATTAGGAATCTTATAAGTCTTTGAACACTTTCTTGTCTCGCCAGTGGACGGTAAAGATTTGCAAGTCTTTAGCAAGCTTGTCAAAATCTCCAGAAAAATTAACCGCCCTGTCATCCACATATGCAGACGCTGCCACCTTTTCGCTTGTTATCTTGGTAGGCATAGGTAGCTCGTTCTTCACAAACCATTCCTTGACCAATTCTACTTCCTTTCTCGTGGTGAGCACAACAAAACTGTGGCCTGCGTTCTTTACACGTTCTAAGAATTCTTTCACACCTGGAAGGGGCTTGCCGAACTTTCCTCTCCCTTGATAACCATGATACTCAGATAACACCCCATCAAAATCCATAGAAAGCACTGACATTATAGTTCGATCTTAGAGATCTCTCCATGTTTTAACTTTAAGTATTCCTCAAAGAAGTGTTTGTACATGCTTCCCGTTCCCTCAGGAACGTCTTTGAAGAATTCGTACCCTGCTAGATGGTCTGCGTTTAATTGTATGTGTTGGTCAGTGTCTAAGAGTTTGATATAATACCCAGAGCTGATGTCTTGTCTATCTTTAAACTTGCCAACAAATGGCGCTAGCGGTATAGCTACACAGCCAGTAACATCTAAACCTACTTGTTCGTTAGCAATCCTTCTTATCGCATCAGGGATGTCTTCTGGCTTGTACACGCGCAATCCAGGAAAGCCCCAAAGTCCTTTGTACGGCTCTATCTTACGTCGTACAAAGAGTATTCCTTTGTCTCCCCATTCTATTATTAAGTCAACTGTAGGGATGACTGCGTACTTCTTGAGCGTTTGCCATTGTTGTTCCGGGGCAACTAAGAGTTCCATAATCTTGAGCAAAACGTTCTAGAATATAAACTTACTTGTCAGCATCTTTTTTGACAATATTTTCTATCGCTCTCATGTGGTCTGCCTTGTCCCAAATTTGGTGGACGCGTCTGGCCTCCCACATTTCAATGTACGTGCCACCCTTCTCGAGGGCGAACTCGTCTCCTCTTCTGTCTGTTCGAAGGTTCCACTTGGTGCGGATGTAGGTTGCTGCCTGCTCTGGGCTCAACGCCGTCCCTTCAGAATCATAGAGAGACTGGAAGACTCGGGAAGCTACTTTTTCGGTTTCTTGGCTCTGGAAAAACGTGTTAGGAAAGTAGGTTGATCGGTAGGGAAGCACGACAGAACGCACGCTGTTTACAGTATGACAACCAATCGTCAACAACATCATGAACATCGGGACTACGTTCCTGAGATAGCTCGTTATCTTTGCTCACCTAGAGTAATACTCAGAGAAGAACTTGTTTATTAACTTTATGGAAGTGAAATAGCCATATGTGGACACATTTATATATCTCGAACTTATTGAGAAGAATATGAGGTTACGTATACTTGGAATCTTGGGAAGTACAGCACTCGCCGTAATCATTGCAGGATGCACGTCCGAGATAAAATCCAAAGTTACCCTCCCTACCACAGTTGTTGAAACGCCACTAGCAGTGGGTGTCCGACCTGATGGAAAGAAATTCTTGGGTAGTTACGACATTGTTAAGAACGATCAAGGTGTTGCCATAAAAAAGGTCTTCGACCCCAACGGCGAGGGTTATTTCCTCCAGAATGGTATTGATTCGATGTATCATAGTACAGAATAACTATCTTCTTAAGCCAAGCTCCATCTTTCCCACGATGTCCAACAAAGTGTATCTGATTGGTTCTTTTCATGGCTTCCGGGATGGCATCATCCAAGCGTTACCTAATCTTTCCTTTTCCGATCCTAGAAAACATCGACAATCCTCGGTACTCAAGCTTGCGTATGATGACTTGAAGGAAGCAGAAGAGTGCCCCGTCGCTCTCGCTGTTTTCCCCAAAGGAAAAAGCAGGGGTGTGATGAGCTACGCAGAGATTGGGGTGGCACAAGCGCATGGCAACCATCTCATCGTGGTGGATGAGGACACCCCCGATCCCTTACTTGAACAATTGGCAGACAGCCATTTTTCTAGCTTGGACGAAGCCATTGACTTTCTGAAAACAAACCCAAATCTTGAGAAAAAGGATGCATACATCGAAAGCAAGTACCCCGCAGGCACGGATGAGCGTTTGCTTGTCAACACCGTCTTGATATGCGGCGAGGTGGACGAGGCAATAGATAATACCTACACAGAAGTTCGAGAGGCACGACCAGATAGAACGGTGTTGTTCTCTGAAGATGCTTACCAGGAGTCTCGCCACATGCCCCGCTTTGACCTCATTGTTGCGTACTTTCCTGCGAATAAGGACTGGAATCGTCATGCGTGCTTCATGATGGGTGCAGCGTACGCGCATGACATCTCGGAGGTCATCGTTGACGAACACGGATGGAAATACCCACCTCTACAAGCGCTCGCAAGAAGGCATTGTACACTCCCCCATCTTGCCGAGTACCTCACCGAAGTTGATGATTTGCACATCACTGCAGAGGCGGTTAACATGTACGAGTTTTTCAAGAACCAAATGCCGTAATCCAGCTCATGTTTTTAAGGATGTTTTACCTTTGTATTCCATGCTACAAAAGACGGTCTCGAAGAGAAAATTGCTTGGGCGCCTAAAGCTCATGCAGCCATGCGAGAGCTCATCAAAGAATGTGCATCTATGCATGAAGTTGTTGATATCCTCGAGGAAGGGTATGACGCGCCAAGAAAAAGAAAAGAAGGCACCATCGAGAGATGGATGGATAAGGGTACAAAAACATACAACGCAGTCATTGCGAAAGACTACGACGATATTGAAAGAGAGCCATGCTGGAGGCTCATACACTTTGGAAGGTTCACAAAATGAAATGCGATAGATGCGACAAAAAAATGAAGATAGCCAAGATGCGATTCAACAGCCACCAGATCGATGGCGGGACATGTTCTTGTGGTCAGAGATACTATCACCCCGAGCAGGCGGAAAGAATCCTCTTACTCAACAAACTGAAAAAACAAGACGTGATAGCAAAGCTCGGAAGAATACGCAGCAACCTCATCCTTCGTCTGCCAAAAGATGTCGAAGTCGCTCTCGGACTTCAAGAAGGCGAGAATGTACATATACTTGTAGAAGGCAGCGGGTTTAGAATCGTACAGACCCACTAGACACTGGACATGGACGCGTGAAGGTTTTAAGCACAAAACGCTTCTTTTGTGGGTGAGCCAGACACAAATATTCGAGTACGAGCCAGTAAAGCACATCTACGTGCCCATGCTATTCATGCCCACCCAAAGAAGAGGATTATCCGAAAAGTACTTGAAAAAAAGACTAGAAAAGCAAGGGTGGGAGGTGTGGCGTAGCGCACTCATAGACATCACACTACGCCCCAACCTGTATCCGAACGTAAAGAAAAAGTACGAAAGGCTGCGTAAGCTGTTAGAAAAGCACAGAACCGGCACGCTTTGCCATCTAAAATATCTAAACATCGTCCATCACGGCATGCCCGACTTTCTTTGCCACCGAAACGGACGCTTCAAGTTTGTGGAGTGCAAGCTAGGCCACGAACAATTACAGAAAAGCCAAAAGAAGTGCATCCCAAAACTCCAACAACTCGGCTTCGAGGTAGAAGTGCACAAGCTAGCCATGCCCTGCACCAAAGTTAGGAAAGCAGAGATTACGGTGGACAACAAACAAAAGACGGTTATGGCCAAACAAATGAGCCTGCGTATGCGCAACGCTTAAATACAAAAACAGTGAGGTAAGCACATGGTTGAGTGTCATAGATGCGGAAAAGTTATTGCTTCTAAGAACGAGCTCACCACTGCTTTACAAGGGTTGAAGGTGTGGGGATACCATAACGAATGCTATGTTGAGCATCTCAGAAAAGAACCAAGCTTGTTGTTTAGGAGTATTCGTTTAAACACGCACGCAGGAAAGATTGTTTGTATTCTCGCACCCTTTGTGGGGGCGATTATTGCGTTTAGCGTCATGCTTTCTAGTTTGCAATCACGCCCACCGTTGTTAATAATGATCGTCTGGGTGGTAGTATTCCTAATAGTTATTGTGGGGATGCCGTATGCCCGCTACCGTTCTTACCATCACTTTGAGAAACCGCTTGGTTAATCGTAAAAGACCATCCTAGACGGATACCAACGAGTGTCCGCAAAGCACAATCACCTTCTTCGACTTTAGGCCTGGGAACCTTTCTCCAGCATTGCGCATTACTGCCATACCCTGCTTGGAATCCTCGGTATCTGTCGCTTTGTAGAACCTGCTCGCGAGTTACCCTCATCAGTTGTTGATCTGTCTGTCTCTCAAAAAAAATCGAATCATCCGGACCTTTAACATGAAAACAACCAGATGTGTCTAAGTAAGCATCCATCACTGTAGTGTCATGTTCTTGTGGTGTCATCGTCTTCGAAATCAGGGAGAAAGTGGAATATATCCATTCCCTGTAAGACTAAAGATAGAGTTAAGGTTTATAAAGGTTCGGTTCAGGTTGTAAGGATGCGGAACACCATCGTGCTCCATGTTCTCATAGCCCTACTCCCGATAACGCTACTATTATTAAGCGCAAATTTGGTTATGTACAACCCACTAGCCTACAGTTTAGGTTTTTGGCATGCAGGAACCTACGACACTTTTGGGGTAGGAGAGCCGGACAAGGCAGCCAACAGCATGATTGCGTACTTCTTATGGCAAAAAGAGCTTAATTTGGATATCACCGACAACGAGAGAAGCCACATGTCAGATGTCAAGGATGTCATGCACTCCATCACCGCAGCGTTTGCCCTATTCTTGTGGTGTACTGTAGGATGTGTACTTTTACTTCCTGACAAGAGAAAAGCCTTGCTGACCGCTTCCAAACAAGCAATATGGTTATTAGCACCCTTAGCCATCATCATGGTCTTTTTCAGCAGAAGCTTTGTTTGGTTCCATGAATGGTTCTTTCCTCAAGGGAACTATATCTTCCCTCCGGATGCCTACCTTATACGATTACTTCCAGAAATATTCTTTATTGATATGCTATTAATGATCGTTTTGATCTTCGTAGTCAGTTCGTGGATTCTTCAACTATGGGCTCAGGGCCGTTTCGGTAGAGCAGGAGAATGAAATGCCCACCGTTGACCTGTGAGTAACCATCATCACCACTAGGGGTCATCAAGTTTTCAAGGGTCTGATACACCTGCGAATGTGTAGTGACGAGGGCCGTCCGGATCCCTCGGGGAACCAAATCAAACATCGCCCTCAAACAACCTTCATGGTCTCCAACATACTCATCACTATCCCATGTAAGCGTGAGGACATCCTCCTCCTGGATTACTGGAAAGATCTTGTACAGCCTTGGACCTACATCCAACACCAAATCAGGCAGCGGATTCACGCTCTTCTGCACCAGTATCCCTAGATTGACTGCATGCAGAATCACAGGATCTTCACTCATACAATCTCTAATGTCAAGCCTTTTATAAAACTGATCAGTTCTCATTCCATGCGACTCACGATTCGTGTTATCCCTAACGCCAGGCAAGAAAAGCTCTCTGCTGGCAAGGCATATGTCAAGGCTAAACCAGTAGGTGGAGAGGCAAACCTAGCCGTGATTGCCTTGGTTGCCAAACAGTACAACGTGCACAAATCTGACGTGAGAATTCTTCGAGGAAAAACATCAAGGATGAAAGTTATCGAGATTACTTCCCGCTAATATCGGTGAAGTATTTTTGCACTAACTCATAGTTTTCTTTCACCTTTTCTGACTCTTGGTACGTGCCGCCAGTTTTTTGTGCTTTGCCAGCAACCCCTGCTCGTTCAGAAAATTGTTGTTGGGTAGGATCTTCCACCTGGCCAATCTCGATCTCGCTCATGACAGGACTGATCTTCAATTCCAACTCTTCATAGCCTAGCTCTGCCACACTACGATTGCCGTATTGGTATTCGCTGTCGTTTTGTAACAATTCTAGCAAGGAAGCGTTAAGGTCATGGTCTGGTCGTTCCCCAGAACGGATAGCGTCTATGGTTGTGGGCAAGTCCATGAATTGTATGTTGCTTGCACTGACAAAGATGGTGATCAAACTTAAAAAAACCAACGACATCACTCTGACGCCTATCCTTCCAAAATGGACAAAGGCGCTAGTCTTGACCTTCTTCATGCGCTGCAACACGTCATCTTGCAATTCCTTCATGACCGCGTTCTCATGTCCTTCGTTATCCGCCACCGTTCTCAGCTGCATCTCCATCTCCGGCACTTTTGCCTCTACCTCTGCCAGCTTAGCCTCTTTGAGGCCTCCCCAGCAGTGGATGAACAAGTAAAGAACAGTAGGTACAAAGGCCCATAGCCAGTTCACACTGACGAGGACTGTCGCTAGAAAGCTCAGAGAAAAAACAACTAAGGTGTCGATGTATTTTTGGAACAACACCACGGAGAGCACGCTTCGCCGCAACTCTCCCAGCGCTTGCTTGACCTTACTCATCCACTCTGACAAGCAACTCGCCTTTAAAAGCCTACTGGCAAGGTTTATTAATCATGGATGTTCTCCAAAAACAATGAAAATCATCTCGTGGCAAGACGTGCAAACAACACCCTCAGTCCAGGAAGACCTAAAGTTCGAGCTTTTGAAGGGAAAACTCCTCATCTACCCTACCGATACTGTGTATGGGATAGGATGTGATGCTTCAAATCCTAAAGCGGTGAAGAAATTGCGGGAATTGAAAAAAACAGACGCTCCGTTTAGCGTTATCGCACCCAGCATGGCCTGGATCATGGAAAACTGTGATAGTAGACACCGAGAACGTTTGAAAGAGTTGCCAGGAAAGCTCACCTTCATCATGGACAAGAAAGATACCGACCTTTTGAAAGAGGTAGCACCCCATGCCAGTATTGGGGTAAGGATTCCCGACCACCCTATCACTAAGCTTTTGCAAGCTACTGGCGTCCCTATTGTTTCTACCAGTGCGAACAAGCACGGTGAACGTGTTTGTACAAGCATATCTCAACTCGATGCTGACTTGTACGTGGACTACATTCTTGATGCAGGCGAGCTAAGCCCCATCCCTTCTGAGGTGTGGGATATTCGAGATAAGGATGCTAAGAAGTTAAGATAGCTTCCCCCTGTTCCTAGTGGGCCTAGATCCCGTCGCAGCCGCTGCCACACGTATTCTTGCAACTGCTCAATCTTGAGGTGAAGGTGTTCAGACTGTTTTGTCTCCGATCTGCCTCGCCTCGCCACCGTTCTGCTTCGCTTCTTTGGAATTCTGCTTCACGGTCTGCTCTGCTTAGCGCAACGATTGCATCCCCTAGATCCGATTCGGCTGTCTGCTGAGCGCGTACTGCCGCAATTCTTGAGCTTTCCAGTATTTCGTTCTGGGTTTGTAGGTTTGTTTTATCCTCTTCCAATCCTTTCTTCTCTTCTTTGATGCCGGTAAACTTCTCCACAATTTCGTCCTCTCTGTTCTCTTTGAGCAATAGTTCGGATCTAACGGCTTCTAGGGCGGATCTTTGGTTCTCTAACTCATCGCTTACTTTGTTTAGCAGAGCCACCTTAGTATCATAGTCTTGGTTGATGTTCTCAAAATTTTGTTGGAAGTATACGGTTGCGGCCACCAATCCTGTTGCGCTAATCACGATAAGGAATAACAAGAGCAGGTTGGCGTTTTTGTCTACAAAGGCCATGTTACTCTACACGCAAGTAGCGCCTTATAAAGATTTCGAGCAAGAACACGATTATCGCGACCAAAATGCATGGCCATCTTATGTAGTCCCTTGTTGCCAGGGTACGCTTGGCTCTTGCTTTTGCTGCCTCAACAATGCCCTCAACATCATCTTGGGCAAAGATCTGTCCGGAAGTACTTCGAGTGACAAAGGTGAGGGCCTCTCCTTGGCCTATCCTGTCGTATTCAGAAGGATAGTTAACAGCAAACGTTGCTCCGAGTATCTCTTGGAATCCTATCTTGTCAGGGATGATAGTGCTAGCGTAAGTGTTCCGGTCTGCTCTGAGGAAGCTTCTTCCTTCCATCTTGGGTTGTTTGCTGCTTCGCACGATTATAGGGGTAGAACTTCTCACTCGCGTGTCTGCTATGAGCACTAACTCCTTATCTTTTCGGTCAGGTTCCCCTATTGACCAGTCTATGGTTCGCGTGTGGAAGATGTTGTTTTCAGTTCCTAACAATTCTCCTCCCCATGCAGTGCCGTCGTCTGTGCCGATGGATGCGACTCTTCCTAGGCCGACTCTGCCCACCACTAACACAGGCAGCCCATCATTGGTGCTTATCAGGAGTTGTCCGGTTGTTTTGGGTGCGATCTGGTTGTAACCGGTAATCTTTGCAGTGATGTTGTCCATGCCTCTTGTTAGATCATGATCTTTGTTGAGCACGACTACTTGCTTTTGGCTGCTGGAGTCTGGTTCTGCTTTCCCAAACAGCAGGCTTATTCTGTTGCTGTCTGTAGCTCGGAAGTAGATACCTCCGGTCATGTCTGCGTATTGTACCATGACGTGTTCTCGCGTCATTCCTCCCACACCTACGGTGTAGATCCTGACTCCGCTGTTGGCTGCGAGTTTGATGCTTTCTAGTGCTACATTCTCTCCTTGGGTGCGCCCATCGCTGATGAGTATGATGTTCTTGCTGCCTTGGACAGTCTCTAACATTTGCAAGCTCTTGAGTATACCTACTCCGATCAGCGTTCCTCCACCATCCTTGAGTCTTGCTATCCTGTCTTCTAGTACTGTCTGCCGGTTGCCTAAGTAATCAATATCCGATATGGTGAAGGCTTGTGTGTTGAATGCCACCACGCCAACTCTTGTGTCTGGGCTTATTTGTTCTGCGATGACTGCGATGGCTAGTGCCTTTTCTACGTCTACTGCTTTGTTGCCGCCAAAGCCGGACCCAGTACTTCCGGAGATGTCAATAAGCAGCACGATATTGTTGTCACCTTCCTTGCGTTTTGGTCTGCCTACGTGTACCGGGAGTAGTTTCTCAAACAGGCTGTTGCGGTACCTGCCGTTGTCATAGCTGGTCTTGCCTCCTACAACCACTAATCCATTGCCCTCAGTAAGATAATCTGTTAGGGTAGGAACGTACTTGTCTGCGTTGCCTGCAGGAACATCATTGAGGATGACGGCGTAATACGGATCTAGGTCAAAGGGTACGAGACTGTTTACGTCTACTTCATACGCTTGGCGTAGGAGAGTGAGCATGCTGCTCTCTCCTTTCTCAGTCACGAACAATATCTTTGGCGGGGTGACTGCTTTGATGGTTTTGTAGAAGACATTATTATCTAGGTAGTGGTCGTTCTTTTGTATGGAGGCAACAACGCGATGATAGCCTTCTTTGAATGTTCTCGTGATTGCCTTTGTTCCATCTAATTGTCCTTCAAATACGATGCTTCCGTCTACGGTTACTTTGGTGAGTGCCGGACCCGTAGTGTGGACTCTAAATTCGGTGTCTACGTCTGCGCTTGTTTTTTCTGGTCCGTCTATTGAAACAGCCACGTCCTCCACTAGCGTGTTGAGACGCACTCCATGTATGGTGGCGTTGATCTGCTGGGCAAAGAGTGCCACATCCCCTAGGTCTGCGCCTTGGTTGACGTTGCCATCGCTCACTAAGAGGATGCTTTCAAAGGGTGCTAAGTTTGCTAGCACGGCATCTCCAATGTCTGACACCTCAGGGCTTGCTATCATGTGCACTTCAACTTCTACTTTGTTGCGCATTTTTTCAACAACACTAAGATCAAAGTTTTCCATGGCACCCATGCTGGAGCTGTTGTCAATGAGTATTCTTACTACTGGATCTCCTTGGATGGTTTTGGTTATCGTGGTGAAGGGGCTGGCTATTGCTGTCAGCAATGCCAATGCGACGATTGTTCTAGTGAGCAGCATGAGCCATCGCACTTTCTTCTTTCTTTTACGCGTATCATCATCTTCTGTCACTTGGACGAATTGCTTTCTTAGCAGAAAGAAAAACACGATGATTAGAGGAATGATGGCTAGCAATAGTTGAGGTTGTTCGATGTTCATAGGTCACCCCGCATTTTGATGAATAACACTTCTAAGAGTACGAGAACTAAAGCAAGGCTGAGTAAGGCAAGATCAAGATCGTATTTTTTTGTCTCGGTCACTGTGTGGAGTTCGTATTCAGTGCTCTTTTGACCAACACTCGCCCCAGCGTTGATGGTGCTCTCTATCTCGTTCAAGAGACTCACACCATAACTTTTTCCTGATACGGTGTATGTTCCGATCAACTCTAAGGGTACGCTTGCGGCTTCTAAAGGTCCTGCAGGAGTTACTATAAGACTCCTTTTCCCGACGAAGAGTTGTTGGCCTGTCTTGTAGTTGAGACGTTTGGCTTCTTGATGACCAGAAAGGAAGCTTATGAGACCGTTCCAAAATATAGGGTAGTCAGGGGTGAATTTGAAGTTGGCTGCTTCTTCAATAAATCCAAAGTAGAATATGGTTCCTGCGCCCAAAGGCTTTGAGGCAAGTGCAGGCGTGCCTGCTGCGGAAGCGTACACATCTCCATCAGTTATTGCGTTGGGAACGCTTTCTATGACAC
>Ga0066864_10000626_pt1 | contig 13376 bp, 10 predicted proteins | sample ETN02SmetaG_4_FD_66432 | JGI IMG/M metagenome (GOLD analysis project Ga0066864, IMG submission 66432) | Marine microbial and viral communities from oxygen minimum zone, Eastern Pacific Ocean - ETNP2014F10-02SV251 | ecosystem: Environmental > Aquatic > Marine > Oceanic ... | reverse complement strand
TTGTGAGTTGTGGATAAAAAACAGAAGGGATGAGGGGATGAAATGGCGGTTAGGGATGACAGGAGTGATGTGAAACAGACAACGGCAGGGTTTCGAGTCCCAGTGAAGGTGCAATCCCTCACCTCTGCCAAAAGCAAATTCCTATCCCTATCCCTGGTTAGCGCAAGGTTATCAATTTAGATAATTATTACGCACGATGCCAGAAGTTGCTCGGGAAGAAAGGTGAGCGCGCACCGGCGTTTTACTCCAATCCCATTCCAAAATGGGATTCGTAAAAGTGTAAAGAATCGTGTCGATTAAAGTGCAAATTTATACTGTGCAGACGCCGGCAGAAGCGCTGGCGCTGGTCGATGCAGGTGTCGATCACCTTGGTGTCACTCCCTTTAGCGGCCAGGGCCTGCCCGGCGAAGTGGACATTGTTACTGCCCGCGCCATTATCGAGACGATTGGCGGTAGCGCTACCCGGATCGCCTTGACCGTCACTGACGATCTGGCGGCGATCACGGCGATGGTCCAGGCTGTCCAGCCGGACGTGTTGCACCTGTGCGGGGTGGCCGGCTCGCTATCACCGCAAGCGGTTGCGTCGCTCAAGAAGCGCATTCCTGGTGTTGCTGTTATGCAGGCGATTGCCGTGGCCGGAACGGAAGCAATTCAAGAGGCGGTGGCTTACCAGTCGGTTGCCGATTACATTATTCTCGATACGCAAGCGCCCGATATTCCCGGTATTGGCGCGTCCGGTACAACGCATGACTGGAGCATCAGCCGTGCCATCGTCCAGCAACTCAACGTTCCGGTTATCCTGGCGGGCGGCCTCTCGCCAGAGAATGTAGCAGATGCTATTGGTGCCGTTGCTCCCTGGGGTGTGGATTCATTGAGCCATACCAACCTGCAGTTGCCGGCTGGCCGCTTCTGCAAGGATATTGAGCGCGTACGCCAGTTTGTTGCAAAGGCGCGAGCAGCAGCGGCATGAGCAAGCAGCAGATAGTCGTTCTGGGCGATGCTGTGGTCGATATGGTCATCCAGTTGCCGGATCGTTCGATCAGGCCGCTGGATTTAAGTCGTTCCGTGCCGCAACTACACGGCGGAGGAACTGCCGCCAACACTGCGGTTACGCTAGCGCGGTTGGGCGTTCCTGTTTCTTTTATTGGTTCGGTGGGCGACGATGGTTACGCGCGCTGGCTCGCCAGGGATTTCGCTCACCAGGGAGTTGCTGCTCGCGGCTTGCAGCAATTGTCCGATGTTTTTACACCGATGGTACTGGCGATGGTTGAGCCGGACGGTGAACGAATGCTGGTCGTGTGGCCGGATCAAGGTGGCGCGGATAAGCACCTTCGGGTTGAACACCTGGATACAGAAATGATAACGGGTGCGGCATGGCTGCACACTACCGGTATGTGCCTGCGGGATTCGCCTGTTCGCGAAACTGTTCTGCACGCCATGCAATTGGCGCGAGACGCTGGGGTAACTGTTTCAATTGATCTGAACCTGCGGATTGAAGTTTGGGGTTGGAATGACTCGTTGCGCGTTACTGTTGAAAAGGCTGTAATGTTGGCCGATGTGGTATTTGGCAGCGGCCGTGAAGAAATCATGCCCGTTACCGGGGCACCTTCGGTGGAGGAGGCTGCCCGTACCCTGGCTGATGGTAAGCGTACGATTGTTGCGCGCCTTGGGGCAGGCGGTGCATTTGCCGTTACAGCTGATGAGTCGTTTCAGGCGCCCGCTTTCAAAGCCACCGCCGTCAATACGGTTGGTGCGGGGGACGCCTTTAGCGGTGGATTCATCGCCGCTCGTATGGCTGAGCATGACGTAGCAGAAGCACTGCGCTGGGGTAACGCAGTAGCGGCGCTCAAGGTTCAGCGGGAAGAGCCGCGCGACCTGCCCACCCGCGCCGAAGTTGCAGCGTTGCTGGCCTGAATTTTCTTAGGAATCCCGCCATTTTTGGTCAGACGGTATTGGCCGTGATCGATAACTCTAAGGCCAAGGATAGCCGGAGGCCTTCGGGAATCGTGATCAATTAAATTCGAATTTGTCCCCAGTGTGGCGGCCAGAGGTGGCTGCATGGCATCGGTAGTTGAAAATTGCCATTAAAAGGAGCAAATTGAGTGTTGTGGATTCAAAAGTGAAAAGAGAAGGGGGAATGGCTGAGCCATCCAAGAAATTTCTCAATACCGGTGGTCTGGCACTGCTGGTTGCGACCCTGCTGACGGACATTTGCCTTGCAGCACCGTTGATGCAGGAGACGCTGTACGAGGGGTCGGTGCCGTATGCTCGCACGGCCTCGGGTGGGTGGGTCCGCGCCGACCAGAAGACACAGCAGAAGATTAGCGATTTTCGAGATCGTCTGGAGCGCTTCGGTATTCAGCCTATAGTGGAAACGCCGGCAATGAGACAATTGCGGGCCGCCATCGGCATGAAATTGCCGCCTGACCCAAGTCCTGAAGAAATCTGGGAAACGTCCCGGGAGGTGTTGAACTGGCTCTACGGCAGCATAGCGCCCGGACAGCAAGGCTATCTAGATTTGATGGGCAAAGCCGGCTGGCCCCGGGCGGAGCGGATCGCCGATTACTGGAGCCGTAATGGAAAACTCGCCTGGGCTGCGTGTTTCAGCAAGGCGCATCTCGCGTTCCAGATTTTCCGGATTGTCGGTCTGCCTATAGATGATTTCGGTATTGCTTCGGCGCACTACAAGAACGCCGAAGGCCGGACCACACCCACCCACGTATACCTCGGTTTACGGGTGGGAAAAGAGTGGTTTTATATCGATCCCGGCACCGAACGGGACCTCGGGCCATTTGCCCAGAGGGCGAGTGTTGGCGGTCCTCTCATGCAGCAATACGGACCGGGAGTCGATTACGAACATCCGTATTCATTTAAGACCGTAGGTGGGCCCGGCCGTTTCATGGGTGTGCCGTTGTTGGGCAAGCCGGCAAAACCGAGCGCTGTGCGGGGATAGTACTGAAAATTCGGAGAGGCCAGAATGAGTTGAGAGAAAGCTGGACCCAATTGGGGCAAATTGAGCGTTGGTGCTTGAAAACAGAAGAGATGAGGAGAGTGGTGTGAAACAGACAACGACAGGGTTTTGGGTTCATTGATGGTGTAATCCATCGCTGATTATTTATTATGACTAACAAAAAAGGACTTAAATTCTACGACAACCTAGATGTCTCTAAAACGCAAAATGAAGATGATTTAATGAATGTCTACCAGAAATGGGCAGCCGACTATGATGACGATAACGATAATTTGTTAGGCACCGTTTCTCAGCCTAGGTCTGTGCAAATTTTGCAGGAATATGTGAGAAACAAAGAGCTAAAAATTATTGATGTTGGTTGTGGCACCGGATTAGTCGGAAGGGAACTGGAGAGGGCGGGATTTAGCAATTTCGATGGCATTGATATTTCAAAGGAAATGATTGATATTGCAAAACAAAGAGGCTATTCCAATCTGTTTATTGGAAGCCTTAATGATAAACTTCCTTTTACAGATAGTGAGTATGATGTTGCTCTCTGTGTAGGCGTTTTTACCCATGGCCATGTAGGCTCTGATCGTCTAAATGAGTTGGTTCGGATAGTCAAGCCTGGAGGCATTATTTGTTTCACTATAAATGAGGGTGTGTATGCGTCCTATGGGTTCAATTCAAAAATTGAGAGGCTTGAATCCGAGCATGTATGGAAAGTTATAGAGTTGAGCAAGAATGACTATATGGTCAAAAAAAATGTCAAGGGCTTTTATTGCCTAGTTGAGGTGCAATAATCACCCTTATAAGAAAGGAGGGGTGAAATGGCTGTTAGGGATAACAGGGTCGATGTAAAACAGACAACGACAGGGTTTCGAGGGCCGCTGATGGTGCAATCCCTCACCTCTGCTAAAAGCAAACTCCTATCCCTCGCTGGGGGAGATCTATGATGCTGAAGTTGTGTAAACCGATCTCCCGCGAAGGAAGCTCAACAATGGTTGTCGACGCATCCGATAACGCGCGCCCCCGAAGATTGACCTCGTTCCATATCAACCAACGGGTTCTGACCCGAAAAAAAGGTAATAGCCATGCAGTTTGAGGGTATTTATACACCCGTGGTTACTCCCTACCGGGATGACTTTTCAATCGACAAAGCTGCATTCGAACAGGCACTCGAGCATCTGATTTCTTCGGGTGTGCAGGGTATTATCGTTGCCGGTACCACCGGCGAGTATTATGCGCAGACCGCTGAAGAGCGTGTCGAGCTTATGGGTTTTGCAAAGAAGATTATCGGCAAGCGATTGCCTCTCATCGTTGGGACCGGCGCGATCCGAACCGAGGATAGTATCTTTTTCGCAGAACAGGCCAAAGCAATTGGCGCAGATGCATTGCTGATTGCAACTCCACCCTACGCCTGTCCGACTGCTCACGAAATCGCGCTCCATGCGCTGGCCATCGATAGGGCAGCGAACCTTCCGGCGATGCTTTACAACTATCCGGGCCGCATGTCGGTGAATATGGACGAAGAGACACTTGACCGGCTCAGCCGATCACCAAATTTCTGCGCCATCAAGGAAAGCTCAGGCGATCCGAACCGATTGCATCTGCTGGCGCGTGACTATCCGCATATCCAACTCTCTTGTGGAATGGATGACCAGGCGTTGGAGTTTTTCGCCTGGGGCGCACGCTCCTGGGTTTGCGCTGGCTCCAATTTCGCGCCTGAAGCCCATATCGCTCTCTATCGGGCCTGTGCGATGGAGGGCAACTTCACGAAGGGCCGCGCAATCATGTCAGCGATGCTGCCATTGATGCGTGTGCTGGAGCAGGGTGGAAAATTCGTCCAGTGCATTAAACATGGGCTGACGCTACGTGGCATTGATTGCGGGCCGCCGCGCCTGCCACTCCAACCTCTGAACAAAGATGACAAAAGCGAACTCGCTGAAGTGATCAAAACCATGAATATCACTATCGCTGCGATCGAAAAGGAGACATCCAAATAAGTGACCTTCTGACCGCTGCAGAATACCGTGCAATCGCTGACAGCATCGACATTCCAGAAACAATCCACACTATCAAGTGGCACGCCGAGGTGATTGATAAAATCTTCGACCCCACTTCGAGAGACAATGTCAGATGACTGCGGCTGTTGAAACAACACGCGAGAACCTAGGCAAGGTTCGTCGCGGCGGGAGAGATGCGCGCAGGGAACTGCGGTCAGACCGAACAACGCACATGCTGCCTGCGCTCAAGCGTAATATTCCGCTGGTCGAGCCAATGTCCCGCGAGCAGGTCGAAAAAATCGACAATGCCTCGATGGAAATCCTCGAGGAAGTCGGCGTCATTTTTCGAGATCCGATTGCGCTGGAAGATTGGAAACAAGCTGGTGCAAAAGTGGATGGCGAACGGGTCTATCTCGACCGTGCGCTCGTACGGGAGTTGATCTCGACAATCCCTTCCAGCTTCACCTATCACGCCCGCAATCCTGCCAACAACCTGCCGTTTGGCAACGATCACTCGATCTTTGTGCCGATGACAGGTGCTCCGTATCTGCGTGATCTTGATGACGTTCGTCGTGGACCCACATTGGATGATCTGGCGAATTTCCATAAGCTTGCCCATGTGTGTCCGGCTCTTCATTCGTCCGCCCACCACATCGTCGAGCCGATGGATAAATGGGTATCGCACCGTCATTTGCACATCACCTATTCGTCGATGAAATATTCCGATAAGACGCTGATGGGCATGACCACCAGCCCGAAAAACGCCGAAGATGTGCTGGACATGTGCGCCATCCTGTTTGGCGAAGAGTTCATGGAGACCCATGCGGTTGTGACGGGCAATTGCAACGGCAATTCGCCCCTCGTCTGGGACGAAACGATGTTGGGTGCGATGCGGGCGTTTTGTCGGCGCAATCAGCCGATCTTGTGCTCACCTTTTGTTTTGGGTGGCGCGAATACACCAGCATCCACTGCTCCAGCGGTTGCGCAGCTGAACGCGGAAGCATTGTCGGCGCTTGCCTACACACAGGTTGTTCGCAAGGGCTGTCCAGCGATCTACGGACATTATCTTTCGACGGTCTCGATGAAATCGGGTGCGCCGATGGCCGGGACACCTGAAATCAGCCTGATGAATTTCATGATCGGGCAAATGGCGCGCCATTACGATATACCCTGGCGCACGTCCAACACGCTTGGCGGGGCGAAAACCTTTGATGCCCAGGCCGGTTATGAAAGCGCGTCAACCTTGATGGCGGTGATGCTGTCAGGCGCCAATTATATTTGGCATTCGGCAGGCTGGAATGAGGCTGGAATGCATTGCTCGATGGCGAAATTTGTCGTCGATGCAGAACAATGCGAGATGGCCTATCGAATGGCAGAAGGCATCAAATGGGATGACTTTGATGAGGCGCTTGCAGCGGTGCGCGACATTGGTCCTGACGGTCACTATCTCGGCCATTCCCATACACAAGTCAATTTTCAAAAAGCTTTCTTCATGCCGAAATTGTTCAACAATGATTCTATTGAGCAGTGGCAGGCCGACGGGGCGCAGGAGATAACCGAACGGGCTTTGAAAGAAGCGTGTGCCATGCTCGATGCCTATGAGGAGCCGAAATTGACGGACGACACGAATGATGCGCTTCTGGATTATATCGCACGGCGCGAGCGGGAAATTCCAGCCGTTGATGCACTCAACCAGGATGATTGAGTGAAAGTCGACCGCCTTCCCTTTGATCCAGGTCCCGCTGCTTGGGATGCAATCCTTCCCGCAGCAGACCGATATAGTTCGCTCGATCAAAATATCACCGCTGACTGGCTGGTGATTGGAGCGGGTTTTGCGGGCCTGAGTGCGGCGCGTCGGTTGCGTCAACTTCACCCGACAGACCGTATTGTTGTTTTGGAAGCACGACGGATTGCCGAAGGTCCTGCCGGGCGCAATTCCGGTTTCATGATCGATCTTCCACACAATCTGGCCTCATCGAACTATGCGGGCGCACTTGAGGAAGATCGCATTCAAACCGGCATGAACCGTCATGCTATCAACTTTGCCAAAGCGGTGGCAAACGAGTTTGGCTTCAGTGCTGAAACAGTTGCGGCGACAGGCAAAATCAATGCTGCAGCCACGCAAAAAGGCATGGCGCATAACCAGGATTATGCCCGTCATCTGGCAATCCTTGGCGAGCCGCATGAATTATTTGACGCTCAACAGATGAAGGATTTGTGCGGCTCGTCCTATTATGGACAGGGGCTTTACACCCCCGGAACAGCGATGTTGCAACCCGCGCTTTATGTTCGCGGGCTGGCAGGTGGCCTGTCGATGCAGGGTGTTGAAATTTTAGAAAACTCACCGGTGATCTCGCTGGAAAAGACGGGAGTGGACTGGAAGGCTGAGACAACACAGGGTTCGGTGTCGACGCCAAAAATCATTCTTGCCGTGAATGGTCATGCACAGAGCTTTGGTCTTTTCAAGCGGCGGCTGATGCATATCACTCTCTACGCTTCAATGACCAAGGGATTATCGGCCGAGGCGAACAAAGCGCTTGGCGGTGAAAGCAAATGGGCGTTCACGCCGGCGGATCCTTTGGGCACGACCGTTCGCAAGATATCAGGCATTGGCGGAACCAGAATTGTTGTCCGCAATCGTTTCACCTGGTCGCCGTCGCGGCAGGTTAGCCCAGCCCGCATCAAGTCGATTGCGAAAGTGCATGACCGCTCCTTCCGGGCGCGGTTTCCAAGTCTAAAGGACATCGGCATGGAGTATCGCTGGGGCGGGCTTTTGTGCCTCAGCATGAACAATGTTGCCGCTTTCGGTGAAGTCGATGAAGCTCTCTTTTCGGCCTGCTGTCAAAATGGATTAGGAACGGCGAAAGGCACATTGTCCGGCCTGTTGGCTGCCGAGCAGGCAAGTGGCGTCGGTTCGGAATTTCTCGACCATCTCTTGTCGGCTGATGCGCCCAAAAAACTGCCACCGGAGCCGTTCTCCAGCATCGGCGCCAATGCCTATATGCGTTGGGGAGAGTACAGGGCTGGCCGAGAGCTTTGAAAGTGTCCAGCCAAACGCAGGCAGGTCGAGGCATTTCGGTTTGATTGGTGGTTATCCTGAGCAACATAAAGACCGGTCTTGGCCGGGTTTTCTTTTGATTGAAAGTTTCCTTAGAAGAAACATTATTTCCAGAAGTTGAATTTTTATTTTCAAGCGCGTAGGCTCTTGGCCTGATCGGAACGCAGAATTTTAGAGAGGTCTGACGGTTATGTGCGGGATTGCGGGCATCATGTATCGAGGCGCTGACCAGGCTTTTGGCACCGGAGAGGCGCTGATAAGAATGCTCGATGGCTGTCAGCATCGCGGGCCTGATTCCACCGGCTTTGCCTTGTATGCACCGGAGGCCTCGGGGCGCTTAAAACTGAGATTTTTCCTCGATGACCTCAGCGAGCGCGATGGCCAGGGCGCTATTGAAGCGATTCGACAGCGCCTGGTTGAACTCGGCGCCGTCATCGAACAGGAGGCGAGCGTGGGCGAGAACTATCGTGTGACGGTTCGGTTCGAGGGCGATATCCAGAAACTTTCTTACGAGATGGAGCATGCTGCCAAAGTCATCTCTATCGGAACCAGCCTGGAGATTGTCAAGGATGTGGGTAGCGCGCATGACGTAGACGATCGCTACGATGTGCATGAATTTCGAGGTACCCATGGCCTGGGGCATGTACGGCTGGCAACCGAAAGCGATGTTAAGCCCGAGGCCTCACACCCTTTCTGGGCTACCGGGTTTGCGGATGTCGCAATTGTGCATAACGGTCAGATCACCAATTACTGGAAAATGCGTCGGCGGCTGCAGCAGCGGGGATTTGAATTTACGACCGATAATGATAGCGAACTGATCGCGGTCTACCTCGCAGACAAACTGGCACAGGGCGTCGTACTGGAGGACGCCCTGGCAACCTCCATTGATGATCTGGATGGCACATTTTCATTTCTGGTTTCAACCCGCGATGAGATTGGCTACGCCAAAGATCGTCTCGCGGCAAAACCGATGATCATGTACCAGGACAATGATCTGGTTGCGATAGCCTCTGAGGAGGTCTCCCTAAATCGCCTTTTCCCCGGACAGGCCCTCAATACCCGCGAGCCTGCCCCGGGCACTTACGCCACATGGTCTCGCTCGACCTAGCACAGCTGAGTGTTCGTGAAGCGAACACTCAGCTGCGAGCCCTCGGTGAGACGGGGGAGGATGCTGAGATTGTCAACCCCGACGCACGCCATCATATCGGTGTCGGGCTGACCGCACCGATTAAGGTTTTGATAGAAGGTTCAGCGGGATACTTCTGTGCCGGTCTGACGGATCAGGCTCATTTCACCGTGACCCACAACGTGGGGTGGGGTGTGGGTGACAATATGTATAGCGGTTCGGTTGTGGTCGGGGGTAATGCCGGGGCGATTCCCGGGGTTGCTATCCGTGGTGCTGAGATTGTCATCAAGGGCAACATGGGATCCCGGGCAGGGCAGGTCATGAAGGCGGGCACTCTGTGCTGTGTGGGTAATGCGAACTTCATGGCCGGATACATGATGTACGGCGGACGCATTATCATTTTGGGTGATTCCGGCGAGCGCGTCGGCGAGGATATGTCGGCCGGCGAGATTTTTATTGCCGGAAAAATTGAAGCCCTTGGTTCAGACGCAATGGTGACTGATATCGGCCAGGCTGAGCTCGACGAGATCTGCCAGTTTCTGGATCGCTATAAGATTAAGGCCCCGGACACTTTCTCCAAAGTGGTCAATGCGGGCAAGAAACTGCGCTATGGGACCCCAGAGCGGCCGATGCGCAGCATTCCGTTTAACACTTTTTCAGGTGCGTCCGCATACTGGAACCCCAAGGTCCAGGAGGATATCGCCATCAAGTCGCAAAGCGGGCGCTACCGTATCCGCGGTTATGGGGGTGCGCGACCGCTGCCGCACCTGAGTGACATTGGATTCCGCAGAGACCTCACGGGAGCGGGGCAGGAGCGTGACGTCGTGGGCAAGGTTCAGATGGCCACCGAAATCGGGGGCATCAACGGCGCCAGGCCTCTTAAGCTCAGCATGCCTGTCATGATTGCACCGATGAGCTACGGGGCGCTCAGCCGGTCTGCAAAATACGCTATCGCGATGGCCTCCGCCATGTCAGGTATTGCCGAGAACACCGGTGAGGGGGGCATGAGTGATGCCCAGCGTGATGCCGCAGGACAACTGATTTTCCAGTGTCTTGGTGGGCGATTGGGCTGGAATATCCACGATATGCGCCGCGCCGACGCCCTGGAGATATATATTTCGCAGGGTGCCAAGCCGGGCCTGGGCGGACAGCTTATGGCCAAGAAGGTCACTCCGGAACTTGCGAAAATCCGTGGGATCCCGGCCGGTATCGATCTGCGCTCACCGTCACGGCACCCCGATATCCTGGGCGCTGATGATCTCGTGATCAAGATAGAGGAGTTCCGCGAAGCGACCGGGTACCAGTTGCCGGTCAGCGTCAAGCTGGGCGCAGGACGAATTCGGGACGACATCAAGATTGCCTCCAAGGACGGTTTTGACTTTGTCGAGCTCGACGGCATGCAGGGAAGTACCGGAGCCGGCAGTGCAGAGGTCATTGATAACGTCGGGATTCCAACGCTACCGGCCATCATCGAAGCGTTAGAGGCGCTTGAGGAAATCGGCGCCCGCGAGAAAATACAACTGGTGCTCATGGGCGGCCTGCGTGATGGCGTCGACGCAGTCAAGGCACTGTGTCTGGGTGCAGATGCGGTCGCCTTTGGGACTTCGGTCATCGTTGCCGGAGGCTGCATTGCCTGTATGCAGTGTCACGTGGGCCAGTGCGTGACGGGAATCGCGACCCAGGATCCTGAGCACGAAAAACGCTATCGGCCCCAAACTGAGGCCAACAATATTCATCGCTTTCTTGAGAGCGTTCGATGGCAGATTGCTGCGATTACCCATGCCCTGGGCTATGACGATGTGAGTAAACTCAATCGTGATGAGTTGGTGGCGCACACGCCCGAAGCCGCGGACATGACGGGGCTGCCCTATGAACCCCTGGCAGCCAGCGCGCACTTACCCCAAGCGCAGGGGGTTCAATGAGCATTTATGGTCTCGAACGGATTGATGTTCCGGTAGCACCGCCGGGCTTTATGGATGATACGGCAGACCCCCATTATGTCACCGCACCCTGTCAGGCGGCCTGCCCGGTTGGCACCGATGCCCCATCCTATATTGCTTATATTTGGGAGAAAAAATACCAGCAGGCGTTCGAAGCGATCACCGCCGCTAATCCGTTCAGTTCGATCTGCGGCCGGGTCTGTGATGCGCCGTGTGAGCCAGTCTGCCGACGCCAAAGCAGCGATGGTGCGGTACAGATCCGTAACCTCAAACGTTTTGTGATGGACAAACTGGGGGCAGATGCCCCGCTGGCAACATTTGAGGTCTGCCGGCCGGAGTCAATCGGAATCGTGGGCTCAGGGCCGGCCGGGCTGTCCGCTGCCCTGGAGTTGTGTAAGGCTGGTTTTGCGGTCGATGTATACGAGATGACTGATCATCTTGGCGGGATGATGGTCTGGGGAATACCCCCGTTTCGCCTGCCGGCCGGCACCATTGCCGAGGATATCAGCCGTCTCGAGCGCCAGTGCCGGGGTCTCACTGTGCACCTGAACACCGCGCTTGGAACCCAGGTCACGCTGGAGGAATTGAAAGCCCGGCATGATGCCGTGTTGCTGGCCATTGGTGCGTGGTGGGGTAAGCTGATGGGGGTCCCGGGTGAGGACCACTCCCAGGTCAAAGATGGCGTGAGCTTTCTGCGCCGTATTAACGCCGGTGAGCGCCCGCGGATGCCCGAGACTGTGGTGGTGGTCGGCGGGGGTGACGTCGCCATGGACGCCTGCCGCGCCGCGCTAAGGCTGCCGGGATGCAAACAGGTCAAAGTGGTTTATCGGCGTGGTTCGGACGAGATTCCTGCGCGAAAAATCGAACTGCACCACGCACAAAAAGAAGGTATCGAGTTTATCTACAACACCCTGCAGACCGGCGTGACAACTACAGGTGATGGCCTTTCTCTACAGTGTGTTCGTACCGAGGCCGGGCCGGCGGACGAAGACGGCCGGCGATCTGCAGTGGTGGTTGAAGGCAGTGCATTTGAGATTCCCTGCGGTCTGGTTATCGCGGCGGTCGGTCAGAAGGGCGCCTGCGACGCACTTGAATCGGCAGGCATGATGGATGCTGACCGGGTGCACGCGGATTTTTCCACCATGCGCACCGTGGATCCTAAAGTGTTTGCAGCGGGTGATGGCGCGTTTGGCGGTTCTACCATCGTTATGGCGATGCATCAGGGCCAACGGGCTGCGTATTACATTAAAGCCGCCTTGGATGGGATCGAAACCCCTATTCCCTACCGGACTCCGTTTCGAACTCGCCGCGTGCCGGTGGCGCAGGATCTGAAGTGGGAGCAGTTTGCACTCGAAGAACCGGTCTTCCATGGTGTCGGTGATCAGTCCCAGGCTTTTTTGGAGATTGAAGATACTTACGATGAAGCCGCCGCCCTGCGCCAGGCGGCGCGCTGTTATCGCTGTGATGCCGAGACGGGGTCAACGGACTACGCAGTGCATCATCGTGAGGATCTTTTCTCAATGGCGCGCACCCATCCCCAGGACACAGCCAAGCATCAGGCTATGCTGCAAAGGCGGTTGCAGCCAAGGGGCAACCCTTTTCCAGCACAAAGAACAGCCTCGCTTGATGATCTGGTGTTTTTGCCTGCAAATCTTTCACGTCTTGTTATCGATCCCTACCGTGAAGCCTGCCGTATTGATGTAGATCTTGGCTGCGGGCTGAATCTGGCACAGCCGTTTCTGGTCACCGGCCTGGATGAGGCCCCTGAAGAGATCAGGCGGGCCGCCTGGCAAAGCCTTGCTGAAAGCGGAGCTGGATATCTGGGCGTACTGGCACCCGAACCAGGCGTCCACTGGCTGCAGGTTGTTGACCCGAAGGGTTCATGTGACCCCAATGCGGCGGGTTACATCTATCCCTGGCGTCAAGGCATGACCGCAAAGGACTGCCCCACGATAAAGAACAAAGTATCCGGTTTTAGTGTTAATGACCCTTGCCATATCGATGCAGTCGTTCAGTGTGCTCTGGATGGCGGGCACCCGCTGATGATGCTTGATGGAACCGGAGATAACGGATCCTTAGCGGCCGAGATCAGCACGCCACCGCGGTTCGACCTTCTGGCGCTCACCGTTGGCGCGCTGCGCAAACGTAAAAAAGAAGAGGCGTTGCAACTTGTTTACGGGGGAGGGGCGCGATCGGGGACCGACGCTGCGCGACTGATAGCACTGGGTGCCAGTGTTGTCGTCTATGGTGTTGCTGCGGCACTGGCCATGGGTGGTGAACTGGGCCGCAGGGATAT
>Ga0066864_10000617_pt1 | contig 13479 bp, 17 predicted proteins | sample ETN02SmetaG_4_FD_66432 | JGI IMG/M metagenome (GOLD analysis project Ga0066864, IMG submission 66432) | Marine microbial and viral communities from oxygen minimum zone, Eastern Pacific Ocean - ETNP2014F10-02SV251 | ecosystem: Environmental > Aquatic > Marine > Oceanic ... | reverse complement strand
TGCTAACACAGCAGCTTGATAACCTGAACCTGTACCTATTTCTAATACTTTATCTAAAGGGTTTATATTAAGTTTATCTGTCATATAGGCCACTATGAAAGGTTGTGAAATAGTTTGACCAAAACCTATTGGTAAAGGTGTGTCCAAATAAGCTGAATCTTTATCTTTTATAAACTTATGCCGTTTTACCTGTGACATAGCCCATAAAGTCCTATCACTAATATCCTTATCATATTCCTTAATTCTTTTTATCATTTGTTTCATACTTTAAAATCACTAAACTTATCGTAAGAAGATTCTTCTTTTTTTACTGGTTGTTGATTTGAATCCACTATTTGTTGTGCTTGTTGTTGAACATCATATAATTTCATCTTTGCTCTATCAACACCCACTATAAATGACCTATTAATACTAGGGTCATTGTATCTATTCTTTAATTGTTTAATTTTCATCTGACCTAATGCTTCTAATTCTTCGTTTGATATCAAAGCAAACATGAAGTCGGCAGTTGCCGGAAGACCAAAAGATTCAGAAGTATCTTCAAGTCCAATATCTGTACTAACAAAACCTGTTCTTGTAGTTTGTGTAGCAGAAAATATTGGTACATTGAACTCTACCGCTAAACCTCTTAACTCTTCGGCAATTGCCTTGATGTAGAAGTATGATGAAATGTTGCCACCTTTAAATCTAGTTGAAGCACATATGTTCAAATAGTCTATAAAGATAACATCTGGTTTAAAACTTTTCTTTAATGCTAACTCATTTAACAATGCTTTAAAATGTCCGCTATGAGCAGCCGCTGTTGGATATTCTTTAATAATTAATTGACCTTTAGTTTTGTTTCTTAACTTATCCATCTTGTCATTATACAAATCTCCAGGCATAATATGGAGGTCTGACATGGTTACATCTAATAAGTTTGCGTCAATTCTTTCAGCAATTCTTTCTTCTGCCATTTCTAAAGTAATGTATAATACATTTAACCCTTGCAACAAATAACTTGAAGCAACATGGCACATAAACATAGATTTACCAACACCTGTACCTGCTAATGCAATATTTAATGTCTTACTTGGTACTCCGCCTTTGGTAATTCTATTCATATAATCTAAATCAAATTGATATCTTTTTTCTTTTGTATGATAGGATTTAAATCTTGCCTCAGCGTCTTCCATATAATCATGTCCAACTGACTTATCAAATGATACGGCAAGCGCTTCAGATAATATATGTGGTATAGATTCTGGTGTTCTCTTCTTATCTTTCTTATCTAATATTTTAATACCACTTAATACTGCATTATGTACTGCCCTATCTTTACAAAACTTTTCAGTTGTATCAACCAACCATTGTAAATCAACTGACGGTACAGATTCACCTTCAATTATCTCATTTAAATAATCTTTTATTTTAATACTTTCTTCCTCATTAATATCTTTTCTATTTGATAATTCAATATTAATGGACTCTTTTGTAGGACAATTATTATATTTGTTAATAAAACTAAAAATTTCATTAAACACCAACTGCTCTACTCTATTATTAAAATATTCCTCTTTAATAAAAGGTAAAACCTTTCTCATATATTCTTCATTATAAAAAAGATTTCTAATTATTGTTTGTTCTATTCTATTCATTTTTTAAATTTCTCATCTAATAATTCTATTAATAAGTCACCAATATAATTTATAAATTCTTTATTGTTATCTAAATCCAACTCACCAGGATTTTGTCTAACAGTATAATCAAACTTCATAGGTAAAGTTCCATCTGGATTTTCATCTTTTGCAAATCCAACCTTACCATAATGAAAGATTACATCTTTAAATTTACCTTCTAGGATTTTGATACAAGAAAAATCTTCGCCTTCTTTATGGGCAAAGGCGTATCTTTTACTCTTCGCCGTATGAGTATTCTTTTTTGGCATATTCATCTATCTTATCTAATATTTCCTTTGTATAATACTTGTCAGGATTTTCATTGATTTGTTTACCAAATACTTTTGTTCCATCTGGCATTTCAAATCTTGTAGATACTTTCTTAAAGATACCAGCTTTTTCTGCCATATCTAAAAGTCCATAATATCTATCTAAACCCTTTTTATAAGTTAACTTAACATCAATTTGTTTATTTTCTTTTGTTAATCTTGACTTGTATGTTTTACAATGTATAATATTACCAATTACCTCGGTGCCATCTTTTTCTTTTCGTTTACCAAGATAGATGATTGATGAAGCGGCATATTTTAAACCTGAACCTCCGCCCATTTCTTTTTTTGGGAACATTGAACCAATTACATCATAGGTGTGATTGGTCATTATCATAGGCACTTTTGCTTGGCCTAATTTAAGTGTTAAAACTCTGAATGTGGATTTGACAATTTGTGACCTTGTCATATCTCTTGTTTCTTTACCAGCAGCTGTGTCTTCCATTTCTTTTGTAGTAGATAACATACCTAAACTATCTAATACAAACATCATTGGTTTTCTATTGCCCTCTGGTTGTTCTATGTATTTGTCTAAAATTTTTATTGATTGTGCTCTGAATTCTTGTACTGTAGATACTGGCATTATAATAATTCTTTTACTATCAACATCACGACTCTCTATCATTGTTTTTGAAACAGCATTTTCTGATTCAAAGTAAACTACACCTGCGTCTTTGTCTGCGTCTAAAAAACTTTTAACTACACCTAATGCAAAATAAGTTTTACCTGTAGCCGCCTCACCTGCTATTGCTGTGATACGGTTACCTGCTAAACCACCATAAATTGAAGCTGAAAGAAGAGCATTGAAAGAATACGAACCTGTATCTATAAATGCGTTTACATCACCACCTGATATGCCTTCACTTGCTAGTGTAGCATATTCATTACCTGTTTCTTTAATTATATCTTTTAAAAAATCACCCATATATTATCATCCTTTATACACCATTATTTAGCTATTGTCAATGTTCCTTACTGTAAAAATCCGAACCAACCAGTTATGATATATTTTTCATGTTCTTTTGATATTTGACCTCTATGTGTATGAGTAAAGTCAGGCGGAAAAATTACAGTTAAACCTTTCTTTGGTTCAGTTATCATTTTTTGATATTTAAAATGTGTACCACCGTTAGGAACATCATTTAAATAAGTCACAAAAACAAGACAACGGTTTTCGTGCCTAGATATTCTTTCACAATGAGAAGCAAAATAACCTCCACCTGGTGGATAATATTGTATATTTCCACCTTCAACTAGTCCATATGGTTGAAAAAAATCTTGAACCTCTGGATATTTTAATGAGTATAGTTTGCTACACTTATTCAATGCGTCTGTATATACTTTTAATTCTTTTATATCAGGATTAACAAGTTCAACTCCAATATCCATAGAATTTTTTTGTTCTTTATTAACATTATAAGGTCCACCTATTACTCCTGGTTTTTGTAATTTTTTATTATCTTTAAATAATTGGATTAAACTATCACAAATTTTTGGATCAATATACCAACCACCGATAAAACTATCAAGTGGAAAATTATGTTCTTTCATATTAATCTTCATTTTTATTTGATGAACTTTATCTTCATCATAGTCCTTACTATCAATCTTAATCGTCATACTTTATTCTCCTTCATATTTATATTATATATATATTACCAACCTTCATCATAGGGGTGTTTAATTGGACCAGTATTAGATTTTGCTCTTAATACAACTGGTCTACCTTTCGGTTTTGGTAATTGGTATTTTGAAGGCCATTCCTCATTCCATAATCTATATGTTTCGTTTTCAGGCACCCAACTCGGGTGTGGATTTTCATAAGCTTCTTGTGGTAATTTACACCAAAGACTATCAAATAGTTCATTCTCATCTAACATACCAAATTGATTATAAACTTTACCTGTCATTTCTTTGGTCATCAAACGAAGCTTCTCTTTATTATATTCTATCTTACGCTGAAAATCCCAATACTCTTTCAAGTCTTTATACTCTTCTGGTTTAATTGTCATGGTCATACTATTTATTATATATGTAATGTTCTTTCTTATCGTCCATTGTTGTATAATAATGTGGTAAACTTCTTATTAAGTTTCTATATTTTCTAAAAGCAATTGATTTACCCCAACCCATATAATTTCTTATCTGACCTATTGTAACCTTTTTATTATCTTTTATAAACTTTAATAATTTATCTCTACTTTTTGTTTCACCCATAATATCTTTTTTAATAATATCTAGTCCCTCATTAATCATTGTTTCAAAACCATCTACTCTATTCTTCCAACTATGGACTTTTTTACAATGTTTAAGTGCTAGTTTTGCCTGTGCATGTCTAAATTTTTTAATGGATAATAACTCGTCAAAATGTTTTACTGTTTCATCTACAGTATTAAAACCAGTATTTAAATCTCCAAATAATTCTTTTGTTTCACTACCTATCTGATAAACATAAGGTACACCTTGACCTAATCCGTCCTGTGAGGACATTGCCCAACGATTACCACCGTGGAACCCTGCTACACATCTATGTAATTTGTCCAAATAATCTTGTCTATCTGGTAAACCACCAAAATCAATAAAAGATAAGTCATCAAAGTATGATTTTAATTTTGTTTTGGAAGTTGTAGAGTCTGCCATCGTTAACCATATTTTAAAATCTTTTCTTTTATCTCTTAACTTTTTAATAATTTGTAAAAACTTATCCCAACCTCTATAATTATGTGTTCTATGATTGAATACTATATAAGGGAAAGTGGTAGTTGATACTTCTTTTCTGATTTTATTGTCCTCAAATCCCAAATAAACCGGTCTCATTATACCTTTTAACTTTTCAATAACTCTTTCGTTATAATAATTACCTGCTTCTGCAAGTGTATCATCTATTTGTGTTTGAGTATTAAATCCACATGCTTTCATTAATAACATGCCAGTAATATTATAATGATAAAAACTAACTTTCATACTAGGATTATTTTCTTTATTCTCTATCCAATGTGAGTATCCAATAACAGGTACATCTTGACTATATAAGTTTATCATATTATTCATTACATTTGTTGTTTGTTCTGGTAAATGTGAGAACACTAAATCTATTTCCATATCTCTAGCGTCTAATATAGTTTTCCAAAAATAGAAATCATAATGAGACCTCATAGAATTAGGAAATGTAGGTGTAGTAAATATGTATTGTTTAACATTTGGAAAATCAAACTCTTTACAATGTGATGGCATTGGCATATGAAAGAATAAGTCTTTTCTTTTCTTGTTTAATTCCTTTATAACATTGGACATTACTAGTACATAACTATCCTTTGATAGTTCTCTTTGTCTAGTGATATTAGGAATAACTAATATCTGATAAATATTTTCTTTACCTAATGGTTGTTTGTTAATAAATTTATCTAAACTCATCTTATTATATCAATCTTATTCATAGTCTGATTGTTCCATATTTCCAATTCAGTTCTTAATTTGGTCTCTTCTTTTAATTTATTATATCTTTTAGTTGCTTTATTCTTCCACCACTTTATAAGATTTTCTAATTCAAACTTATCATAGTTATCACCTTTAATTAACTTATCAGTTTTACCTAACAATATATCTTTGACATTGGAGTATCCATAATCACACATATAAAATCTTTTTTGTGTGGTAATACCTTCCGCTTTTGCCATAGATTTAACAAAGCTATCATAGTATTCTGTACCTTTTAATGCTCTCTTAACCATACCAATTATTGCTGTAGTAATTTTTAACTTTCTACTAGAGGCACCTTTGTGTACAATATCCTCACCTATAATATTTTCAATGTAATCTTTTAAATTAAAGTAAGTTTCCTCACCTAAAGTTGGTACAAATTTTGACATTGTATCACCCTTATATCTTAAATATGGTTTCAGTCCATCATACATAGATGTACCTTTTATATTACCATATAAACTTGTAGTTTCAAACAAACAAAATTCTGTATCATATTTTCTATTTAGCATTTCTCTTACTTTATGAGAACAACAAATCAATGCCAACAATTTACCACCAAGATAATTAAAACCAAATGGTTGTACTGGTACTATATTGAAACCCATAATAGCTCTCTTATTAAAGATAGGTAAATCTGGTGTCCCTCCCAAATAATTATTTCTTGGTTTAGAATTAATAATAGGTGACCCTAATTTTATAAACCCAACAATTTTATTAGAAGATTTTTCTTTTACAATTAATTTTAATTCTTTACCTGGTGCCTGGTCTGGAGAAAAACTAGCAATCATTTCTAACATTGTGTTAAAAGTGGAGTGTTGCATTTCAACAACCTCTATATCCATTTTTTCAGGTTCCATACCATAACTTTGGAACATATCTTCATCTAATCCAAATCCAGGTAATGGAGGTGGAATATTTTTAACTCTTTCTATTTTTCTTAATTTAAAATAATCATCAATACGATTAAGATTATTAAAATAATTTCTTAAAATATCTGAGCAATGTAATGCTTGTTTAATCTCTAGGTTTCTCATTGTTCCACATAACTAATAATATAACTGGTATTGCGAGTATTAGGATAACACACAAAATGGATATTGTCAAGGTCATACTTCATTACCCCAACTGTCCCAACCATCTACTTTTTGTCTTGCAAATAGTTCAATTCTTGGTACATCACCACACAATTTAACTATATCTGTTCTAATTCTATCAGGTTTCCTACTATGTTCTCTTCTTTCATCAACAACTAATCTATCAACATTACCACTAACTCTTTTTGGTTTACCTTTAGTTGCTAAAATACATATCTCATTATTAGCTCTAGTCCAATAACCAGGTCCTTTAAAATAATAATTTTTAATTCTACTCTTATTAGTTTTGACCCAATGAAAAGCTACAGTCTTATAATCAAATCCCCATTTCGCAACAATTGGTATTTGTTTATGTAATAATGGATCGGTACACCACATAAACAAAGCACAATCATCATCTGCAATATCTCCTACAGGTAAATTTATTATATCTTTCATAGTCATAGTTGGATAATGTTTTTCTGGATTAGTTTGAGCATTAGCATTATTCCAATTTTGGAAATGCCATGGTGGGTCTGCATAGATAACTTTATACCGTTTTTTAAGAAACATATGCCGTCCATATAAATTTAATTATCAATAACAGTACACAAAATTGTACAAAAGTTATATTACTCATAGCAAAAAATCCACCTAACAACATAGCAAAGAACATTATAAAATCACCCAAAAAATGCCTCCAAACTTGCCTTCTTCTCATGTTCCCAACCTATAGAGTTTAATATAAATCTCATAGGGTCTAGGAAAGTCTTTTCAAATTGTAATTCATAATCTATATATTCTTTTAATTTAAATTCTTCTGGTAAAGTTGTTATATAACTTATCACATCAAACTTAAATGGATTTGCCTCTTTTAATTTTATAAATTTAATCTTATCTCCTTCTTGTATGTTAGGATATTTGTGTTTTAAACCAAACTCTTGTATTTGATGATTATAAATCAATGCACCCTTAACATGAATTGGTGTTCCTTTAATAAAGACATCACTTGCATGTCTATATTTTTTCAAATTATTACAAGACCTAGGAAAAGCAATTTGTTCTGGTGCCATACCTAAAAATTCTTTTTTAAAATCTGCAACTAGTTTATGTAAATCAGTTTCTTGTTTACTCATAATTGTTTTAATAGCTTCTCTAATCTTAACTCGGCAAACCTGTGGTGTGGAAGATTTTACTGCCTCAATACCCGAAAGTTTTAATTTAGGTTCTGCAAGTCTAACATCTTCCTCATCTAAAACATTTAACATATATCTTTTCTTCGCAACCCAAATAGCCTTGTTAGCAATGATTTCTCTTTTCATAACCATGGCATTTTTAAATGCGTTAGTATAATTTGCAATCTCTTTAAATTGTTTTGCAATATAAGGTTCTACTTTGTTATCACATACCTTACCTAAAAAATCACATATTTGTTCATCTGTTTTATCTTTACAAGTTTGTTTTACAAGGTCATCAAAGTTAACATATATTGAATCTGTATCAGACGCAACAATATAATCCTTCTTTTCAGTTTGTAATATCTGATTCAAATAATCATTTACTTTTTTTTCTATAAATCTAATAATGTATTGACCTGCTGTGGTAATACCACTTGCCTGTCTAACATCATAATATCTGAAATACTGATTACCAACTGCACCATAAGCTGAATTTAAAGCAATCTTCCTTGCCCATTGTATATTATGACATCTAGCAATTTCTTTTTTAAGTTCTGGATTTTTAGTCTTTTGATATTGTTTTTTAGCTTTAAGCATTCTTTTCTTATAAACAACACGGTCCTTGTACATCTTCTCCATCATTTCAGGTAAGAAGCCCTGACTATCATTGTTGAACATTATACCATTAGGCGTAAGGCTAGCGTTGTCCGTCTTTAGGAAGTCTAGTGGAACACTACCTTTCAACATCTTATTAACACTAACTGTTTGAGAAGAACTACCAATAATTTTTTCTGGCGATATGTTATATTGTACTATGATATGTGGATATAGTGAATTGATATCAAATGAAACTATCCAATTATGCATTCCCAAAGCAGGGTCTTTTACATATGCACCTTCATATTTGGTATCCTTTTGATGTTCTTCTCTAGGAGGTACACAAATATTTTTTTGTAATAAATGGTTTGCTATTAAGGTATCCCACACTCTTACTTGCGAAAATATATCATCATAATTAATTTTAGATTCATATGCAACAGTTAAACTTAAATCAATTAAACCAAGTTTATCTTCCAATGCGTCAACTATTTCAACATCTTGAATATTATAATCTACAAACTTTTGGAAATCCTTTTCATAAAACTCTTTAAATGTATCATAAGGATTTACATGTTTCTTCTGACCAAGTTCTAATTCTCCAATGAAATCCAATCTATAACTTTCTTGTCTTGTTGGTATAAACCATTTGTATAAGTCAAGATAGTCTAGCATAACAATACCAAATAATTGATAGTGTGTTTGAGGTCTACCTCTTACTACAATCTCATCTTTATTAATTAAGTTCCAAGGAGACATTCTATTTGCCACTTTATCTCCTGCAACATATTTAATTCTATTCATTAAATAAGGCAAGTCAAAGAATTTAGTATTCCAACCTGTGATAACATCTGGATAATTCTTTAACCAGAATTTCATAAATTCCATTATCAATTCTTTTTCATTTCTACATCTAATATAGGTTATATCTTCACGGTCGGTCATAAAATTACCGACACCCCAAGTTATAATTCTTTTGTTAGATTGATTTTTTACTGTGATACAAAGTAGTTCTTCTATAGGATTTTCTACATCTGGAAATCCATTTTCACAACTACACTCTATATCTAATGTGAATATTTTAATTTTATCTTTAGACCATTCTATAGTTTCTGGATACTCATGACCAATATATTGATAATGGTATCTTTCTAGTCCAAAAATAGGTGAGTTATCGGGATTAAATTTTTTAAATCTACGAGCGCCATCAATAGATGTAAACTCAATTGGTTTTAAATTTTGTCCTTGTAAAGTCTTATATTGACTATGTTCGTTTGTTAAGGCGTAGAGAGTTGGACCAAAATCTATTTTTCTTTTATAATCTTTTCCGTTTTCAATACCACGGATAAGAAGTTTACCTTTATATTCTATTACATTTTTATAGAAGTTCATTATCTCTTAATTTCACCTTTAATCCATCTAAATTTTCAGTTAAATATATTTGACAACCACATCTTGATTTGCCTTTAATATATCCTGGTTCATACTCTAATAATTCCTGTTCCATGGAATTTTCTTCAATCTTTATCTTATCACACCATACATCATCTACAATAATATGGCAAGTCGCACATGCACAAGAGCCTCCACAATCAGCTGGTATTTCTTCAATATCAGCTTCTTTTGCGGCCTCCATTACTGTACGACCTACTGGAACATCTACGGAAATTGTTTCAATTCCATTCCTAATAAAATTTACTTTCACCATAAATCATTTAGGCTTATTCGTAGGTATATTTGTTTCAGTAATAAGTTCTTTATTTGGTGTAAAGATGGTACTTGTATTAGTCCGATATGATGTTAATATATCTTTTTTAGGTCTAACTATGGTCACAACCTTACTAGCGTCAATAACAATATCATCATCTTCCGAATAGGGCATGTATGGTGTCATCATTAACTGTACTGGTTGACCAGGTTTACCTTGCATTGGTATAATTACAAATGCTTTCTTTAAAGTATGTCGCTTTGAACCTTCTATAAGGTCAGCTATTACATCTTCACCTGTCTGAAGTCTTAAAACTTTCACATTAGCCATTATGTTTTCACTCCTTCTTTATATTATATTTTTTGTAAGTTAACTGCCGAATTTCCTTTTTCGGTTTGTTCAACATCAAAAGTTATTGTGTCACCTTCATTTAAATCCAAGTTTGCTGCTCGGGCTGCTGAAGAGTGTACAAAAACATCTTTTTCTTTATCTTCTCTGGCAATGAAACCATAACCTTTCGTTTCATTAAACCATTTGATTTTTCCGTTTATACTCATTTTTCTCCTTTCTTATTTTTATCATCATCTAAACTATACTTTGTGGTAATCACATATTTTCTTTGTGGGTTTACCATAACATTTAGTCTGTTCATAAATTCTCTATCAAATAAAATAGGAGATTTATCTTCCCTATCATCTAGGGTAAATTCTATGTCTTTATAAAGACCTCCTGCAAACTCAACATCTAATTTTACAACTTGTCTTTCTTCATCATAATCTCTTAAACCACCAACTGATATTGTTTCTGTACGAAGGATATCACTTGTGATTGTCTTATCTAATAACTTCCAGGTAACTTTACTTCCATGCACTTTCATTTTATCTGCATGTATAACAGGCATACCCGAATTACCTGTATCAAATTTTGCCACAATCTGACCAAACGGTTTAATTGTGACCACTTCTTTATAACCACACTCACTAGGTACTTTAACCCAATTCTTTTTATCTTCAAAGTATTGTATGATTTCTTTACTTATATTTTGACCACTTGCTTCTTCAATTCCTTCTGTACCTGGAGAAGAATTGACCTCAATAATATAAGGATAATCTTTAATTCTATCTTTAGCAGGTATGAAATCAACTGCCGTCCATACACCATTAACTGCCTTAGCAGCTTTTAAACATTCTTCTATTTCATTTTCAGTTAATTTAAAACTTTTTACTTTACCACCTTGTGACACATTACTTCTGAAATCACCAGGGATAACATCACGCCTCATAGCAGCTTGTATTTTACCACCTAATACTAAAACTCTAATATCATAATCTGTTTTAATATATTGTTGTACTAACAAGTCAGCGTCTTCATCTTGCTTATAAAGTACCTGTACAATACTATCTAATCCTATTTCTGATTCAATAAACAATACTCCAACACCCTTACTACCTCTTAATGTCTTTAAAATAATTGGAAATTTTTCTTCTAATTGTTCAAAAGCATCCATTGATTTTTCGGGGTCATTAATTAAAACTGATTTAGGTTGTTTAACACCATAATCTGCTAATCTTAATGAAGTTCTATATTTGTCGGCACATATGTTTATTGCCTCTCTACTATTGACAACACAAACATTGTGTTTTTCTAATCTTGATACCAAGTCCATCCAACTATCCTTACGGACAACTGAACCTCTAACAAGAGCAATAGTATCTTTTGCTCTTACTCTAAATCCTTTTTTATCATCTGTATTGTGGAAATATAAGTCGCCTTCTTCATTTTTATCTACCCATCCACCTGTGTTTCTATAGATATAAGATTTATGACCAAGCTTTTCTGCTTGCTTACATAAATTTTTTGCTGTATGGAAATTCTTATCATCTTCCGGTTCATCTGAAACAATAAGAAATCTTATCTTTTCAGGTGTTTTGGCTTCTGTTAAGTAATCGTTAAACTTTTGGACTTGCATTTTCACTTTCAGGTTTTGTAGTTGGTTTATCTTCTGTTGGTTTTTTACCAATGTTATATTTTGCTACTAAATTCCAGTCTTTTTTCTCTTTAAATGGTAAAACTTTGATTTGACTCAATGGTGCTTTGTCTTCCACCTTGGTCTTATCAACAACTTCTATTAAACTCCAGTCCTGTAGTAATAATGTGATTGTATTTCTTCTTTGAATATCATTTAGTGATAGGGTTGAGTTCTTACCATCTAAAGCAAACAACTCTTTAAAATGAGTTATGTAATATTTGCCTTGTTTGTGTAGAATATGGCAAGATTGGAAAAGTGTTTTGTCTTTTCTTGACGCAACACCAATTCTTGTTAAAGTTTCTCTTACTTTTAGGAAATCGTCTGGTTGCTTGATAGTGACCTCTAACATATCACCTTGCGACCAATTTATTCTGTCTTCACTCATCTTTTTCTCCCACCTTTTTTTAGGCTCAATTTTATAATTTCAATTTGGCCGTCTGTAAGTAGGTTAAGAGCTTGTTTTGCTTTTGAATTACTATATCCATAATACTCTTTTACTGCTTCAAGGTCTTTGACTTTCTTTTGTGATAGCCATTTCCCACCAAATCGCTTCTTCCTTCTTATGATATTTATAAAATAGTGAAATTGCATCCGTTTAGGTAAAAAATGTAAACCATTCATTTCATTACTATGCATTATGGTATCATAGAACATAGATAGACAACGGTTAATTACAAAAGGTGGATACTTCTTTTCCCAAGTTGGGTCTATAGTGTCTAACAGATTTTGTTTAGTTTCATTAATTGCTTTGAGATAACTGGCTAGGGTGTAATTTTCCATTTTTACTCCATAATATATTTTTTCTTATTCTTATTAGTATTAAGTAATCTTTTAATTCTGGCATCATTTCTCCTAAACCACCATCTCCAGATAGCAGACCTAGTCATAGAAACTACTGTAAATATTAAAGCAATTCCCATACTGTCCAATATGGTTGGATACAATCCAAATAGTGGAAAAATTAGCAACTGTATTAAAATTGCTAGAATAAAACCACTACCAACATCAATTATACTTTCTATTATATCTCTTTTCATATATTATAATGGTATCATACAAGTGGTGCAAGTAGTATGGTATTTAACAATACCCATTACGAATACTGCTATCGCAACAGCATTTAAAAATATCAATGCTCTATCGTGCCATAACATACCTACTACAAACCAACCACTTACTCCAATTAAGTGTAAGTATAAATTGTATGGTGTCATTTCTAAAGATGTTAACATCATTCCTATTAATATAAACACCGCACTTGTCCATTTAATATACCAAGACAAATCGTGTAGTGGTGTTATTTTATTTACATTAAAATTCTTTTTCATTACTTAAACCATTGTAAGTACACTAGCCAAGGCACTAATATAGGCCAGACTATGTGTTCTACAATTTCGTATAGCACAGCGAGTGTTAATAAGATA